>WLWI01003078.1_pt1 | contig 14310 bp, 8 predicted proteins | sample 6701501 | NCBI WGS metagenome assembly WLWI01 (sample SAMN12718690, study PRJNA515312) | sponge metagenome | isolation source: marine sponge | host: Mycale hentscheli | place: New Zealand: South Island, Marlborough, Capsize Point | collected 2014-11-01
TGCCCCTTGTCTACAACAGGCAGGCCAAGAAGTTCATGAACGTTGATCCGCTTCCTGGATCCATTTTTTCCCAGTGTCCCGAGCCTGGGGGCTGGTTTGTGGTCCACCCAGACTGGAGGCTGGAACCAGGAATCAAAGGCATGTGGTCCTTTTGAAGACATTCGAGGAGAAGCAGCAAATTAGAACTATTCTGAACTCCTTTACCCTACAAACTATTGAACTGTAGATTTTATCCCTTTAGCTGTAGAAACTGTAGTGTTTAGTGTATTATCTGTAGAAATGCTGCTGAAAATGATATTTTAGATTGAGAACAATGTAATTGTACTAGATTGAGTTTCTATGGATGGAAGCCGTATATTTCTAGAACTAGTATCCAAACCTCTCTACAAAGGCCACCCATGGGGAAAAATATTTTGACCCTTGTAGAGAGGTTGGCTTCTTTAAGAGATTTTTCTATTGTGAAGATCATTTTGTTCCATTCATGTTGGCTGTTGTTGAGAGTCACGTTGCTTTTTGGAGTCCTTTGTAGAGGGGTTCCACTGTATATATATACTAAAGTAGAGTGATTAGAAAAATGGTACCTACTCATCACACACTGTTATTATTATTATTATTATGAAACTCACCAATTCAAGCACCTAGTAAACTACTCCACATAAAGCAAAACAACTGTAGGCTGCAAGAAAGTAGCTATTTATGCTCCTATGATAAAGACGAGAAAATAGACGTTTTCAGGAACTAAGCCAAAACAAAAAAATTCTGACAAAGTAAAGGGACTTCAATTTGTTTGATTAGCTTTTGCTCCAACCCTTTATGGCTTCTCAGAAATTTGGCAAATCACAATATTTATACTAATGTTATTTGGCAGTTAACTAATACTACTAGTTACAAGCATGCCATTATAGATTGGGTTAAATTACCAACTCAAGCTTCTACTTATAGCTACCAATGGCTATTTTTATAGTCCTTTCATCTCACAAAAAGCTTGGGGGAAAAAAGGAATCTGCATGTCTGAGCACAAAAAAACAACAACTAAAAATGAATGACACAAAAAAAAATTAAACAGTACAATTCAAAATGATGTGATCATTTCCTGCGAGAGAGTCGTTGGAGAGCCACTGCTAGTGGGAATGGGTGGGATGACCTGCAAAATGCACATATATAATAAAAATGGCTACTCTCTACAATAATAGGATACAAGTGCATATATATCAGCATAGGAAAATTAACGAGTTGTAAACATAGAAATAACAAGTAATATAGGTATATATTATATATATAAAAACAGTGTTACAATTATAAGCAGATGTGCTATAAAACAGCAGTAATAACTTAGTCTAAATGGTAGAGCAACTATTACTAAATGCAAGGCCAAAAAGACCAGCATAAAATAACAAGACTTAGACTAAAACTAAAAGCATGTTTTCATTGAAACATAAAATAACTAGTTCAGCAGAAATGGGAAGCTAGCTAGCCAAGCAGCATATCAAATAAGTAAGAAGAATTTCACCACAATCATTACATTTCTGAGTAATGAGGCATAATCAAGAAACAGCCAACCTAAAAAAGCAGATGGATAAAATTGATCTAACATTCACACTAAGTAGCTAAGATTTTTTTTATGCATTTTGTAGTTTCTCACTTCTAGTTTTCTTGAAGCTCCAGTATAATATTTTGCAGCACTTAAAGTCGAAGTGAATATTAGATTGAATAGCACTGAAATATCTTTATTCGCCTCCATCCTTTATCAGCTCTCAAGGACACTCACAATTTACCACAAAATGTTCCAATAAGCATTTGAAAAAAATTAACAACACTTCTCAATCATGTTGGATATTTTTTTTTGGGGGGGGGGGGGTACATCACAGACTGATGAAAGAATATTTGCAGCACTGGCTTGAGGTCCTATTATTCAGTAGCACAGCCAGACGGGGTTCAAAGGGTTCAGTCAAGCACCCTCAGAAAATTGAAAGGAGAAAAAAGCAAACAAACGAAAAACAACAACAAGTATTTGAAATCGCATTTTAAATAAAAACCTACGACTTCATGCTGTGGGACCAATGATGTTAACAGAATTTAACTTGTAAAAACAAACAATGGTTTTTAACAAGCCTATTTGGTAAAACAATTAATCCCATAATTTGCAGCAATTGATTCTAAGTAATATTTTCAGAGCTTATAGAGGAAGAATTAAAAAAAAAATTTTTTTTTTTTTTTCCCTATTCTTTCTGGAGATAGTCCGTTATACTATCTCACATTTGTGTTGCATGTGTTCTACCTTATTTAATATTCTACAGCTGTTTCCTCATCTATCTTCAGTTATACAAATTATGATAATTATAAAACTTCAGCCTATTTTTCTCAATCATGAATATTTCATTTATAATCAATATATAAATGAATGGGTATGGGTTGTCATAGCTACTAATTTGAGTCACACTAGCTCGTTCTTCCTCAAATGGAACCTCCCTCTCAGTAATTCTGTTACGCTATTTGCCAGTAGCCTTTAAATAATTTTAACAGGATACAATTTCAAAATGAAGTTAGTGGGGGCAATTTTTATTTGTATAGCTATACAAGCTGAAACTCTCATATTGTTATATACAATTGTACCCGAGATCGTTTTTGCTTTCTTGTCATTTTTGCTTTTAGTAGAAGGCACTTTAGGCGGAGCTTTCAACCAGTCATCATCATCATCATCATCATCAGAAAACAGTGGTTCATACTTGCTTACTGGTCTTGAAAGACCTTTGAAATGTGTGCATAATAAAATGATTTGAGAAGGGAAAATGATACATAATTTGCTATTAGGTTCAATGTAGCCAATTATTGTTGGTAGATATAAAGAGAGAGCAGTTTATTCAACTGATTATGTAAAAACAAAATTAGATAAAAATGTTTTATTAACCAATAGCTTATGTATGCAAAAAACATCAAATAATATACTAATTAAGCTTGATAAGGTGAAAGGAAGAAACTACAAACTTCCCAATCTAAAAGTTTTCAATAAACAGAATCACGACTCTGGTCAAAAATTCTTTGGACTCCATTTCAATATAAAATATAATCCACTCAAATTAAGTTTTCATGTATTATATCAATTCTATATCAAAATGTTGCTATGATACTCTCATGTGCTTGTGGTAAAGAAAAGGTCCTTGCTCTCTTGAAAATCTCATTTAAATAAGAACTTCTTGTCCTCAGTTTCTAATTCTTCTATTAGTCAGTTTTTTTTTATCCTTAAGATAGAGTATGATCTCGCATGAAGTTAATAACAACAACTTCATAAGGTCTTGGTTAGTATTTTATCCAACAAAAAATTACCAGCACTAGCTGACTGAAGAAACGTTGAACTTATGTCATCGTCGTCATCTAATGGTCCCATCTTCAGCTTTTTTAATTTAGAAGACTTTGGTCTCTGTGTTTTTAACGCTGAAATAAAGATATAGAGAGTAAGCAAATAGAGAAGTCATCATCTTAAAATTTTCCCATCAATGTAATACAATTAATTTGGCTATTAGCATAAGTCCTCAATTATGGACCGACATTTATAATTGACCTTACCTACTTCTAATATCGTCCCAGTAATAACCAGCATAACTGCTCAGATTTTAGTAAACTTACCACAACCATTCAGAGGCACTAAGGAGCTAAAGTGTGTAAGTCATATTGGCAAGCTTTTTAACTTCTTCAGATAGCCGAGGGCTTTAGTGTTCAGCTTTCAGTCCAATAGCTATTAGAAAACAGGAAAATACTCAGTTTGTTAACTAGCTACCTTGTAGGCTATATAGTTACAACTGCTCCAGTAAGAAACAAAAACTTCGCCACAACAAAAAAAATAATACACAAGAATAATATTGAATACATTTGGTAAAGGGTGTCATAAGTGGAGACTATCATCCGAAGTAAATTACAAAAGAATAAAAGGAGCTAAAATGCAGGAAAGTTTTTAATGAGAAGATATTTCTAACGCAGGGAATTATGTCAGAGTGGAAGAATTTAACTAATAAAATTGGAAATTCAAGCCACTAAAACCTCAATTATGACTCTAGCTTGCTATTGTTTGTATTTTGTTCAGAGGATGTTAATAGTAGTGCTTGTAAAATAGCATAGTTTTACAATGTGAGGAGCTATGCTGGAATCTTTGTTTGTCTGTAAGTAATTAGAGTATTGGACTCAACGGTGGGTTGATATTTGATGGTCGTAGTTGATAATTAGAGCCCGACCGCTTTCCCCACAGTCCTACACAAAAAAGTAAGTAATACAAAACTATCTAGTATTCTACACAATAACTTTTAAAGTCATTTAGTTAGCAAGTTGTGTTTTGAGGTGTAAAGTTATGCCAATATTGAGTACTTACGCTATTTCGTGTTTGCTATTGCTGAACTAGTGCAACTCCTATTAGTTAATTTAACAAAACACAACAAAAATTACCACTACTCGATGAAAACAAGCAATTCTCTTCTTTGTCATTCTTGTCATTAATGCTGTAGTACTTGTCCTCATCACTCAATTCAAATAATCCATAAGAATCCGATTGCTCTATTTTGATTTAACAATATTTAAGAATTGTTCGTCAAATTATTTTTCTGTGCACTCACGATATAACTCATCCTCCTCATCATCTGACTCAAACAGTTTGTCCTCTGGTAGTTCCTTGTCTTTAGCTAGATATACAAGAGAAAAGAAAGCATTGATTCCTGTTTTATAAACAGCAGAGTCAAATAATCAGAATCTGTCCAAAGCAGCCTGCTTGGACTTTAACCAAACAAAAAAAAAAATTTTTCCCTGGTTATTGGACACATAAATATCCCTCAGTTATTTTTTTTTTTTTTTTTACATGTGTGTGGGATTTTTTTTGTGTGTGTGTGTGTGTGTTTGTGTGTGTGTGTGACTGTGTGTATGTGCTTGTGCATATCGACAATTTACTCCACAATTTAATCCTCACTGTATAAGACATTTAGGTCACTTGCCGCGTGTTAGAATGAAAGAGCCAGGAGGGTCACAAATCTGAGTGAAAACTTGAAAAAAGAAGAAACAAAGCTACACAAAAGAGTTACCTTCTTTAGACTCCACAGACACTGAGAAAAAGAAGGGCTTAATTCTTACTATTTTACTGAAGTGAAAATACTATATTCATACACACTGAATCATCCACAGTGTATAGTATACCCTGCAGCTGTGGTACAGTATATAATATAGGTGAAATATCTAAGAAGGCTTGAGCAAGGAGTGAAATAACATCAGGATGCTTGCAAGACAGGTGGCAAGAAGGTTTCAGCCATTGCTGAACATGCTTGGCAGTTACATCGGAAGAGGAAAGAAGAGGGCACTAAAAATTGTGAGTTAAAGGTAAAACAAGCTTTACACATCGAAAACAACAACAACAACAACAACAGAAAACCAGAATTTAATAGACACATAATGATAAGGGATTCCTGGATGTTAGCTGTCTATGCTTGTGCAAGTCACCCCGCAAGATATAAAGATGCCCACAAATTATTTACATTTTGTTAATAAAATCGCCATGGAGAGTTTGACCTTACTGACCCCTGAGAATAACTTCCAAGAAGTCAAAACATTGAGTTAAGATTAAATATCATGTTTCATCAAGTAGACTGTGGCATGTTCAAGCCTTCAAATAGTGCGTGGTCTATTCAAGGGCATGCTCTATATTGATCACCACAGTTCAAGCTACCGGGAATTAATATTGTACGGATGGCATTTGGCCAGGCGATATGAGCAGTTGAGGTAGCAATGGAGTCCACACTCTATCTACTTATCCAGTTCAAGATCTATGTCAGCAAAGTTGGATCCAGTTGTCAGTCAAACCAGCAGCATTGAGAAGGGCAGTTAGACTTGTGCTTCAGCCAAAACAACACCACCACCAAGTTGTGGGTATAAAAGCAGTATTTATAGAATTTTAACCTTGAAAATAAGAATATAAAATGTCATAATTAAACATAACTTATTGGTAACGATACTCAATCTTTTCTGTGTGTTGTATTCATGGGCGTATACTATCGTGGGCCTCAGAGTTACGAACCCCTGAGTAACAAATGGATTAGGCAACTGAACAGTCAACCAAACAGCTCAATGGCAATACTGATAAGGTATTAATCATTAATGCATGCACATCTTACTTCAATTGCAGTTTCTTTATTTATAGAACAATGGCTTCCAGTTTGTGCAGAGGTACTAGCAACAAACAAAGCATAAGTCCGTGTGATCAGTGAGATATTTTTTCTATCTCAGTTATCTTTATTGCATTAGCGTTTTCACTCTTGTTTCTTGCGTGACTCCTTTATTTTTCATTATAATAATTAACTAATTAACTCTATTTGTGACAGTCATTGGGTGAAGTGCGTGTGGCCTTAAATTGTACGGTCTCTTACAAAATCCTGGGCATCTGCGAGCAATAACCCCACAGCTTTTTTGTTGAGTAAGGACAGCCCTGGCAGGATGTGAATGCTCCATTAGGTCTTATATACATTTTGATAACTTTAAAAAATGTCCATTCCACATTACCTTTTGCTGATTTACATTTCTTTGTAGATTTCATCTTCAATTTGTCTGGATTCACTAATGGACTCCCAAACGAATCATCACAGTCCAAGTCCTCCTGACTGATTTTATTCTATAAACACAAATGAAATCTGCTGTCATTGAGGCATCCTGAGTGTAATAATTGCAGGAAATCCTAGCAGGCATGGGTTCAAGCACTTAGTGCTTGTGCTTTGCTTATAAGTACTTTAAGCACTCTCTTTGAAGTGCTTGATGATGCTTTCAAGCACTTTTGTAAATAAATCACTTGTGCTTGGGCTTGTATTAAGCCCATAAATTCAAAGTGCTTGATAAGCACTTTTTAAGTTATAAGCCCTATCAATGAACGCGATAACATAAATGTAACTAACTCATTTGCACTGATAGATGGAGGCTGAATGTGATGTCATTTAAAAGACAATGTTTATCAGATACGTGTATCCTCTCTCTTTCACAGGCTTTTTTAAGATCAAAGTTGCAGGCAACAGAACTGCAGAGCATATGCCGAGTTTTGCTGTTGTGTTATTGTGGTGGTGTTTCTTTTTTTGTTTTTTGTTGTTGTTGTTTTTGCCCAAGAGGTAGAACTGAACAATTTAAATTATTCTTCACAGATGTAAACTTACAGAATAATTAGTTGATTGATTAATTGATTCCTTCACATTTGTAGTACTAGTCCAGTGCTCAATGTGTTCCACACACTGTCTATACGCTTCATTAGATCTATCCAAATCTCTCTGAAGAAGTGACAAGTCATTTTGAAGCACTTTTCTTTCTTCTAACTGAGCACTGACTATTGATTGGAGACTCTTCTTATCAGCTGCAAGGGAGCTCCTATCTTCATTACATTGTTGAAACAGGTTCATGTCCAATTCGTAATCACTACTGAGCTTTTGGTAGCTCTTTAGGAGTTGTTCATGTTCGTGCTTTCTCTCTGCCTCCCTCCTTTGATAATATTCTTCAAGTTCTCGTGCATGTGCTTGTGTCAGCTCAACTTTCTCTCCCATTATGGCCATCATTTTGTCCAGATGCTCTTTATTGGCCTTGATAATCTCATTTTTCTGCTTTTGATAACTTTCATCAAGACTTTGCTTCCGCACTTTGAACACCTGCATTTCATCTTCCATAGCGTTCATTTCACCTCCCATTACTAGAATTTCATTTTCCAATTGTTCTCTTTTCTTCGTAAGAAAGTCGTTGTTACCTACCAGTTCAAGTTTTTCAGCCTTCAGCCCTTTTATTTGTGAATGAAGTTGCAAATTTTCTGATTGTAACTGCCTGTTTTTAGCAAGCAATTGATTGATTTCTAGCTGATGCCTTCCCATCTCAATTGTAAATTGTGCCATTCTTGTTGTTTACTAGTCTGGCACAGCCAGACCCTTTACCTAACCGCTACGCTTTCTCTGCGTAGCGGTTAGGTAAAGGGTCTGGCTGCGCCAGACTAGTTGTTTACAGTTCTAAATGCAGTTTGAGTTAGGCACCATCAGACGCAGCGGCCCGAGCCCCGCTGCCAGCAGCAGCGGAAGAGGACAACTTCGAAATGCGAAAAGAGCAGCGTTTATTAGAAATTGATTTTGGGGGTGGAATATTGAATAGGAAATGGTCGTGCGTATTATGTTATTGCCAATTTTACCACAAGTTTATTTACCAAAGTGGTCATTTTCCAAAGCTAAATCAGCCCAGCTACTATGAGCCAGATACCAAATGAAGAGAAAGTAGAGTATTAGCTAGGACATAACGTGCATCTGGTAAGTACTCTCTCTCTCAGAAATTTTCTATGCAATCAGAGATTAACTGCTTTATGTATAAAAGAACATTAGTATAAAATATCAGCTGGTGCATAATATCTACTTTCGTTGTTCATTTTTCTGACATGCTCACTTAAATGACTCCGAGTTGCTGGTAGTTCACTCTTATTGCTTATCGACTAGAGTTCAGTTTGGATATCCACTCATTTGTGCTGACTGTAGTATTTTTTCCGATATCTCAAGTTTGCAAAGCAATTTTGACTTCTTGTTCATTTCAAAGCTTCTAGCTAGTCTCAAGAAAATGTCTTTATGTTTTATTCAATGAAATTTTAAAAGTAACTACCGGTGTTGATCTGGTGTTGCTAAACTTAACACAGTCTATCTGCACTCAGCTTTGCTAATAAAGAGCCATTTCTGCATTAGAACTTCTCTTTCTACAAGTAACTGGAACAACAATGCCTTTAATCTACTCAATGTCACCACATTGCCTGTCTATCGCGATAAAGCTGCTATGACATGTGAGTGAGAGGACATACTTAGCTAACAAATAAAGAAGAAGGATAATTAGCTCAAAATTTATATGGAAGAGAATTTAAGCAGTAAAGCATAATCAAAGAATCTATCAACTGAGAGAACAGTAGAAGATGACCAAGATATTTCATTATTGGACTCCCAGGACTAAAGATGACATAGAGTGGGACAGGGAGAGAAGGTTCTGTTTTTATGTTTCTTGTATTTGGTATAATGTTTGTACTTGATACATTGTTTTCAGAGGAGTAAAAAGCCAGATCGAATTGGTGCGGCCATTATAACCACACCCACTCATTTATATAAGTGATCAGTTTCCACTGTTCACACTAAACCATTCTCAGTACAAGCCATTTTTGTTGTATTACAAAGCAAATGATTTTTATAAACAATCAATAGGTTCATGTCAAATAATGTTAAATTATAATTATAGCTATTATGTTGAGTGTATCAATTGTCTACTTGGACATATAAAGCAAACACAACAAAATCACAAAACCTTAAAACTTACAAATGCCTGCTTTTTGTGACAGTCACTATAGCTTTATTCTCTTCAAACATTTTCAAGTGTGTGTGGCTAATAACTAAATGGGAAGACTTCTAGTAGTGCAAAAAAAATGCCATTTTCAACTAAATTACATTTGTTTTCCCAAAAGATCACTTAAAAATAGTAAATGAAGGACCAGGCTGGTATGAAGTTTCCTAAACATCATTTCGACTGCTCAAGTTTGACAACCATTAGAAATGCCCTCTTTAGTTAAAATATTGGTGCAGCCATGGCCGCACGGCTGTTCCCATTCCAATACCGCTGATTTTGTATTTTTATATGATGACTGTTTATGTATGTATGAATACATGTACCTACTTTCAAGGAGGGAGACACAGGAAAGCAAGGGGAGGAGGGGGGAAGCCCTTCTCCCCCACTTTTTTGCTATTTTATGTTGTACATCAATAAAAAAATTGATTTGGGATGCCCCTCCCCTCCTTTCCACCCACCCACTTTTGTTTGTTGTCTGCGTTTGAAGTTTTTATGTGACTGACTATGTTTGTGCAAGTAACTGTTCAAATCATGATTGTGTTTAAATGAGAATGTGTGTGTAAGCATAATACATACGTGATGAGTTAAGAAAGGAATTACCAAGTGGAAGTGAAATGAGTTTAAATGGCCCTAGGGTACCACAACCCCTGTAGAAATTACTTCAACAACTACTATTTCCAAACACTAGCTATAAGGCAAGGAGCACTGATTAAATACAAGACTTCATTGGTTTTCTTTCATTATTATAGATAAATATTTTCGGGGAATAAATAACAATCACCTAATGTTGAGTGTCTGTTTAACAAGTGGATGAAGAATGAAAGTGATCGAGTATTCAAGACACACTGTAATGAACTGGATTCATGTAAACATAAACACCACACACAGCTATTAAGACAAAACGTAATAACTGTTCACAGCAACAAACTTTGGTGTATTAATTAGCAATAAGTTCATACATGGTATAGAGAGTACATTAAGCATACTTGTAAACTGCACACACAAAAACAATTAATATTAATATAATTACAACGTAAATCAATTCAATATTTACTCGATACAGCGCCTCCAAGTAGCCGGGAAACTCCACAATTTTATCATATATTATTCTGCTTGTCTCCATTGAAGACTGTTCCACCAACTGGAGTCTAGCATCCAATTCTTGCTTCTCCTCCTCCAGTATCTCATTTTGCTTGGAAAGGAATTAAACTCTTTCAATCCCCATTTGTACCATTTCCTCCTCCAGCCTTTCATTTTCTTTAATAAGGAATTCAACCATTTTAGCTCCCATTTGTGTCATCTCGTCCTCAATCTTATCCTTTTCTTTAATAAGCGCTTCATTTCTGTTTTTTAGGCTCATGTTGTCGAATTGTAAGGCACTGATGCGAATTTCTTTTTTCTTTTTTTTTTAATGGAAAATAGCAAAAACACTTTCAGTGAACTGTTTCAGACCGTATCATAGCTAGGGTCACCAGAAGGAAATCCCAAACTAAGAGAATGCATCAAGCCATTCAAGGACAAACTGCTGGAGTGATGAACAAACAACGGATGCAGGGCTTTTACTGAGGTGTCCCATCAATAACCTGGTGTACTCATCATGTCTAACCCAAATGAACATGGATGAAAATGGGATTTGATTTTTTATTAGTATATTTCTTAAGATGCTGCAATATTGAACTAGTTACTTGGATAGAACTATAGATAGGTTGGTGGAGCAACAATTAGCGTACTACAAACAACCTTGAAGCAGAAAATGAGACACTGTAACCAAGGCCAACGTAACAACAACAAAAACAGCTTGTTGCTGGCACCGTGCTGTACGTAGTGGAAGTTTATTTGGAGCAGGTGATAGCAAGGGAGTAATACCACCATTCCTTTAAACTTTGGAGACACTTTTCCAAACTTGGATGTTGACACCAGTGAAGGAAAGCTAAAAATATACGATTACTTCGAGGATGGGTATGCTAGGAGTAGCTGTTGTACTACTTTATGCTTTAATTAAAGCTTAATTTGTTTAGTTGGGGCGTGCTGTTTTCTCATCCTGCTGACTTCAATGTGCACCACTGAGCTGGGAACTGTGGCCAAACTCGTCCCAGAATTTGCAAAGAGAAAAATCAAGGTCATCGCTGCTGTCTTGTGACCCTGTGGACTCCCACAAGAAATGGATTGAAGACATCAAGGTGAGCAAATAGATGTGGACTAAATTATGTGTGTGCGTGCATGTGTGTATGTCCTCCATTATTTAATTGAATTATATAGTATGTAGCATGATTGGTCTATAACAGTAGTCATGTAGTTAGTATGAGTAAGATCTGTTCTGCTATAGTTCCTTGTTGTCTCATGAAATAACGAACATTAACTAATTATATTTATTAGCGAAATGAGTGAAGCTATCTACCTAAACTTGTTAGCCACAGATCTTACCCAATACAGTTGCTAGTTTAAATAGACCATAATGGCGCATGCGCTAATACAATATATATACATGTAAGTGACGTGTCACACGGACCTTTTACCCTTTTCATTTGGTGGACCGTGCTACAGCTGGCATTCAAGAAAATGTCATTGTCATGTACAAATTGTACTTAAATGGCACCATTAAAAAAATACTCGATTCCAAGTTTCTGTGGCTTATGGTTACTTCATTGCTGTTTGGTTTCATTCCATTAAAAAGAATTTATTCTGATAGCAACCAGCACACATTCACAACCCAAGGAAGTCACACAAACAAAAACAACAACAACCAACAAATAGAACACTATGGTGTATAGTCTTGCAAGATTATGGACTATCACAGATTTGTTTTGTTTTAGCTACTATGACAACCAGTCTAAATCATTTTCATCATCGTCACCAAACAACGGATAGGAAACAACTTTCTTCTTGGCATTTCCAGGCGACTCCTATAAAAACATATAGGTTCACATTAGTACAAGATCACTTACTGAAATGACAACCCTTACCCTTTCACTTGGTGCACCTACACATAGATAATCTTCGTCGCTAGTTGTTGCACTGGCATCACGAAAGGCAGCAGCACTGAACACAGACAATACTTTAATAAGTACTTTATGATTATATAGTGAAATGTCATCCCCATATTGCAGGACAAGTGTAATGCATTGTTTATTGTACATACATTTGGAAATTTTTCTAAACGAGTAAAATGGTTGTGTCCTTCAGAGGTAACTTTGTCATACATATAAAAATACAGTTGTCCTGGTATGCACGGGCACGTTGGAGCGTTCAATATGAGAGAATATTGAATGCTCAGGTGATGCGGAAATACTCAGAGAAAAATATCCAATGTACCATACATACATATATTAATACTATTATCATTACTATATATAATTTAAACTAGTGGTGTGCTTGAGCACAAATGGCGAGCGAGCCTTAAACTACACTATTGTTAAACTATTGATTTTAACAACTAACATTCAAACTACTAAAATAAAGTCGAGTTGTTAAATTACACATATGCGGTAAAGGGGATTCAATGCCATAGTAACCGCTCCCCTCAACTGTTTGAATTGAAAAAGAAGCAACAAAATCAAGTCACGTTATTTAAAAATTTTCTTTGTGATATTCTTAATAGTAGTTGTAACGCACAATACTTTCACACAACTGAACATAGCTACGCAAGACTTACCTTTGTGGTTCATCTAGTGGACAATGAATTTTCAAGTAAATACTGTTGAGTAGGGCTTATAACTGTGACAAATAGCGTATTAACTTACCACCGCCACTAACTCGAATAGAAATGGAGCTCCCATAAGTTTTTGAGTTGTAACTGCTCCCGCAAAACAATTCAAAGCAGTAAACAATTCAATTTCTAAGGTGATACGGGTAATGATCGCTAATGATCGCTAAACCGGAGGATTCTGTTTAGTGAAGTTTGGGACAGGTCGAACACGAAGCGAACACAAAAATACGCGAGGGTCAAAGTACAAAATGACATACGTACGTCCAAATTTATAAATCGACCCGATTTTCAAATTGTGTTACCACTGAGAGTGTCTCGCTCGCCAACAATAATGATCCTTACCTAAGTGCTGCCTTCTCATCATTGGTCATGCTCTGGGTAGCACTGGATGCAGAAGCATTCGAAGTGGGTGTGGTCTTACTGACAGTCTTGCTGGGCGTGAAGAACATGTCATCATCATCCTCATCATCTGAACCAAACAGTCCTCCTCCAGAACTTTTGGGCTTGCTGTCAGCTATAACATGGAAACACAGGAGCCATTCAATCTTCACATCTCACTCGACTCAAATTAAACTCCAACAAAAAATAAAATAAAAATAAAAATAAAAAAAATAAAAAAAAGAACCTGTATGACGATTCTCTCTCGGCAAAGAAGCAGGAGTTATGGAGGAGGAATTCAATAAAATAACTAGTCGGACAGGGAAATATTATTGATTTATGAATTCAATAAAATAACTAGTCGGTCAGTAAGTATGTTGTAATAAATGTTCCTGCTGAAAAACACTAAATAATAGCTGCACACCTTCATCTTTAGGCTCAGGTTCACCAGGAACAGATGGGACAACTGATGTCTCCTCTTCCTTAGAGCTTCCAGTAGCTTCTTCTTCTTCCTCTTCCTCCTCTTCTTCTTCTTCCTCCTCCTCCTCTTCTTCTTCTTCCTCCTCCTCTTCTTCTTCCTCCTCCTCCTCTTCTTCCTCTTCTTCCTCCTCCTCCTCTTCTTCTTCCTCTTCACTTGACTCCTCCTTTGTAGAAGCAGGTGCTGAAGCTGCCACTCCTTTAGAAGAATCCAATGACTTCAAAGTAACTTCCTATAATTAGAGATTTAGAATTCTTAATACAGAATATGCTGCGGTAACAAGACACAATAGCCACACCTCTTTTAGCTGTCACTCGATCCATAGCAACTAAACGACTTCTCCAAACATGGTCCTTAGATACAGATCAAACAACACCCTCATGCAGGAAAACAA
>WLWI01003079.1_pt1 | contig 14307 bp, 13 predicted proteins | sample 6701501 | NCBI WGS metagenome assembly WLWI01 (sample SAMN12718690, study PRJNA515312) | sponge metagenome | isolation source: marine sponge | host: Mycale hentscheli | place: New Zealand: South Island, Marlborough, Capsize Point | collected 2014-11-01
AATGCTAGTTTTTGAAGTGAAAATCCCTTCATTTCTTCAAACAAAAGGGATTTAAATCCTTTCCATTCCAACCTTGTCTCATGTATGCTGACATCAGCTGGAGCTGAAAATGTCTCTCTATCATATTTAACTTTGGTAGGCTTTCCATAAAAATCCAGAAGCTTTTCCAATTCTGTATTTTTATTTTTTTTGCTTTTTTTTTTATTATTGGGGTTGCTAATGGGGTTAATTGATTGCTGTACTTTCAAGGGCAAAAAAGAGTATTTCTGCTTAGTTGTGAGATTAGGGAATCTATTAATTTAGATAGCAAAAACTATTACTTAAAATTATTACCTAGTCCACTTTAATTTTGACCCCCCCCCCCAGACAAAAATTTCTGGATGAAACCCTGCTATAGTTCTGATATAGTTCTAAATTTGGAATGAAATAATGTGTGGCTTTCTGGAGTCGAAATGTGTTTCATTAACACTCAGCGCTCAGGCGTGAGAGTGTTGTACTCCTCAGTTTGTCATTCATTCATTCATTCACACTGTCAACAGCGGATCTCGAAAATGGAGGACTTTTGTGCTTCGAGAGATTTAAGTCCCTATAATTTGCCACTTGTTTTAATTTCGGCTTAGTTTTGAGAAAAACGGCAAACTACGGTGAGTGTTGAAACAGGCCAATTTAAATGTCCTAGTTAGACAAGCTATGATTGATATTCATAAGCTGAAATTTGAAGAACTTGGTTATTCAACAATAGTGACGTCTCTTTGCAAAATTGCATTTTTTTAAACAACACTGAGGGTTTGCACTCTCAATGTCCTAGTTATCGAGTTAATTGTCTTGTCATCACACTTTATAGAACCAGAAGATTTCACAGCACAAGTCAACTATTACACACTGAGTACTCACCAAACACCAAAAGAAAGTTGTTAGATGGAAAACACTACATGCATTGTTATGGCAACCATAGGCTTTTTCTCCTCGATATATTTTCACTTCAGGCTATGGAAGCCTAGATTTAGTAATGACTGCAGCTAATTAAAGTAGAGATATTTAATACAAGAGAATATGAAATGTCACTAAAATTATCACATTACATTTGTAACTCACCAAGTGATAAATATACAAGTGCAAAAACTGTAACATAGTTCATATTACAATGAATTTTGTGAATTGGATAGTTACTTCATAAAAACACAGGAATAGTATACACAGCGCTACTATGCCGATCCAAACAATATCTTCAATAAATGTTTTTAACGTTATAACACGAACAACGAATTCCTATTTGATTAAAACGCTGTAAACGAAAGCCAGTAGTTTTGCAAATTTTGTAGCACTGCATCATTTCCTGCGTTTTTGTAGCACTGCATCATTTCCTGCGTTACCGAAGGTGCGAACCCTTACTAGTACGGGGAAGAAAGGAGAATACTACATTTGAGTAGTATTCTACTGCCGATATGTACCCAATGAATGTAATCAGCAGACTAGTACGGGGAAGAAAGGAGAATACTACATTTGAGTAGTATTCTACTGCCGATATGTACCCAATGAATGTAATCAGCAGTCTTCCTGGGAACGCCAGACCCGCTGGGGAAATTAATTTCACCAGTTGTTACCCAAAGCAACCAATGAAACTACCAAACAAACCTACCTGGGACGGTTAGAAATCCTTTGCTAGAGTGGCAAGGGGGGGGGCGTTACTTAAGAAATGCTACGTTTACTTCCAGAAAATAGCTTCCTTTACCTAGTTGCAACTAAAACGTGTGACTGCCAGACATATTAATTATCTTAACCTATTCGCGCTAGCGCTCCTAGCGTTTGTAATGGTATTGGGTACCACTAATTACGTAATTATTTATCCCTAACCTGAGCACGCTACTGTGGTGAATACTTTATGTACCGTTATATCTGAGCTTAAGAAAACAAGTTTTAGTGAAATGACCTAATACTGGTAATGATTGTTTTTCCCCTCTTAGGGTTGAAATTTAAATATGATGTATAGTTCCAATATAAACTGGATAAACCCCAGTGGAAGTCTTCAACTAATTCTTTTAAGTAAGAATTTTTTATTATAGTATTATTTTCTTTTCTCTTTTCAATAAAAAAAATGATTGAAATGTTATTCTTTAATAGATATTGAAGTAATTCATGAATGTATAGGAGTACTCTTGTAGCATGTCAGTTAATAACTCCACAATTATGATTTGACAAGAAATTAATTTGTGGTTGGCCATCACTGGTTTGACCTGACTTAATCCTTGTGAAAACTAACAAAAATGTTTCATACTGAGTAATTGTGATAAATTGTCATTGTGTGCATAATACATAGCAATAAATTTTCTTTCTACTTCAACAATGTATGGTAATGTTCACCCTGAACAACAAGTAGTTATATTGTGGCAGGAGATCACGATTAACTGTTACAGCTCATCTAGTGTTAGATGGAAAAAAAATGGCAAAATTCTTTCTAAAGGCCCAGATAGGACAATTAGTAATAAATTAACAATTTTATATGCCAAATATAGCGATGCTGGTACATATGAGTGTAAAGGACACAGGGAAGACAATCAAGTATTCACTGCAAAAGCAGAAGTACTGGTTGCAGGTAGTATAACAGGTTATTTTCTTAATTTGTTGTATATTACAAAATCTGATTTAGATTATGACTCTTCAAGAATATTACCAGGATCTGTGAAAAAGTATGTGGGAGAATCAATTACACTTACTTGTCAGTCTGATGGTGAAGCAATTTGGTATTACAATACACAGGGAAAACCCCCCAAAACTATTTCCATTTTTAGTGGAGATACATATTCCATTATAATTGCTAATAAAAAGCATGAAGGATATTACTTCTGTTATGGAAAATATGAAGCCTCTGATGAGTTATTTCTTGCAAGAGTTAAAGTTATTATCATTGGTAAAATATGTAATTATTAAACTACAGTCAATTGTTCACCCACAGAGTAAACTCCATCCACACAAGTCTCATCAGGGCTTCATAGATTCCCTTGTGGACCCTACAGCTCGATTGTAGTGCTTACCACTCATGACTCCATTGATGGACCCCTCAGCCACTATTCCAGCTTTAATGCAAATATCCTTCAGACCAGCATCTTGAAAGTGCTTTCATACAATGAACAAAGCATTACAAATTGTGAGGAATGTTCCCATCCAAAGAAGAATGTTGGAAAATCTATCCTTTGCTTCCAGACAATCTCTGTGGTTTTAGCAAAAAAATGCTTGATCCATAACCACCATGATTGTATCTAAAGAAAGATTTCTCGTGATTAACTCACTTTGGTTGAGGATTACAAAAACAGTGTTTAATTATGTGGCTGGTGCATTGATGGTTGGCAGATATCCAACAACGTTTTTTGAGATTTGGACTTTCTGGTTCTGATATTGAACCCAGTCCAGCTTGGCACAGCTTGACACTCTTTTGATTTGCAAGCCTGGCAATAATCTACACTAAGTTTTCTGGCAAGCTACTGCACCAGCTTTCTCAGCTTTATGGACATTTTTATTTGTTGTGATAGGTTGTGGGCCTACACGTGGGCCTGCTACATAGACCTCCAGCTCATGATAGTCAGCATTGACAGATCTCTGTTTCTTCTTTTCAATGCAAGGAAGATCAGCTATAGGCAAATATGGCCCATAAAATCTGGCTTGGACTGCAATACCATTGACTCTATGTGAAGTGCCTTTTCCTGTTAAGAGTTTCCTCGAGCTGATCAACGTTGTCCCATGCAAGAGAAAAAAAAACATGGGGCTTGATGGAACATGGAAGTGCAACTTTGTGGTTGAGATCAGTTGCTAACTTCTGGAGACACAGAGCTATATCATTTTCCTCTTGCTTGGAATATGATACACTATACCCCAACTTGTTCAATGTCTGGATGAGCTTTACATTTCCAGTCAGAGTCTTGACTGCATATGGGAGCAATAAAAACTTTGGTGGCTTGTGTTGTCCATAAGTCACAGCAAATACCATATCCTGGCTGAATGATGAGACCAGAGTGGTGACCCTTTGTGACTGATTGTGTGGAACTTGGATCTCCAGTCAGCAGACCAACAAGGAACCGTTCCAGTTTAGATGGTATGGAAAAAGTTTCCATAACATCTGGGTGACATGGCCAAGACGTGAGTGTAGTATCTTGAAGATGTTTAATGGCTGCTCGAATCTGTAATGCAGTCCAATCTATTATCTTATCCAAATCTGTCACCTTCCCCTTCCAAATTACAAGTTCCCTTTTCAAAATCTGGTTTCTATCACAACATCTCTGAGCGTCAAACTATCTGGTACCAGCAATTGCTTTCCTTTGTCATCTGGTAAGATTTCCACCGAACCCTCTAGCTCAGATACCAGTTTTCTGTGGATGTGCTTTCTAGTCGAATCGTACAATTGCTCTATTCCAGTTGCCAGCACGAAGGACTCTAGCTTTGCAGTCAATTAAGTAATCGGTATAATTATCTTGTTTGGAATGATATCAGTGTGGACATAATTAATAAGTTTGGCAAATAATTCTCTTTCGATCATTTGATACATGGTACATTACTCTTTCCCTCCTTCACCTTCATTTTCTGGCCTGACTCTTGTATAGTTGCTGTAGCATGATCTGTGGTAATGAGCCTCAGCAACAACTATATCCTGACTTGTTGCCGCTATGATCTTTTCATCCCCTTTTCTTATGGCACATTCTCGTAATGTTTGATCAGCTCTCAACTGCACAGCCTGTATGAGTTTTTCACGTGTCCTGGAACACTTTTAAAATACAGACTGCAGCATATACCCTTGCCTCTGAGGAGGCTCTCCTGCACAAGCGCTTTGCACATACTTTTTCAATGCCAACGACTTTCACTTGATTTCCTTTTGAGGTCTCGCTTCATTGTAAAAGTGCTCCTGCACTTTCGATGGTAGGAGAGTTTTGGAAATTCCTTATCACCAAGTTGTCCTGCAATGTCCAAGGTAGGAGCATATTGTCTCACTCTGGCTGCATCGAGCAATGTTAGCCATGATTCGTATTTTTTTGGAGAAAGTAGATGATCGTTATCTTCTTTAGACTTTTGTGTACATATAATACATTTATCTTCAAATAGACTCATATTGTAGTAGAACACTAGGGTCTGTAATGCATAGCAATATAAATTGTCAGACTGATCCAAAGCACAATTCAATCTAGCTGTGTATAATACATTGTTGGGCAAAGAGTGGAAAGCTAGACATCTCTCCTTTTCCAGTGATAGTCTGATGTTAACTTGAGCTTCAATTTAGTTGTTACTGGATGTGGTGTGATTACCACAACCTGTAGTGAGGTGTGCAGAGATGTCTCACAGGGATCTGACACCTCACTACCTAATTTTCAAAGCAATTGGCTGAATACTTGCTGAAATGTAGTGAGAAAAGTCAATTTTGAAGGGAAAATGGGTGTGGTTACAATAACGTTTAATAAAACCCAAAAGCTACCACGTGTGGAATGCTATCATATGTTCTCCAGTTATGAGTGTATACCTTCACAAAAATTACCATGAGTCTTTGTCCCTCAAAATGGTACTGGTCAGCCCCCCTGGCTCATGGACTGTTAGTAGTTATAGCAATAGGCCTAGCCTAGCTACTTACGTGTTTTCTATGCTTTTACAGCTCATTCTTTGGGGAAGCATACCCAACCAGGTCAAGCTTATGGTGTGGGAAGCCCTGAATAAAAAGTCAGTGTTTTACAGCCAACTTTAAAATTGAGTTACCAATCCTATTGCAGTGAAGATAACTAGCATAGAATAAATCACTTATTACACTCTTCTGAGTGATATGGCCAGATATTCCACTCTCAGGCTATATTTTCACTGCCACAGGGCTGGTAAGTCAGCTCATGAAATAATCTGCCATATTAAACTCTGACTCATATAAGTGTAATAAAATACATACAATATAAAGATGTGAAACAGTTGAAAATATATATAAATACAGAGCAACATGATTAGATAAGAGGTTTTGGCCAAATAGCACAACAAATTGAAACAGTACACTGTGGGCCTGGTCGGGGCGATAACTCAAACGCTCGAAGACTCGCACCTGATGACAGCAAGTAGTTGCTGCCAACAGAGTCAAGGGAATTCTCTTCACACTACCCAGCTAAGCTGTACACCCCACCTGAGGGTTTGGCAAGAAGTGTTATTTAAATTAATTAAACCAAGAAGATAGAACACACAATGTATTGCATGAACACACCAAGACTGAAATCAGAACAGGAAAATATAAGTATTTATATGACACACAAACCACGCCTAAAAGTCACACAAAAAGCTGCGGAGTTCCTGCTCTGACTCACAAACAAACTCACAAATGTACGACACCAACCAACACTTACAACAGTTCCCATTACTCTACATGACTCTAAAAATAGCAGCAATATAAATAACTAACTGATACAACATAATCACTAACATAAGTCTCTCATAAGTTCTTCATGTGGGAGGGCTTGGACCACCCACATACACAAAATAGTCAATGTGTGGTAGGGTACTTGCCAGTATATTTTTATAATGTTGCACACAATTATATAATTCTGATATTATTATTTTTACAGTGATGTGATAAAAACTCTGAATTTGATAGCTGACTTAGCAGCAATCAAGAAAATCAATATCTAGATATTAATGTTATTGCAAAAACAACAGTTTTGGTAGATTTTCTGTACTTCAGATACCTACTACTTCATTAAAGTGTGGGTATATAGTTGTTACAAGAAACATTAAGGATGTTAGGTAGGAACCCTTAAGCTTCTTCCACTCTACTGCAATACATTCTTGAGATAAGTATTTCCACCCTTGAAAGATAATATTCTAAATAGAATGTCAGTCATCTAATTCCTTTTCATTTCAATTACTTTTCATAAAGTTTTATTACAAAAACGTGCCACACTGCCACACTTAACCAGATCATTGTGTAAACTCTTACTTTTCATTATAGCTGAATAAGGTCCACAGGACCGAAACATTCTTTAACAATTAAACTATGTGTTGTTAAGCTAATATATTCTCATTCAGGTTGATACTCATAGCAATGATCCTCTACAATTAGAAAAAGATCGGTTTTATATAATTTTAGAGAGAAGGTTGTAAACAATCACATAAGAGCATTTCAGAAATTGTATATACCTAATCAATTAGATCAATTTTAATTCTAGTCTTATAATAAGGTATAGTACAACACAAAACTTTATGGGTCTAAATTAAATATTACTCGGTACTTTATACAGATTTTAAAAACCAAGAAAAAATATATCCCTTATATCAAGTAGCCTATACCAACACATACACTGCTATAATGTGCTACAGTGAAAATTCCACTACTTGGAAAATGGATAGACATGAAATAGACATGTCTTCTATCCCACTTGATTATGTTTTCATCCCACAAATCTCAGGAAAACATGCAGGAACATACTATTGTTCAGGAGTAAAAGAGAGCAATAAATTTGAAGTGTCATCAAACTTATTAGTGGCAGGTATTAACAGATATCATCAGCATCATAATAATATTTTTTATAACAAGAAAGCTGTAATCACTGCCTGAAAAGAGTCCATTTACTACCATAAAAAAATTTGTAAAGTGTGCTGATAATTAGAGTTCACAAAAAGTTGACAAGGCTGTAGAAGTGATCAACCTAGTTATCAACTGATTTATACACTAGTTTACAATTTTTTTATGGTTGTCAAATGGACACTTTTCATGCGGTGAATTTTAGTGAATACTTGTGTTCAGATACTAAGAGCTTTATTAAACGATATTTTAAAATTATCTTTGAATACAACTATAAATTATCTAATTACAATGTGTGGCAATTATACATACTTCACATGACCTTTACATCATTATGTCAATCCTTTCAACACAATTATCAATGCCTCCATGAGATTCACTTTGTAATATCACTGACTTTTTGTGTTGGTATTGTTGAGCAAGATGACATTAAATTAGAATTGTAGGACAATTAATAGGTGAACCTAAATTTGTTAGCTTTGTGGTAAAGCACTCAATAGATACCAACCACCTGTTCAAATAGCATTTTGCTTTAATTGCTTCGTTGTTCAATACAGTTACAAAAATTCATATAAGAGCATCATACATTCTGCTTTGTTTGTGTACACCAATCTTACTCTTACGATCTCATTTTAGATGAGAGGAAATAATTCAGGCATGGTCAATATGCCAAGCTGTAAAGCTTGAATAGAACATTTTGTTTAGCAAGCTCATACAAATATTACTTCCTTTCATTTGAGTTGATATAATATAATGTGTACGTATTTCATTTATTTTTTTAATTGTTTAATCCTATCATCTCTGCATGAGATATATTAAGTCCTACTTGATTTCTATCAAAATGTCATTGTCTCCTATGTGGTAATAGGATAGATATTTAGTATAATCAATTAGGAAATCCACTTTTCTTTTTCTCTTTGCCACTTTTCACTAAGTTGTAATTGTAAATTATTATGATTTGTTCTTACATCTTATGGTATCAATTATGGAAGTGTTGATATATCCCATGTAGAAGTAATGTTCATTTTAATCAGTGTAATTTTTTTGCTTAGATTTTGGCACAAAAATACAGCCTGTATTAGTAGAGGTTGAAGTAAATGGTAATGCAAAAATAACTTGTGATAATAAAGGAGAAACCACCATGTGGTTCTTTGAACAATTCAAAAGGACTCCCAAATCGAAACCTTTCCAAATTCAAGGAAATCTGTACTTAGAGAATTTACAGTCAGAAGAAAATGGAAATTATTTCTGTTATACTTATAGCAGGAAACGATCAACATATGAGATGTCTGTAGCCACTGTAAGAGTGTATGGTAAGTTTAGATCTAAACATTATTGTATTTAAAAAATATATATAATATGTGAGTATGCTGATGTAATTTAAGGATATTTTATATGCACATATGTAGATTGCTGTTATCACTCATAACTGCTTTTATAGATAAACACTTATATGTTTCACATAATTGCTTGTCTCATTATGTGATTCTTACAAAGATCCAGATTATATATATCCCAAACTTCAAAGAGTAAAGATAGGTAGTTCTGTAAACATTACATGCACATCGATGACAAACACATATTGGTACAGAAATGATTACAATATTTTTGCAAAAGGAAATCATTTGCATATTCCTAGTGTGGATAGAACAACTGAAGGTTACTATATATGCAAAGGAACAACAAAAAAAGGAAATACCTTTTGGTCCAGGAGTGAAGTTTATTATGTAGGTAAATGATATAACCATTGTAGCACATTGCTCTACATAATAATTAACACATAACACATATCATGCAAGCTCACACATACTAGACAAGCATGTTGCACATGTACTCTTCATACTATAAAACGTGTAACACATTGTACTATATACACATGCTCGACATGCAAGCACACACATTCTAGACAATCATGTAGCATTAAGTACACACACTAATAACACACACTAAGTAGCAAATACTCAATACACAAGCATACTTCTAAACATATAAGCACCTACCAAAAACAAACAAACAGCGTTTGAATGACATGCAAATGAAAGCATTTTGTATGTAGCAAGATTTGTACAGCCACTATGGCAGCAAATATGTTTGCAGGAGTAAAATATACTATACTAATAGGCAATTATGGCATTTTTGTAACTTTCTTATTCCGTTTAGCTAAACAGTAATTGATCTTATCAAATTATGCATATTATATACATAAATATGTTTGTAGTTCTGAATGACAGCTACATTAGTCCTGGTAACAAGTTTAAAGCAGTGGAGCATCAAAGCATACAGTTTATGTGTAACACAGATGCGCATGCTGAGTGGAAATATAGTAAAACTCCTTCCATATCAGACAGCCACACATTAAATGCAGATAGAACTTTAGAATTAGTAAGTGTTCAAATGTCTCAAGCTGGTTATTACTTTTGTTATGGTTTTGATGAAGATCTATCAATACACTTTCTTTCTAAAGTTAATTTGATTGTATATCGTAAGTTAAAAGTTATTATTATTGAATATCAAATTTTTAATATATTTGATAATACAATACTTCAGTATATTTTCTGAAGTGATAGTATCACTCGGACAATAAATATAATTGATGAATTGGTAAGGATTAGTATTCAAGTAACATTTAATGCAGAAATTCTTCTGCTTAACAATGTCAATGTAAGATAAATTATGCATTATGATTTTTGCATATTGTAACCAATCCTCCAGTGCCTGCATGCTCTTGTGCTAAGTATTTTAAGTATGGACCTTTAATAATAATTATTCTAGCTAAATTTTGGTAGGACAGCAACGTCATTTTATAGTTGTTTATATATACTTGGAACAAAAACAGTGGTATATACCTGTTTTCTCACTTTTTTATTGTAACATTAAAGTTGATACTGATTTATTTAATAACATCTTACTATATGTAGTACTTCTTGACATGGCAGCAGCATAATTTATTGAAAATTTGGTTTTAATTTTATATTGCCCTAGCTGTAGCTGTATAGACTATTACCAGTTTTATTAAGCAACACAATCTAATTTTAACCAACATTTTTTGTTACAGCTGGTAACTTGATTGGTACTATTGATCCAAAATACACTGTAGCTTATTCTGGTAGCAATGTTTCAATATCTTGTTATACTCTAAGTGATCATTTCTGGTATAAAAATGATGCCAGAATTGAAGGCCATAATTATTACACTACTGATAGCATTATTTTTGAGAAAGCAGCAGTTAAGGACAGCGGTACATATAAATGTTACGGAATTTTAAAGCAACGTACAGTGGAAAAACTTTCACCTGAATCTAATCTCTTTGTTGGAGGTATAGACAACAATAAAGTGTGTAATTAATAGCATTTTGTCATTTGTTCGTATACTGAAATGCTTTCAATATTATAAACTTGTTGTGAGTAGACAAGCATATTGTATTTGTGGGAGGTTACTACAGAATTATGTACATGTCATTGGCAAAACTAAAGTTACAGATGTATTATCATTGCCTTCTATATTTTAGAGAAAAAGAATATGATTAAGCCAAAATGTTTAGAGGTAGATGAGGATAATAAGGTAGAATTTAGATGTTCCACTCTAGCACCTAAAATAATTTGGTTTTTCCGAGATAGTAGAACCAAAAAATTGACACGTATGATAAATGACGAGCATAGTTTAATAATTGATAATGTTCAAAGTTATCACGCTGGACTTTACTACTGTTACTGTATTGAAAACCAAGAAAGAGCATTCCTTGATATTGTTAGGTTGATAGTTTATGGTGAGTGTTTGTATATATATTATATATATATATATTATATATATATATATTATATATATAATATATATATTATATATATATATTATATATTATATATATATTATATATATTATATATATATATATAACAAAAGTATGCCTATTACAATGTTTGTAAATTAGTTCCTGAATAGTTATATAGTTATGCATCTGTTTTGGTAAGATTAACAAAACTAGTACATTTTGCAAAAGGAAGTCCAAGGACACATAAAAATTTGAATTGATTTCATCTTATTACCAAACATTATCGACGATTAACATAACTGCATGGAACATTTTAGTTTAGTGTAATGTCATAATTGCTGGTAATTTAAAAATTAGCTAGTATGACTTTTTCATGTTGATCATGTGTGTAATTGTTTTATTCATCAAGATCATTTGTAATTAGAACTAGGATATTCAAGCTAACAAGTATTAGCAAGTATGATTTTGTGCTCAAAATAATAATCAAGCATTCATTTTGCATATATCTTTGGGTATTACTTGATAAAATTATGTTACAGAGCAGAACAGAATCCATCCAGCTTATCAAAAAGTAACGCAGAATAAAAATGTAGCTTTTAACTGCATGACATATACTTCTGAGAGTATCAAGTGGTACTTCAAACATAATCAGATTGGTACGAATACTGTACTGCATATTAAGAATGTATCCTCAAAAGACAGTGGCTTTTATTATTGTATAGGATACATGAGTGGTTTAGAAATATTTAATGCTAGAGCAATTCTACAAGTACGGAGTAAGTTTTTTTTATTATATCATATTCAATTGACTCTTCCATTCCATATACTAAAAGATGATGAAAATGATATTTGAGATTTTTTGAAATAATATTAGGTGCTAGAGTAATGGTAAAAGTAGATAAAAGTTATTACAAACTTATATTTAATTTGACATTTGCACACCATGTCCATAATGATAACAAGCTATCCCTTTGTAACATGCCTTCGTGGGTTATAGCATTGACAAACAGAGAGACAGACAGACAGACAGACAGACAGACAGACCGACAGACCGACAGACAGACCAACAGATTGACAGATCGACAGACAGACTGACAGACAGATCGACAGACAGACAGACCAACCGACAGACAGACAGACAGACAGACAGACATACAGACAGACAGACAGACAGACAGACAGACAGACAGACAGACAGACTACTATAGCCCTCTCATGCATGCACGCTGAGGGCCAACAACTATACACCGTTGTGAACTATTTCAATGGACATAATATAAATAACATCTTCAATAAGTGTGTAGTGTTTGTGTTACAATCCCTTTGCTAGACAGCCAACTGTCACTGATAATATAACAATTGAATAGTGGGTGTAATAGTAATAGTAAATGCAACAAGCAGTATGATTTTGATAACTTTTAAGCTATAAGGGGATACCTAGAAAGTTTACATTAATAAAGCTTTAATCAGTGTAATGAATTTGTTCATTATTGTAATAATGCAAACTGAACAACCTTGAACATTTATTACTCAATTAAAATTACATGTACTTTGTATTGGATAAGATTGATAAAAGACTTATTACTGATCCAATTGCGGTCTTGCATGGTGGAAGCATTCCTGCACAACTTCCATGTATATTTTTCAGTTGATTTGATTTGTATTTAGTTAGGGATTTATGAAATCTGCTATTGGTCAAAGGTTTTTGAAACTGTTAGAAGTTACTTACTGTAGTGCTGATGGTTCACACAGTTCATTATTTCATCGTAGATTTGGTAAATTGAATAATTATGAAATTATTTAATTATCATTATGAAACAAAATATAAGTTCAAGTCAATGAAAGAGACACTTATAAATAAAAAAAGTTGTTATACAGCAAACTATATCTTATGATTAGAATGATTGTTTTAAATACGTAACTAGAATTTCAATACTTGTAAATTTAACAAGAATCACTTAATAAACAGAATGATTCTTGCATATGTAATCATTATAGTGATTTCACTTTTGAAGTTGTATTTTTAAAGGTAAAAAGGAAGTTAAATGTTCTGATACCACTGTTCCTAATGGAAAAGTTTATTACTCCAGTACCAAAACTGGTGGTATTGCTTCATTTAAATGCAACAAAGATTTTAAGTTAAGGGGGAGCTATATTTCTCTGTGCTTACCTAATGGAGAATGGAGTATGAAGACACCATCTTGTCAGTGTGAGTGCAACCTTCACAAGCAGCAATCATATGATATATTTTTTAAAAGAACTATATAATTCACTGTAATATTTTTTTTGTCAACAAAATGTGGTTAGGTGACATTCATTTAGTTGGTTGAAACACCTTCAAATTAGTTCAGTTCCTGCAATCACTAGTGAATTTTACTATCTTGATGTTTCATATTTATGTTCGCTAGCAAGTACCCCAATACATAGTGGTGCTTGATGTATTTGCAAAGTAAGAATGCAGTAGCACAAGTTATCTAGCTCAGTTATCATTTTCTACCGTTTGTTAAGGTTACCTTGTTAACTTTTGTTATCTATTTCGTACTTCAGCCTTCTTTTGAAAACTATCCTATTTGCCTGCTCTTCCCTTCCATTTACCGTCTTCCTTGCTGATTCCACCTGCTTTTCAGTTAGGATTAATCGCCTTTTACCTTCTCTTCCGTACTTCCGCCTTCCTTTTTTAAGCTTGCGCCGCCTTCAGAATATCTGCACCTCTTGTACTGCATGTGACGACATTTTACCTATCATAATGTGATGACGCTTTCCCAAACCGTACAAAGGTCATGAATTATTCATGAATACACACACACCACCGCAGGTCGTCGTCGTCGTCGTTACTGACACACAAGCGTATTATTTTATCATTATACTAGTGATGTGCTTGAGTACAAATGGCGAGCGAGCCTAAAGACTATACTATTTTTATATGAATGATTTTGACTTCTAACACTGAAGCTACTGAAAATAAGGTCCAGTTTTTTAATTTAGCATACACGGTAAAGGGATTTCAGTGC
>WLWI01003080.1_pt1 | contig 14301 bp, 8 predicted proteins | sample 6701501 | NCBI WGS metagenome assembly WLWI01 (sample SAMN12718690, study PRJNA515312) | sponge metagenome | isolation source: marine sponge | host: Mycale hentscheli | place: New Zealand: South Island, Marlborough, Capsize Point | collected 2014-11-01
GCGAGGGTCAAAGTACAAAAATGCCTTACGTACGTCCATACATATATACAAATAAATAAATAAATAAATAAATAAACTGACATCCCCGATTTTCGATTGTGTTACCCCTGTAAGTGTCTCGCTCGCTACGCTCGCTCGCCAATAACATGAGGTCAAGAATGGAATTTCTTATCACGTAATTAAGAAATTTTATACTTTCTCCACCTAGGGCAAAGCATTTATCCTCTACCGAAATATCCTCAATATGTTACATTAGGAAATTCCACTTTTTGCCCTGTGGAGTGTACAAGCACACACAAACTGTAATCTGTGTACTGTATTGAATTCATTCCATTTGGCCTTCATTTGCAGCTCCATCAGTGAAGCGTTCATTGTGGAAGTTAGGTATGGCTGTAGTCATAGTATGTTTGACTGCTCTATTCATCATTGTCATAGGAGCATCTCTACTTGCGCCATACATGGTCAGCACTGAAGGCCAGTCAGTGGAGTCAAAATTATCCCTCATTCCACCAATGCGGCAGTTGGTTCATAAATGGATCCAGCATATTACAGGAACTAATGTGTATATTAAACCACTACCAACTGTAACGAAGAAAATGTTTGGAAGAGATGAAAAATTGAAGAAAATTATAGATTATGTGGTTCGGGAAGATTTTAATGTTATGATTGTGGGACGTCCAGGGTTTGGAAAGTCTATGCTTGCTAAACTGGCAGGTCACCAATTAAATGAAAAAAATAATTTCTATGTTTCGTATGTCGATGCCACGGAACATTTCTCCATGACGTCTACTATCCCTTCTATTAGACTATTTTATGACATCCTTGCTTCCTGGTGCAATGCAAGAACCAAGCAAACAATTCTTATACTGGACAACTTCGATGTTTTACTAAAAATAAAAGAAAAGAGGCAGTTATTTCAAAAGAATTTTCTCTCTAAAATTGAATCAGCTCACAATTTAAGTATGATAGTCACTACACAAAAGGAGACTTTGAATGATAATTTTCGCATTGTTAGTGCTAATGAATTGTCCAGGGAGGCTTCAATAGAACTGCTTTCCCTCTCCAATGTACCAATGTCCAACGATCAGAAGAATGAAACTTCCAGCCTTGTCGAAGATAGCCCCCTGGCTCTACAAGTTGTTCTAAAGCTCATAGATGTGACACAAAGCAACACTAAGGTAGCTGATCCTGTAAACTATATAATTAATAAGCTCAATGAAAGTAAAATTAAGGGAGAAATTAGCGATGCAATCTCGGATGATAGACTCGAAGATGAAGAAAAGTATAACTACATTTTGAACATAGCATTCAATCAGCTGAAGAAACAGCCTCAGTGCTGTGGTTGCTGTATCAGTAATTATCCTGGGTCTTTTTCAGAGGATTTGTTTCCAATTACAGCAGATCATTACGGTGTGCCTTGTAATGATTCAACGTTCAAAGAATGTGTCAATGATCTTGTGCAAAATTCATTACTGGATTTATTTTCTTATGTAGAAGACCATAAATCCAGGTATAAAATGCATGGCTTAATTCAGAGCTATTTCTATAAAGTGTCAAGAATGTCTAAATCTATACACACCTGTGAAAAAAGTTATCGCCTCATGTTCTCCGTTCTCTTCTCTAAATGCTGTGCTCTTTCGTATTACTATACAGAAAAGGACTTAAATGAAGCTAATAAAATTTTGACGAATGAGTACCACCATTTTAAACAGCTTTTGTCTTACATTTTAAAAACGAAATCTCTCAATAAATATGAGGGAACAATTCTAATGATAGCACACCAGTGCAGAGAAATTCAAAGTAAGTATGGGTACAAAATGCTCTTTGAGGCAGTTTGCAAGTGCAAGGAATGTACGGAATACAGCAAGTCACTTATGGGAGTTGAGGCCTTTGGAAGCATCGTGAGAAATGTATCAGAAGAACTTTTCAATTTCAACTTTTTGCGATGTGATTTCATGAGTGATAACTTTTGTTCTAAAGAACTGCTGAATTCGCCTGTTAATTCTACCACTCATGAACACATGTCCAGCTCAGATGTACGAACTGTTGTGTGCACCTGCTTTTTGATGAGCCGCTTTCATATACTGGGAACACTCAGCGTACTTGGAGCCCTCCCACTTTTCTATTTACTCACTGTAGTGAAATTAATCCCTCTGAAATTAAAACTTGATGCCAGTATTGTAATATTCATATACCTGAACTTTTTGCCCAGCGTCATCAAGCTGTATTTCAGCACAGAATTTCAAAGGATGCTTTTCAACATCACCGAGAGTCCACTACTTAAGCTAATGTTTGCTCAGATGCTGTATGAAGGACTTCTGATTTGTGCCATGGGTCACATGCTTCAGCAGAGGGACGTGTTTTATGCCACTAATGTCAAGGCCTTCAAATTTCGCAACGTGGCCATGCTTCTCACGTATTTTGGCCTAGTTATTGCATTGCTGTGGTCAGATTTGTTGGGAATGTACACAATTGATGCAGTTAAGTTTTCTCTTGGCATAATTGTGGTACTATTGGGTGCTAGATATACTCTATTTGATTACGTCATGGGCATAATATCAAGTGGTATCTTCCTGCGATTCTTTCTACGATTCATCCTTGGCCTTCTGAGTCTATCATCTTTGTTTCTATGCCAGACTTTTTATTTTGAGACATCTTTTATCATTGAATCTATTTTCTGGGTTGTGTCTTTACTCTATATGGTGGCTTTCTCTGGATTGACCATTCCCATATTTTATCATTTAAAACTCATGACTTTTGAGTATTATTGAAAAGTTGTTATGTCAATGTTGTTATTATTGTCATTAATGTTGGAATTTGTGTGTTCACTAGCTTGCTATGTGTGGTCTGTACATGTAAAACACATTTGATGTCCACTATTTGGTAGAGGGTCATCACTATAAGAATAATATATTAATTTTGCTCTCTTTCTTAAATATGTGATGAAAGTTCTCCAGATAACTTCCTGATTATTTGGGTGACTATGTACGTAATATAAATTAACGAACTAACTTGTTTCCAAAGAAGGAATGGTAGCTATGTTAGAGTAGCTGTATGTGTTATCAACTCACTATACTTTTTCCAGCTGAACTAATTCATCTTTATAGCTACTGACTAACCAGTCGCTAGCCATGTATAGCATAAAAGGGAACAAAAAACACAATTAAAGCAATCAATAATAATAATAATAGTAATTCAATATTTTTAGCTTAGTAGCATTAAAATTAGATATAATTCACAAAACATTTTGGCTCGTAAGCCTTCTTCAGTTGTGAGGTGTATATATGACCGTTTAAAATTATATATAATATGGTGTATTTTATTTTAAATGGTCATATATACACCTCACAACTGAAGAAGGCTTACGAGCCAAAATGTTTTGTGAATTATATCTAATTTTAATGCTACTAAGCTAAAAATATTGAATTACCAGGAATAGAGTAGCAATGAAAATCTACGACATTAATAATAATAATAATAATAATAATAATAATATTGATTCAGTCATTCTCGGCTGAAATAATTATAATAATTGATCCCTGAAGAGGACTTCGGCAAGAAGTCGAAACGTCGGGTTAAGTTATAATTTAAAATATTGGCTGTTAAAAAGAGAAAAAATTCCTATAATAATAATAATAATAATAATAATAATGCTGCCACACAGTGGCACATGATATTTTAGTTTTCCATTGCTGTTTATTTTACTTGAGATAATAGATGGTGTTCTCTTACAGAAAAAAGTATTTCTTCCTGATGATGAGTTGGACGTTGTATAGCTCTAAATGATGTAAGATTCCATATACATAGTTCCCTCCCTGTATTGCTCAATGTTGATCAATATTAATAGGCAATTGTTGTATCTGTCCAGCTTTGCTCTGGTAGCACAATGTTATTATAAGTAATTGGCTATAGAGTATATGAACATTGGAATAGGTGTAGACCCCAAGAGAGTATACACAGTCGCTGGTATTATTTGCATGTGCGTGTGTTTGTGTGCGTGTGTCTGTGTGCGTGTGTATGTGCGTGTGTTTGTGTGTATGTGCTTGTGTGCGTGTGTTTGTGTGCGTGTGTTTGTGTGCATGTGTGTGCTCACGTCTTCTCTTGTTGTGTCTAACGTACCCATTTAATGACCACGTCTACTCTGTGGAGCACAGTCACAAGTGCCGCCGTGCCCACAATGTGTTGCTTCCTAAAAATACATCTTCAAAGCTAAAGACTTAGTAGTGAACAGACTAAAAGACAGCATCAGTTAAATTGCTGTGGATATAAATGGCGATTGAAAAATGGAGTTCTGAATCGAGCATGAAAACCACTGACCAAATATATGCACAATGTCCAGACCAGTGCCGGCCATGTTTAGCCAGCAGTCAGGATACAGAGTACCAACACAGCTATGTATGGCATGTGGCCACTAATACTCCACCAAATCCTCCCACAGACGCTTCACAGATGAGTGAACCCAAACTCTGTCATGCAGATTCCATCCAGGTACTGACCTCTATGTCATATAGAGTTAGATGACCTCAGTGAAATAGTGCTGATCCACCGAAGCCTTAGAATTGTGAATTCAGCTGTGTTCTATCTTCTCTATAATAAGACTTTAAAGTCACATGACAAGAAGTGTAAGTGTGTGTATTCCCTTACACTACGCCACTCCTCTTCTTTCTCACATAATAGCTGTATTAATTTTAAGCTGATAAACAATCCTGACTCATTTGATTATACAAAGCAGTGTGTATTTGTATAACTAAATAAAAACATAAGTATAATAACAAATAAATATACTTGAGGTTTTTTTGGAAAAACGAAACATAAAAATCGTGTGATTAAAACCTGATGGAAGAGATTGCTGATAGTGATGTTGAGTTAGGAGTTTGCTATAGTGCAGAATATGTCCTTATAGATGCCAAAAAAAATGAAAAAACAAAAAGTGAAATGAACACAAAATGTGAGACAGATAAAAACTAAACAAAAAAATGCAACATGTATAAAAGCCCTGAATATTGTATGGATTAAATCAAGTCTGGAAGTAGAAAGTTAGTTTCATGATAAAGTTTAGACCCAGCCTGCTGTATTTTTAAAGTTAGTGCCCTGTCATCTTGTACCAGCTCATCTTCTACTTTAAACATTATGTGGGAGGATCCAACCTTGTTGCTTCGCCAAAATTGCCCGAAGGCCACAGACTTGGTTCCCAAGGGGATGGCAGTGTTGGAATCATTGCTAAGGGTGACTTCCATATCTTTGCCATCTCCAAAGCACAGTATTGGCATGTCCCTCATCAGAGGTATGTGGGCATGTCGTGTTAGAGCATTGTCTAAAGCCTAGAATAAACAACAGAGAAAATGGTGTAATTGAATGAATATTATTATGAATTACCAAGTGATAGCCTAAACTGCTTAACTTGTTAACTTGTACTGACACATTGACTAAAAATTTGGTGTCAGCAAAGTTTTGTGTGAATGATTTAGCTTAGCTCTGGTGCCTAAATCATTTCAGTTATTTTAATAGCTAAACTGAAGCAGATGCTATTTAATTAAAATATTGTGTTGGTAACAAGATAGCTCAAACAGATGGCAAAACCACATTAGACGATACCCTCAGATCTTTTTACAGCAGCTCTTTATATGGACAGTAAATAAATAGCCTCATGCTAAAGAAGCCCTTCTCATGTGTGAACACATTAGAAATTGGAACTACCTGACAATACACCTAAGATCTTTGAAAATGGGGAGTTAACCCATACTTGTGTGTTGGTATGCAATACTCACCTGTGACTGGTCTTCTATGGCATTATTGACAAAGATATCAATTTGTACACACTCGGACTCAGGAACAGCCTTTGCATACACAGAGGATACCATCTTTTTGCCGGCGTATGTACCATTTCGAATGGGTCGTCCAACCTGGAGAGAATAAAAGAAACATAATATCAAGTACATGAACTTCTTAATTAAAACTATGTTCATTAATGGATTTAATTGTTGACTTAATATAGTGTTTTAGAGTCACGTACCAGTTTGAATGACCCAAGTTGACTAGTCTTGATCTGTACATAGTCCAAGTGCATCTGATACGATGAACGATTTTGAAACTTGCTCTTAGATTTTGTGGGTGAGATCTGTACCAGTCCAATGGTATTCATGATGTCCTGCCAGTCTTCACTCTTTCCCTCGATTGAAGGTCTACCCAACATCTGAAGGTGCCACGAGTTATTGCGATATGGAAGGCAATGAGGCATGCGAATGACCAAGGGTTTCTCTAGCACAGCATCGTGAGGCCCCACCACTATCATGGGACTCAGTTGAACTTGCTTCCCTCTCTTCTCTTGAAGGTGGCTCTTGACTTGAGAGGTGCTGATGGAATCACTCAATGAAAGGCAGAGTGCATCGTCATCTGCTGATGGGTCATACACACGCTGAATCACGTTGAACCATATTTTCTGTGTTTGCCCTCGAGGAACGGCTCCTTCTGGCACTTCAATAGTAACATCGCTGCCAATTTTAGTCAGGTTTCCTCCCTTGTGAGAGAACACCCCACTTCCTGTGTTGCTGTTGACTACAACTTTTTGTTTCCTCTTGGTAATGACTGCATTTGATCTTTGTAAAGACTTGGAGCAAAAATCATCAGCATCTGCAAAGTCTGAATCTTTACACTTGGAACCTATGACAGAAATAAATCAATTATTATTAGTGCTATATAAAATAAATTGTTTAAAGGGCCTTAGCTATTTCTCAAAAATGTTTTCTGAAATTTACCTTCTTCTCGAACTGCGCTAAGTCTTCTTCTCGAAGTATTGACTTCAGCAGACTGAGACAGAAGAATGTCCTCCATTTGCAATGCCAGTCGATAACTCAATGTTCGTTCAGAGTTTGAAGTGTCAGCCATTTGTAGACTCGTTTCTTCACGAAGTATTTTGTGCTTTCTAAGTTCTGGTAAGCTCTTGTTTTTTCTGGGCATAGGTTGAGCATTGTCTGTTCTTCCTTGTACCATTCCTGCAAAGACAGCATCAGCTAATTCAGAATCTGGATTGGATTGCGTTCGGCTTGACCTGGGATTGATAACACTCTGAGTATTTCTGGCCGACGAACTTTTAGATCTTTCCCTTAGGGATACTGATGCAGAACCTAATTCACTTGCAGTAGGTTTTGGATCAGTGTCATCTGATGACTGAAATCTAGAATTATCAATTTTTATAGTGGGAGAAGCTTGTATGAGGTGATCTAAGTTGGATTCTATATCCATATCAACATACGAGTACCTTTTGCTCTCATCGTGCTCATAAATTTTAGGTTCTGTTCCATACTGTAGATTCACATAGGAGTGTGTTTTGGAGTCGTTACTTATGGAGCGGTCGAATATTGGAAGACTAGCCATTTCTTCATACTCAAGGTAATCGTTGCTTTCTCTACTTCGAATCAACCTCTTGCTTTCGTATATATTTTTAAGATCTAATTCAGCTTCTGAGTCATCTTCATCCATTGGCTTACTTGGTGTTACGCTAAATGGGCTGAATGTGATTGGAATGCTTGTTTCAAGCTCAGCTTCACTCTCAGGCTCTTCTCCACTTAGCCAGCTTTCAGGCTCTCCATATTCATCATCTGAATATTTTGTACTGTCACGTTCACTGTTCTCCACGGCAATACTTTGAGGCAAACTTTCTTTAGGTTCATTTTTCACACCCTGTTTCAAGTGACTTTCAATGGCTGAAAGTATGTCAGACTCGGAATAATTGCTGCTCTTTAACAGCTGCCCTAAGTCATTGAGAATTTTACTGAGTCCTTGGGTCTTGGTGCTGTTTTCATGTTCAGTCTCCTTTGTAGTTTTTACCGCAGCATCATCAATTGATAGTGTTTCCATCAATTTTCTAGCAACAGATTCTGCCTTTGAAGTCTTCTTAGTTTCAAGTTCCACCTCCAAGTGTGGTTTCCTTGTAGCATCTTTGGTCTTTGTTGCAGCCTTGCGATAACTTCTCCTGCCATGAGATCTCTGTCTGGCCAGTTTCTTGTGTGTCCTCTGCCCATTGTGCTGTTTCTTGGTCTCTAGCCCTTCACTAGCAATGATACTTGCAGCACTTGCTTCATTAGGAGATGACGTATGCAAACGGGCTGGGTGGTTTGCTGGGAACATCTTTTGCTTTTGGTGGTCCTTGTATGGTATTACTTTCGGAGGAGCACGTCTAGGTTGGAATAATTGTATATTTGATTTCCTTGTTCGGACAATGATGTCTGGAAGGAAGGGGAACACTTTCCCATTATTTGTCAAGCTTTGTTGCTCTCTCATGAGTGAATCTGTCTTTGGAGGTAAAGATGGCGGTTCATTTATCGTTAAGTTTTGGCTGCTGTCTTTGCTGCTATTGGAAGCTCGAAGCTGTACTGGTGAACTTTCTGGCACTTGATGTTTGAAGTTTAAAGAGCTTTCAGAAACAGCACAAGTTTCTTTTGGGGGCGTGATCATCATCTTTGGTGAAACGTGGCCACCAGGCATTATCCATCGTGCACCCGCTCCTGGTATGAATGCATAGGAGTAATCTCCAGAGGATCTGCACTCCTCCTCATCACACAGGTCATCCAAGATTTCAGGCCTGGGGGGAACTGTTGGAGGATCATTAATATTCAAAACATATTTGCACTCACTAGACGCTGTACTGGTGCCTGAGAGATGAGAATCATCTATAACTCTCTCTGGCGTTGTGCTGCCGCTGCCAGCTGTGTTAGAAGCAGAGGGCATTGCTTCGCTGCTATCGTTCAGGCCATCATTGGACTCAACATTGCTGAGTAAAACTTCAAGCTTTTCTGGAGTTTCTTGTGTCGTTGATGTTATATTGGAAGGTGACACACCCATACGTGAAGCGATCTGGTCTATTTCTTCTTCATCTATTTCCACGTATTCATGCCAGATAATCTTCCCAGTTAGAGGGTCCATTGTCTTTAGCATAGTGGTGGGGAGGTTGTCGGAATTCTCAGGTATTTGGACACTGTTCCGGTTCACATAGTATCGGTGCTCCACGTTAGAGTTACCTGACGATGTATTCTCTCCTGTAGAGGCCAAGTTTGTTGTTGGCTGCTGTCCCTGAGAAAATAATTCTGGTCTTGCTGCACTGGATTCCTGCTGTTCAGTGCTTTGATTGCCGACATCTGTACTCTGCGTCATACGAGGGTCTCCATTCTCGTCAATGTTAACTACCTGATACTTGTACTTCTTTGGAACGCTGGGTTTTCTTTTCTTTTCAGAGGTATTTACTGAGACTGAGATGTATTGAAGATTGCGTTGTGTGGAGATTGAAGATTCCATATGATATTTTTGGGATTGGAATTGGTCAGTTGATTGGGATGGTGAGGCAGAGCGAGTGGCTTGTCGATCTGTGGGACTATCGGCTGAGTTATAATTAGTGTCTATTCCTTGAGATGTCTTCCTGCTCCTAAGCTGAGGATGGTCACTAAATGCAGGAACAGTCTTTACTTTTTGAAGCGGTCTTGGTGGTGGCGGCCGTCGCTTTGTGGTTTGTCTGCTACTGGAAGGAGATGAAGGATTACTGTCAGTTTCCAATGGAATTAATTTTAAGTACTCGGCACTGAGGCGTTTGGAGTCTTTGGAATTTACTTTGCCACGAACAGATAAGAAATCTTTGTTTGCTCTATGAAGTTCTGAATTGTGAAATGCACCTACACCCAAGGCGGCAGGAATAGTGATGTATTCGTCGTCTTCATCATCATCTTCTGCAGGACCCTCGCTACACACTCCTCTGCGAAGTTCTTTTTGCTTTAGAGAACTACCTCTTCTCTTGATATCCCATCCACCAGAACTATCCGGATTGCAACTGACAGTTTTTGTCAGCCTCTCTTTGGTATTGATTCTGGGCCTACTTATGGTATTGGTGCTATCTTCTGCATGAATTTCAATTGGAGGGATACTGTCTGTAGTAATGCCATCATCATCCAGTGGTAAAGGGAATGCTGGAGTCAAGCACTCAGAGTTAGGGCTGCTGGATAATAGCGGACTAATGATAGGAATCTTGGTATGATAAGGAGGTGGAGTCTCCTGATCGGTGTCTCGCTCACTTCCTGTACTAATCATATTTGTTCTACCCAGAGACTCACCATTAGCAACAGAACGAGGGAGAGGCTTTGGTGGTTTCGCACTTAAGGACACTTCCATGGGGGAACTGGTGTTGGAACGATTGGGAGATTTTTGAGTGTATTTGGCAAATTCTGGGTTGTCAAAAACATTTTGGTACCCAAGGGAAGGCACGTTAATGGGAATTAAGCCGTCTTCCTCTAGACTAGATGTAGACACTAGAACATTTAGCTTAGCAAGCGAGCTGTCACTCATTGACTTCTGAGCTGGAAGACGACCTTCACCTTTAGAACTGCGAGCACCTTTGACACTTCCTGTCCTAGTTGGTGGAATGCTAGTCATCTTCTTTGTCCTTCTCTTCTTCTTCTTTTTTGGTTTGAAGTTAAAGATTTTTTTCATTTTAGAGGTAGTGGCTGAGCTAGAAGAGGATTCTTTTCTGGTTTCTTTGGGAGTTTTGTGTGCTGCTTGTGTCCTTACATTGGGGGAAACTGATGCTGAACCTGCTGGAGAGGTTCCCACTTGGACATTTAGTGGTGGAGGTGGGTTATTGGGAGGTTTGGGAATGATTCTCTGAGGAAAGGTGGTGTTGGAATAGGCTCGATTTGCTCTTACCTCTATAGTGTCCATTTTTTCTATGCGAGTGTTTAGTGCAGGTTCACAGGAATAGGTCAGTCCTCTCTGCTGCACCATCATGGGAGGCTCATCATCTTCACTTTCTTCACTGCCTCCAGCACTAGAACTTGCAGCTGCCAGTGCAGCAATGCTCTCTGTTTTTATCCTGTTATGTGTCAGCCATCGTTGCCTTGCAGCAAGCAAGTTTTCATTGATGATTTGCTTTTTTTCTTTCTCTGTCCGGTCATTCTGCTTTCCTTCTGGAGTGAACCTTCCTTTCATGAGAACTTTTTCAAGCTCATTGATAACTGTCTTTTTTTTTCCACTGAGGTTTCCACTGGTTGCTGTGCTCATGGCAGCAGAGGCAGTAGCACTGCTGTGAGACATAATAACAAGGAATCAAGACCTCCTACAAGGTTAATACTAGCTGAATTACAAATCTAGCTACAGTGATATTTTCTCTTTCTAGTCTGACTCTTAGCGTTTACTAAAAAACTGATTTGTAACTCGAACTATTTATAGGAAATTAGAGCATAACTATTTCCTGTCAGCATTAACCCTGAACCTTGACTCTGTTTAGTATAGCAGGAATGAGCCTGATAGCAAGCATTACCACAATAATGAGTAGGTGTAGTATGGATTCCACTTCCTGGTTTTGAAGTCCCTCGATCTGACCAAGTGAAGCTGACCTCCAAGTTCAATTGAGTTTGACTTGTTGAGACTATAGCACAAAATGCGTATTTCCATATCACTTGTTTACGAGATGGTAACTAACAATTTGTCCAGTCAACAGAGATAAAGTGGGAGGGGTTGGAGGAGAAAACTTTAAAGAAGAACTTTGTTTGATCTGATAACTTTAGGGAAGTCCATGAGTATAAGTTGTTTCTACTGACTAAGCAATGACTGGTGAACTTCTTGGACTATCGAACAGCATGTGTGTATTCTGGTAGTCTTTGACTGTCCAGTTTAGATCTGCACAGAGTTAAATATTTTTCTCTGTAGTTACGAAGCAAGAAAAAAAATGTAATAAGTGAAGTTTGGCAGTATACGTTTAAGATGATATTACCTATCAGGTATTACATTACTGACACTAGATGAAGAATAAATACAGTGTTTACATAGTCTATATTATTATATGATTTATGCGTAGTTCAAATTGATAATAGAAATTCGGGACCTTCAGTGTTAATACTGTATCTTATGAGAACAAAGGCTCAAGAAAATGATAAACCTTCACCTCATATTCCAAACAAAAGAAGCTAAAAAATAATACTATGTAATGCCGAGCTAGCTAATTAAAATTGGAAAAAATTTCCCACCAGCTTCTGCTGGGAGAGATTTTGCATTGTGTATAGCATGTACACTTAATGAGACATTGTCCCAATTGCCCATATAAGTCCAGCTATAGGATTAGTGGTTATGGATGATTAGTAAATAATTAATTTAAGGCTCATAGTCCTATTAGGAAAATGGGATTGTTTTTTCACAGTACTCACACCAGGTCTAATAACTTATATATTTGGAGGTTAATTTTTGTAAATTTGAAATAATCTTTCCATGTATAACACAAATTTGCTTGATTATGCAATAAAATTTAATTGTTAGAATTTTTTGTAGCATCTTTGGCTACTCAGGGTAGAGTGGTCAATAGTACAGCTTTGTCATGAAGCAAGTGAAATCTCTGAACTGTTTATTTTTGTCACCTAGCAACAAGGTTTCAAGGAAGCGACAGTTCTTTATAGGAATAGCACTTCTATTGATGTGCTCTATCTTCCAGTCTGAAATCACATTTGCACATTAATTTTAGGCTTTCTGTGTAAGTCAGGTCTATTGACCTTCTCTGTCTTTCAATTTGAGATCATATTCACTCATGAATTTTAGGCTTTCTAATGCAAGTCAGATAAGGAACTTGAAAGAAAGCAGAATCTAAAAAAATCAACTCATAATCTTTGAGGATTTCTCTTTGACACCACATGAGGAACTTAGTGAAGAAGCCTAGGATATAAACAGTTTCAGTGAAGCTTTTTCCTTTAACTTAAATGTTTATCAAGGTTATTTAGAACCTAACCTATTGGATGGATCAAATTTTAATTACTCATGTTTTTTGTAATTGCCTACGGAAATAATTTTAGTCATATACTTATAGTGGAAATAATATTGCAACGAAATATTTGTACTACTTTAACAAGTCTGATCTGCTGATTGCTCTCTTTACTCTGAGCACTTGTATGCCTTCAACTGGTCACTGATGTTGGTTTCCATGGCTAGAGGTTGAAGAGTAGTAGGGTGAGGGAAGCCATTCTTCAAAGGAGAGGCTTGGTGACTACAATCCGAGTAGGAATGCTACATTGATGCTTCAAACACTCCAGCAAAACTTTAAAAATTTTGATGTACACACCTCCACAATAGTACAATTTCTGACACAAAAGTTAGGCAACGTTATATTTTCAGATTGCCGTCATAGAAACCTATGAATGCTAGTACATTCTAATTAACTAGCAACATTCATTGAGTGATATGAAAACCTTTCCAAATGCACAACTTTAAGTTATTAGTCTAAATTGGTAACCAAAACTTGTGGCCTAATGTGCTCTACGGAAGTGATGTTAATTCCTTTAGATTGTAAACCATAAAGTGAATTAACCATAATTAGCTATAATTAGTTTATGTGTAGTAGCTTACAATTAAAGTATTCTTTACTATTAAAAATATGCATGGAAGTGTACTCAGGAAGTGTACCCAGCTGGTGTCAATTGCTTCTGGTCTTAATTAAATTTCTATTGAAAAAAAAAAAGGCTATGGGAAACATGAAATCATTGACTTGTTAAAATTGCATGCCTCGTAGCGAGATCATATTACTCAAGTGTTTTATCTTGCTTAGTAATCACGGTTACTTGTGTATGATAGAGATTCTTCTGAGATGCGATCTTGTTGAGCAACTAGATACAGTTGGTGTGAATAGATGGAACCCTGTAATGTACGCAAACAAAAGTCAATTAAGTTCTATAGTTTGATATTGGCGTTTCCTTATTGTGTGTTTAAAACTAGAAGTTATTTTCTGTGTACTTAGCATTCAATTATTCTGAGTCAAATAATGTTAAATGAGTTGTACTGATCAAAACTAATTATTTACAAAGTGTGTTATATGTAGCTATGTATTATCCTTTGAAATTAATGATATTCTAAGCTGACAGATTTAGTTTCTTTGATCCAGACCAATATCAGGGCTACATTTGAAGGGAGGTGAAGATGGCATTCGAAAAATGTTTGTCCCCCCCCTCCCCCTCCCCTTCCCTAGAAATCGACATAAAATCAAGGAAAGCTATATTTACCTCTCCTAGGTTCATTTGTTGCAAATTCAGCATAATAAAAGAGGTATGTATATTAAGTGGGTGTGTTTATATGGTTATTAAGTTGATGTGGTTATGTGGCAATTAAATGGGTGTAGTTATGTGGCAATTAAGTGGTGTGGTTATGTATAAATTAGTTCAAAGTACCCCCCCCCCCCCCCCCCCCCCCCCCCCCCCCCCCCCCTCCTCCTCCTTCCCCCCCCCCCCACTTTTTTTTTTTTTTTTTTTTATTATAATAAAAAAAAAAAAGTAGTACGTTTTGTTT
>WLWI01003081.1_pt1 | contig 14299 bp, 5 predicted proteins | sample 6701501 | NCBI WGS metagenome assembly WLWI01 (sample SAMN12718690, study PRJNA515312) | sponge metagenome | isolation source: marine sponge | host: Mycale hentscheli | place: New Zealand: South Island, Marlborough, Capsize Point | collected 2014-11-01
CTTCCCACACTAACGCTTCACACGACATTAAGCCAAGGGTCGGTTTTCTCCTGTGATCCCATTATATATTTGGCTACTTCAGGATTTGTCTCTGAACTATTGAGGAATAGGTTGTGTGTCCACTTGAACTACTTCCACTGTCCACAGAGTAGTTTTGTTTAAGGGTTGTCCTTAAAGTATTACAATAGCTAATTGTAGTTTCCTGTACACAACCAACACACTTGAAATTAATACAGCTGTATGCTAATAGTCATTCTTGTTATAGTATGTTTGCTTGCTTTTTTGCGTGTGAATACGTATTGATCTGACATAAAATGATCTGGAAGATTCAAATTATATCTCCTAATAATTGTAAATTATAGAATTATACAACATTTCACCCCCACATGTAAGAGCAAGGCATACTAATATGTCTATAACTTTACTACATATCTGTAAGTGTTATAGATGTCTAAACAAACATTGTACTACTTTAAGAAAGTGATACCTTGGTAACCTTACTGAGCAAGTCACAGATAATGTGGCATGTGTTGTTCTTCTCCCACTGTTGTTGCGGTCAAGAGTTCAAGTGCTGGTACTGCGTAAGAGGCTGACAGGCTAGCTATTATTCTCCCACTCTCACCCCCTCCTCTTTCCCCAATCTCCTTTCTTGGCTCCACAACTTCTGTGAGTGGGGTGAACCCATAATGGCTGTGTTGTTTGTAGAGTTCACCCGTCTCCTTGGCTGCGAAGAGTTGTCACTGATTGGAGTAATGAGTCACCTCATGACGGAATGCCCACCGGTGTTTTCTCATGCTCCCTTAATTAAGTTTTTACTAGCTAGCTACTTGTAACAACAGCCAATAATGTCTGCTGTCCCCAATATGGATGGAGTTGGTTGTTCTCACTTGGAAATTGGTAGTGCCAAGACTCTTGCAATTGCTCAGGTCCACTGGTGTTTAATTGCAGCCCGAGACACTGGCTATTGTCGCACTTGAGCAACCGTGGTTACATTTTTATCACCTACTGTCTCAATCAATACAGACATATTAGTGTGCCTTGCTATTACATGTGTGGGTGAAATGTCAACACTCCGATTTTTTTAAAGTGTATTTTACATTACATCATCTTCCAATTCTGTCTCCCCTGCTGAAGTATACACGTGTCACCATAGTCTGTACTCTGTCTCGACGGTTAAGTAAGTCCAGTGATCCTTGTCTAATTATTCCTGCCACACAGGAATACACTACAGTTTTTTTTTCCCTTGCAATTTATAATAAACACCACTTTTTTGTTCAAGAGTCCCTAGCCATGTCTCATGTCTGACCATAGAGCAATGTAGATTTTGGCTCATTATTTGAAAGAGTTATATATGGAATAGGCATTTATGCTAGCAGTTTGTTTCTTGTTGGCTGTCACCATAGCTTTGACATGTCTGGTTTGCTGAATCATTTTTTTTTTTTGGTAATTATAAACTGCACCACACTCTTGCAGCATCATTTCAACAAGCATCAGAGAGGGCTTCACATTGCGCCTCTTATGCTTTATGCAATGGCTGTATGTACTTAAATCCTCCCCAAGGGCTGTGAACTGTATTTTACTGTTTGCATAGTCAAAACTATAGTGCTATCACACACTCAAAAACAACTATAATCTGATGCTATATTTGTGAGGTGGTGAGTTGGAGGATTATGTTTTCTAGGCTCTTATCAGAGTTAGTATAGAAAAGGCTTGTTCCGTTTTTATTACTAGAGACAACATTCAGTAGTTCTATGCTGGTTGCTGGGAATACATCAGTCCTCATTGATGTCGGTATGGAGGATTCCCACATGTAAATTATTGACTGTAATGCTGGAACTTGTAAAGTAAACAAGAGAACACTTATTGCAGACAAGTGAAATACCATTGTTGTAAATTTTTTTTTTTTATCAGTTGCACGTTGCACTTTTTTTTTTCTTTTTGCTTGGATTTGATTTGAACATGCTGTATGTCCAAAGTTTGAATTTAGTTATACAATTACTGTATTTTGAACTTTCCTTCTTACTTTAATTTTTTTGATTGATTCATAAACTGTGTACAATGTAAGAGCGATGTACAGGGATTTGCAGGTGTGCCTGAGGGGTTTTATACGGCAGTTTCCTATTGACTTATAATGCTGTTTGAAACACATCCTCTATCTGTCTCTTGGAATGGCCACTGAGGTGAAGAAACCTTTTATTTATTGTAAACCTTCTTTATTTGCATGAATAGACAAAACATTCCCTTAAATTGTAGTTAACAGAACTTCTACCATTGGAAATATTCATAGCAATAAGTGTAACAGTTATAATTACAGTACATTTGTTACTTATAGGCTACAAATATGAAATAACTGGGATGCATGTGCTTTGTGGCACGTTCAAGAATTATATGTGGGATCCATAGTGTGTGGCCTTCACTTGTGTAGAAAGTAGATTAACTTAAATATGCATAATCTTATTGTGTCAGTTAATGTAGATAAAACATGCTAAAAGCTATTACAGGAATAATATAGGTGACGTGTGAATATTCTGTCTCATGTATGTATATATTATATTAGGCATTTATACGGTATGAAGCGTGAGAGGGACAGAGATGGAGTAGCTGTTGTTGTGAGGTCATGAGGCGATCAGTTGTTAACATGAGGACCTGGTCGGTGACGGGTGCTAAGTGCAGTTGGTTAACTTTGGTGAGAAGTTTGAAAGTTTCAGGACAATTCATACTGCTGTAGCTAGTATAGACAAGGATTTAAGTAGTAAATTAAACAGCAACAACAGTTTTTTTCATAGTTACAATAAAGGTTTGTGTAAGTGACTAGTGAGGAATGTGTTTATAACAAGTGATGCATCTAGTCAGCCATCTGCAAGTATCACTCAGTTGCGGTTGCGTGCCTTCGACATCATTTTAGCTGATTCTCTTTGAATATGATCTCACAAAAACATAAAACAAGTGCTCCTGTTTGTCTTTAATTAAGTATTAAGCTGATGTAAAATAAAATCCGTAAGCTTTCTTGCCTTATTCTTTGGCTGAGATTGTTAGACAGGTTATATTAATGGGTTGTCAACTGGTAGGCACAGGAGCTTAACTTGCCTTTCAACTCATCAAATAATCTGCCAAAATTATTAGTTCTTTCAATCTGTAATTTTAGTGGCACTTTTGTGGGGTGGATAGGAAGATTCATTTTATTGAGGCTCTTATCCAAGTTTGCGTGGACAGGGCTCAATTTATTGTGCCTGATAGTAACAGTATTCTGTAGTTATACAGTTACTAGTTGGTAGGAACATTGGCAGGTTGGTAAGGATACCTACGAGTCATTGTATATATTAGAAGGAATATTATGTTATTTTTTAAAAGAAAAATTCGCCGAAACTTTGGCCAAATCATATGTTAATCCTAATGACATTCAGAAAAATTGTGATTTCAAGTATAGTACTTTCACCTTGAAAGTTTCCATAGCAGCAAGTGTAGCAGTCATACTTGACATGTGTGTACGGTTTGTCGTACATTCTGACTACTAGGTGCACTTACTCTGTATCACATTTAAGAATACTTAATCAGATATGCAATAGTTTTGTGCCCTTTATTTGTATTTAATGCTGGTTTAGTGTTCACTCACATTGTGACAGTAAATTTATAACTGCATGTAGGACATAGCATGAATTCAAGATTTAGGTTTTAGAAATAGTAGTGGTGTGTGAATTATCCTTCAGTTGTACTGTATTGCATATATTGTTAGGCATTTGTTATGTGAAGCCTGAGAGAGGGACAAAGGTTGAGTAAGTATTGTTGTGAGGTAATGAGGTGATTTGTTGTTAACACGAGGAGACATCGGTACAAGTGCAGTAGTTTTAAATATGGTTAATTTTGGTGTAAAGTTTGAAGGTTTCACTCAAAGTGAAGCATTGAACCAATATCAAAACAGCTGTCATGCAAATTTGAATCCCAACTCCAATCATTGTTTGAAAATATCCAACCAGGATTGTAAGTGACTAGCAAAGAATGTGTTTGTTAACAAGTGATGCATCTAGTCAGCCATCTGTAAAGATCATTCAGTCGCGTGTTTTCGAGATCACTTTGGCTGATTCTCTTTGAATATGATCTATGAAACATAAAACCAGTGCTCCTATTTGTGAGTGTATTGTTGATGTAGAATAAAAATTTCTAGCCTCAGTCTTTTAGCTGAGAATGCATTTGTATTAAACAAGCAATATTATGGGTTATTTACTAGTAGAAACAATAGTTTAAACTTGACTAAATATTAGTTTTTTTTTCTGACACTTTAATTTTTGTGGCATTTTTGTGGGGTGGTTGGAGGAGCTCACTTTGTCTGGCTCTTATCTAAGTTTTTATGTAAGGACTTACTTTGTTGTCCCAACTGGAAGCAACATTCCATTGTAGTCCTATATGCAGATTGATGGGAACACATGGAGGATTCCCACATGTAAATTATTGACTAGGTCTTAGAAAGCAAACATGGGATCACAGAGAACATTTCTTGCTGACAAGTGAAATCTCAATGTTAGGAATGCAATTTTTGCACTACAGTTTTTTTAATTACTTTACTATGATGTGACAAAGATTCTGGTGATTTTTTTTTGTATTTACAATGCCATATCTTTAACTGACAATTATTTTTCTGTTTATTATCACAAAATGGAATACTAGTGATTACATATGACTATTGCAGGCATGACTGAGGTAACAACAGAGCAACAGTTATTTCTATTGACTCCTAACAATATTCCTATTGACTTAAAGCATTAGTTAGAATTCATCCTCTATCTGTCTCTTGGAATGACTAACTAACGTAGAGAAACCTTATATTGCCTTCAAGCTTTGTGATTAGAACGTTCATCATGAAAGTTTCCCTATCAACAAGTTTAACAGTTGACAGGGTATGGATATGAAAGTGTGGGGGTTCACTTGCTTTGTACCTTTATTTAACCAAGTTTTAGATGTGTCCCTATTTGTATGTAATGTTGATTATTTGTGTATTATTACATAGAGATAGTAAATTTATTATAAGCTGCACGTAAAACATGACATGAAGCATTAATGTTCAAAATTTGAAGAAGAATTTATATGGGTGACATGAGAGCTGCGCATCCTGCAGTTATGCTCTTTGTTTATATTTATTTATTAGGTATATGAAGCCTGAGAGAGGGACCGAAGGGGTGGAGTAGCAGCTGTTGTGAGGTCATAAGGTAATTTTGTGTTAATACTTAGATGGACTATTCTAAAGTATCCAAAAGTTATTCTGTAGTACAGATTTGAGTCCAAACTCCAACCATTGCAGGGAAATATTCAGTTAGGATCTAAGTAGTAAATTAAAAGAACAACAACTATTTGTTCATTGTTAGAATGCGTTAGTTTACAAGCAATGCATACGGCAAATGTTACTCAGTTGTGTGCTTTTAAAATCACTTTATCTTGATTCTTTGAATATGCTCATGGAAGCCACACAGCCAGTGTTTACACTTGCCTTTAGTGAGAGTATTTTGTTGATGTAAAATAGAATGTATAAGTTTTCAGCCCTCAATTGTTTGCCTGAGAATGTATAAAGTGAGTGTTAAACAAGTTACATTTATGGTTAGGTAGAAATAATAGTTTTTACACTTACTTCCAGCAACCCATCAAACAATAGCGGTAAAGTCTTTGTAGATATGATGTCTGTTCTTCTTCTTGGCATTGCTCTATATTTTTGTATCTGGTTATTGAGCATAATGGAGTAAGTTTGCCAGCACTGGTGAAGTTCTACAACAACCCAAAATATCTTACAATGAAATTGACTCAATATCCAAAACTTCGTACTGCTAGACATATAGAATCAAAGAGTGACAGAAATTTTCCCCTTTCTGCTAGTAGTGCAATTGTATCTACTGCAACTCAATAAAAAATTCATTGCATAATTTATGACGTAGTGTCTTGTTGTTGATTCTTAGTCAAAGACATCTGTTTTCAAGAGAATATATTTTTAATTTTAGTAAAACAAACATTGTATTATTACTACTTGTTGTCTTGATTTCTTAGTGCAATCAAGGGTGTTGTGGCACACTCCTCCAATGATTGATTTCTTAGTGCAATCAAGGGTGTTGTGGCACACTCCTCTGATGATTCTTGAAGTGCGTGCTTACGTATATTTAGTCAATTGAGCATATAGATGTTGCAGTTAAAAGCTTGCATCAGGCAGATGCTTGTAATGATTCTTGAAGTGCATGCTCCATTCATATTTTGTGTGCTTAGTTAATTATGCATAAACATTGTAAAACGCTTGCACCAGTCAATCACAATTTAAGTAATGCTTTATTTTACAATGTAAAAAAAGAAACTTTTTTTAAATTTGGATATACATTTTTTTAAGCTTCAAAACATTTTTTTAACCTATCGCTGCTGCTAGTATTGCACATGTTAAAACCAAAAGGTAAGCAACACAAAGGATAATTATGCAATTACACGTACAAAAATATCCTGTAAGCTTAATTGTTGAATTGGACAATGAAAAAAGATTGTGGGGTGGGTATATATATATATATATATATATTGTTTTGCTGTCAGAATTTAGTGTAAGCGACTGTATCCAAACATTATGCTAGGCCAGACCAAAGGTTTCTGAATCAAACCCTAGCCGAATCAAACCCTAGCCATTGATGTCGCAAGCACCTGTACGGGTTGGCTTTGGCACAACATTGGTGATATTCTCATGGTGCGTATCAATTTCGGTACTTTGAGGTCTAGTGTATCAAGTCAAAACAGACTTTGTCATGTCTGCTCGCCAATTCTCAGGTTGTTACAAAGGCTATGTACTTAATTAGACAGTTTCTTGGTCTGGGTTTTGCATTCCTTTTCTTTGTTTGCATTAGCCAGCTGCTTCATGTGTATTAGCAACATCCCATGGATTTGTTTTGATTTTTAAACTTGGTAATTCTTTTTTTAATATTAAACTGTGACAGTAAAGAAAAGCCATACGATAGTCAAGTATCGCCTTAAGGCATAAACTGGTTGCTTTTGGCAAACAAGGAAGGAAGAGAAAGGCTATGTTGTCACAGTTACAGTCAAGTGTGGCAAGTAGCTTTGTATTTGTTGCTGCTGTTCAGCCAATTAGTAGCCTGTAGAGTACTCCTACTGAGCAATTGCTACAGCAATTCCCACAGTGATGGTGTTGTTCACAGCAGCTTGCTGGGTGCATGCAAGAGAGATAGGGAGGGGTGTCGATTAATGTGATAGCTAATTTCAATTAATTCCATAAAAGGACATGTTGGTTCAATTAGAGTAAAACTTGCTGGAGGCAAAAATAATAAGTGCGCTAACTTTAGGTAGCATTATTTCATGTGTCTGTGTGTTTTTTTATGTGTAATTTTAAGCCTATGATTTTGCATGTAGTATAATCTAATGTTGATCAAGAAATAGAGAAAATCTGAAAAATATAATAATAGCTTAAATCTGAAGTGTGTATTGGGCAGACGTGTGAATAATGAACTTGCACCTGAGAATGCGATAATATCCTAAGTTCAACTTCCTATACTGTCTTAATATTCTTCCTGATCATTTCAGAGCAGAAGTCAGTGCAATGGCATGACTGCTTTGTTCACTTTATTTAATATTGTGATCGTGCACTCCACTTGAACCGGGTTTCCTCCTGTACTGTCCTTTCCTACAATTATAATTGAACTGTAATTAACTGTAACCCAAACAAGTGCCTTAATAATGGTCTGTAACTTGATTAGCAAAACCATCAATGTAAGTCTTCATTACACCACTTAATCTCCAGAAAATTAATTTAGAAGTACTGAAACAACTTATTTTTGCAGTCCTCAACTAATACTGTCTAGTGTGTAGTTTATTTACTGTAACTATGTGATGAATAGGAATGCTAATTAAAATTTTATTACTTTTCATATATATATTCACTAAGGAAGGAGGGGTTTAATCTTGATCTAAGACCAGTATGGACTGACTTAAGAGCTAATAATAACCACAAACAGTGATGTCAACTGCAACTAGCTAACGCTATTCATGATTCTTTAAGTGGGCCTGCATGTCAAGACCATATTTGGCATATACATCCAGGATGTTGTCATACCTAACTGGGTCAAGTCTTCGTTATTCAGTTCTTATTCCACATTCCAATATTGCATCCTCTCTGCTGGAATCTAATATGGGATTGGATCCAGTGTTTCCTGTTTGGAATAGAGTTTGGCATTGTGTGGGACTGCTATGCTCCCACTGCTCCACTTTGAAGAGTAGCCTGACCACGGAGGCTTGAGGTGACCTGTACTCCCAGGAGTGGAGGTTAATACAATTACTGGCAGTCCTACACAGGCCCTCTAGTGGGCTTATACGACTTACCACAGCAATGCTGACAGACCAAGCTACTGGCTGTTCAGCAGTCTGCCTCCATATTCCCAAGACAACCAGTAGGGTCATTATTTTGTTTACTTTGCAAAGGGAGTTGCTATAATTAGTATAAAAGGATATGACAAGCATACTGTATTTTTTTTATCTAGGATTAACTAATACATGTGTGTGTATTTAAGTCCTGAATTAACAACTTATTTGTCATTCATGATCGAACTCTGATTTTGAGTACATTAAATATAACGTACGGAGAACATTTAATTATCAAATTTAACAACAACATAAAATTAATTTGCTTGTTTAAAGCACTTTCTTGACTAATGTTTGGTGCTACAGCAATTGTATATTAAGTATTAAATGGGCCTTATTTTCACTGAAACTCCTTCCTTTGGCAAAGTAAAAGAAAAGAACTTTTGCTGTTTTTTGTTGTTGTTGTGTTGTTTTTGTTTTTGTTTTTGTTTAATTTTCCCTTTCCCCTCTAACATATTTTTATCCCCTCTTACACATTTTGTCTCTGTTACTATTGAGTTGTGATCCCCAAAACCTTTCATGTCGTCAGGGAAAGATCTGTGGTTGTATGTCATGCAATGTGCTGTGGACAAAATAGTACATTTGTTTGGGTGCAACAGGGAAAGTACATAGGAATGTGCTAAGTAAGTAATACAAACATTTACTAATTTTACTTACTTACAACCAAGTCTCTAGTTGTTGTTTGGTTGTTTTGTTTTTAGCCACCAGAGACTTTTCTTTTCTTTTCTTTTTTTAATGTTCCAAGACTGGTGATTTTTTTTCTGCTTGATATGAGAGGCTTAGTTTTATATTAAAAAAAAATTCCCTAGCTAAGCTTCAGAAATACCACTTCAAATTGTATCAACCAGCTGTCCCTTATGGTTTATTAACTGGTTTGGTTAGCCTGCCTGTGGTGTAAAATACAGCTGCTATTCCAAACCGCTGGCTGGTAAGTCTAGAAATGGACACTCCTGAATTGGTTAGAGCAGGTCAAAAGTAAATGAAATCACAGTTTTATGGGCTCTGCCTCAAAAGGAAAGTGATTACTTAGCGTAGCAGTAGGGTCATTTTCTTCTAGTGTTCATTAAATTCTTGGCTAGTGAACTCAATATAGGGTATGGGTTCCTACAATACCTACATAAGTAAGATACTATATGTGGTTAAAAGCTAGTTCATGAAATCATTATTCCTTCACCATTATACTGTGGAAGAATAGCTGTGATAATTCCCTTTGGAAAAAAAAGTTTCACCTTACACAGGGGGTGTATGAACGAAACAAAGAGGAGTTGAGTCAGTAAATCAGACTTCTGTTTATGCCTTCTCCTGAAGCCAAGTTATTGCACAGACTTTGCTAAACTATTAACTTTATTGATTCAGAATAGGGAAATTCCCATAGTATTAGCTGCAGTGTTGTCCACTATCTATTGGCTCTTGCTGGAATTCAATGTTGTGTTTAGAGTCACCTGGTCTTCTCGATACATGAATGACTAAGAATGGTCCCAGTTGGCAAGAGACAGCTCCATGTTAGGTGCTATCTGGACCGGCAATGCCCTTTGAAGAAACACATCAACAAGTGACATCAGAAACTCATTCATTAGCAATCAATTGTTCTGAAATATGAGTGAAGTAATGCAACTTTAAAGACCTCCGTATGAACTTTCTTTTCAACCCATTTAGTTAATTTCTTTGATATCCAAATATATATTAGTGTCAATGAAAATCATTTATATATCCTCTTCTTTTCTCAGTGATATCATACTTGGTATAAACAGTCTGATATACCTTTTCTTGGGGGAAGTCATCAGGTAGGTAATATGAGTGAAGTTGAAACGAGAATTATTTTATATCTGTTATCTGCCTTTCATGATCAGCGTTGTAAGAGGAATTGTGTAGCAGTGATCTATCTGGGTCAGAATATTATGATCGACGTCACAAGCAGCATGCATTTGATACTGTGTAACAATTAGTAGTTACTCCCAGGTCTGGTGGCTTTATGAAAACATATTGCACTCTTTTAAAAGCATCAATATTTTTAATATTATTTGGAGTAGATACTCCACCAAATATATATTCAAGAGGTCATATTTTAAATTTAAATTTAACCAGTCATGATATTATCCTTTTCTTCTTCCCTTCTCCTCCTCCCCTCCCTCCCTCACTTTCTTTCCTTCTTCTTTTTTTTCTTTTTTTTTTTTCCTTCCTTATTTTCTATTTTTATAATTTTATTTTATTTTATTTTTCTCTGTGGTCTAGTAAAACTTTACCAAACATTAAGAACTTGACTGCAAGTTTGTGTCATCACGTAGTCTGGAACCACTTGAGCTGAATAGCACATGAAGTCTGTCTGTATCAGTTACAGCTGAAGTTGTTGTTCTGCACTGTGTGTGACTTAGGACTCGTGGTCCTATCACTGTCCAGCATTGGATAGCATTTGATCTTGCATATCTGATGGCTCCAGGCTTACATGCAACTGCTAGTTTCCCACAGGTTTGGTATCACATGACATCATTAGCCGCTCGTTTATACTTGACTCCAATACACTGATATGTGTATGACTTTGAGACTAATCTGCTCATATCAGCTTTCCAGATCTCAGTTGCTATGACAGCGAATACAATCCTGACAAAAAATTTACGGTACAGGCTGATATCCTAATGCATGGAAAAAAATATTTTTCATTGGCTCTGTAAGTCTTCTCTGGTACTGCAGAATGAAGCTGTGTCCATTCTATTTCAGGATGTAATGTAGACAACACCATAGTAATTTTACTGAGTGGAAATTTGTGACCTGTAACTTGTCCAATTAGCTATTTGCCGAAAGTATTTATTATAGTTTTACTATTCTGGCTCTGTAAGAATAGCCTGTAGCCTCATTTAGTTGTAAAGTGGATTGCTGCTTTTTTTTTTTATAAAAACTGTTTATTTTAACTTGACATGATTTGATTCTGAGCTATTAAATTACCCAAAGGCAGGCTTTATTTGATAACAAGAAAGAAATTATTTTATAGGTTTCAGCAGCAGATCATGGGTAAGTATGGTGTGGTTGAGATGAGGTGGCTTGATCGTGTGTAATTGAGTCAAGTGCAATCTGTTCTTCCCAGCACTAATCAATGTGAACACAGCTGTCTTGTATTATATGTTAGACATACATAGATTAGATACTCTTCACATGCTCTCTCAGGTGTCCAGATTGAGTTGGGGACCTGGCTGGCGTCACAGCGCAGCCAGTGTAGGTTGCACTTAATAATTGTTGACTGCGTCTGCACGGAGACTTAGTTGAGTTACTACAAGGTTTATTTGGAGTTCCTTTTGCACATGTTAATAGCTATATAGGCCACAAGCATTTATATGTGACACACAATCACAGGTGCTGGCAGGGAACTGCTGGGATCAAAGCTGTCAAAGCTTTATTGGACTTTCAGAACAAAGGTTTTCCTCATTAGCAGTTCTCAGCCTCCAAGAAAAAAAGACTATAACCTGTAATTTACTAAGAAGACAGAAGAATGCACTTTGGCTGGAACACTAAAATATCATCTAGTTAACAAAGTTAACAATAAAAAATGACCCCAAGCAAACAGTTGTTTTGTAAGGCTAAAAATAGTGATGGGATGTCCCACCCACTCACCTGTGCCCACTTTCCCTGGAGGCATTGTCTCAGTTTCTTGCCACCATGTCCGGTGTCCTTGTCTGTGCTACAAAAGACAATGTTGTCTTACTCTCTGTAAGCCAAATGTGTGGGTGTCTTTCCTAAAATAGCTTGACAATGACAATGACAATTGCCAGTTAGCAGTTGTTTTTTTTCTGTCAGATTATTGCCAAAGATTGCAACAGCCACAGTGGCTAAATAAACATGGCTTTATTTGACAAGAAGTGTTGTAACAATCCACCTGGTCCTTCAGCCTTTTGCAGGCAATCACTGGTACTACAGTGTATCTATGATTTAGATTTGTCAGCATTGACATGTTGAGAGCATGTTTAATGCACATGCTCCGTGAGTAAACAATGAACAGAAGTCGGTAGGAAGCTAGCACTACCTTGCTTGGTTTGAGGCTGTCCTCCTAATTATGTTGGTCAGGTGTGCAGGGCCTCTTGGTCACATAGCTACCTGTAGTGACATATGTGCCAGGTGATGGGTGTGGTTGATAGCACTTCACTTTGGGAATGCTGTTCACCATACTGACCTGTCATGGATGTTATGGTGGGGCAAAGGAGAGACAAATAAGATCATTATGCAGTTGTGTCTTTGTCCATGTTCTTTCTTTCTCTCTTTGGCACTAAAATATTTTTAAGGTTCACTTACCCCATCTGTGTCTGTAATGATTTCATTTTTCCTTTTGGTGTTCACTAGTTTCAACCAGACCTGTTCTTGATATGGGTCATTGAGAAGACCTGATTGGGTCCAAGTATAAAGTCTTTACAAACTCTGAATTAAACTGAAGACTGATCATGTACTAGCATTTTTATTTTTAGGTTAATTGCTGACCCAAGTTTAATTGTTTTATTCCTGTGCATGTCAGTTAACCGCAGTAATAACAAGCACCATTTAGTAATGCTCATATGCCGGAAACCCTTGCAGGTTTCCTATAATTCTATTGATGGTATCACCATTTGTTAGAGTTAATTATTTCAACTTGTCTACAGCAAAATTACTTAATTTGCGTGGAGTACAGTAATAATAATTGAGTTATACAGGGATACTCTCTTAATTAGATCTGATAAAGATAAATTATATGACTCAACATAAAAATTCATATTTGTTGTAATCATAATAGCAAAAACCCTTTTTAGGGACTAGAACTCTTGAATTGATTGCATTATGAAACATAGCCGTGTGTTATTAAATTGATCAAGAATTAAAATGATTTTTTCATATTCTATTTTTATCACACTAATGAAAAGAATTTGTTCTAAAAGTGTATGTTTTGGGATAGTTCTGAGTCACTCTTTTCACTTTGATATATCTTGGTGTTCTTAGGAATCCATATAATCACAATAAATATTGTTATTGTACATAAGTCTAACATGATTTGTACAAAGTTTATTTGTGACATTGACAATAAAAAGGCAACAACAACAAAAAGCAAATATAAATGCAGCTAGCATTGTTTTGACTATTGTCCTAGGAGTGGCATTCCCAGAATATATAGCAGTTATTACTACAAGCAGGTGGGAAGCATCTAAATGTAATTAAGTCATTTCTAGTTCCAAGTTATTCTAACTTATTAGTATTCTATCCCAGGCAGAGGATAGCAATCCTTTTTTTTTTTTTTTTTTTTTTTTTTTTTTGCCCGAGGTAAGTCCGCTACTGTGGTTTTTTGTTTTGGCAGACCTGGGTCCCAGGCAGCTCTCAAATCCAATTTGTTTTGACTTTTGGCCAAGATTCACAGTTAATCAGGCTGACCATAGAACAGATGTGCTGATGGTGGTTCAGACCCACCAGTTGGTACTATCCTTAACCCCAAGGCACTGGAAGCTCCTGTAGTGCCAGACCAGTCAAGAAGCTGAATATCTATCAAGTTAAAGTTAGTCTTTGTCTGTTTATTGGATTTGTTAAAGGGGTTATTTGATTGTCTTATCCAAACTGGGTCTGCCATCTTGTGTATTGGCATTTACCTTATTAGCTTCCCTCCCCACTGTCCCTGCGATACATACAAGTTCACACATTACTCAACTAAATTTCACATACCAATAATAAAACCAACAACTAACAGTACAACGCCAACAAAAAAATAATATTATTACATACTTAAAACCATAGTAAACCATGATGATCTGATAATGAGTATGATAATAATAAATAAACGCTGTTATACAGCAAGGGAGTATTTGTTTGGTGTATTTTTTATCCCTATTGTTGTAAATACGAAACGATCCAGCTACTGAGTCAGAGTTACTATTTTTTTATTTACTGTTGTGTTACCTAGATACCCCATCCTGTT
>WLWI01003082.1_pt1 | contig 14294 bp, 14 predicted proteins | sample 6701501 | NCBI WGS metagenome assembly WLWI01 (sample SAMN12718690, study PRJNA515312) | sponge metagenome | isolation source: marine sponge | host: Mycale hentscheli | place: New Zealand: South Island, Marlborough, Capsize Point | collected 2014-11-01
AAGATAAGTAATCATTTCTTTCAGAAGAGCTGGTGTTATTTTAAGACACAGGGTAAGCTAGACTAACCCATAAATGGCTGAAAAATGCCAGCAACACTAAGCCAATATTATTTTAGCTTACAAAAGCTTGAAAAAAGTAGTGCAGTCATGCCTGCACATCAAATTTGCTAAATATAGCCCCCAAATAGGCTTGAAAATGTATTTTTAGTACAAGGCAAAACACCATCGTTATGGTCAACTGTTATTAATATTGTATGAGAATGTTTTTAATAATGACAGCACAGCACAACCTTTAACTCTTGCACTTTGTCAAGATGACAAACCAAACACCACCAAGACTTGAATTGAAAGTGCAAACTTGAGAGTCCTAATGGGTTAAAGGAGCTGCAACAACGTACGTTTCTAGTGGATCAAGCAAACACGTGATACTGGACATCACCACACCCCTCTAAATGAACACTGCCAGAAGCAAACAGCTGGGAGAGAACCCAGCACCGTCAGTGTAATGGTTAAATCATGTTCATCACTAAACATTTTCAACTCTGAGCAACAATCTTGTATTTTTAACTTATCCTTGTTGATGATTTTTATTTCAGACAGTTGAAATGTTTCATGCAACATAAATACAATATTTAACACACACGTAGCTACATATGCAGCTATAAGAATGGAATATAACAATAGAGAGGTATAGATATATAATATCACACATTACTCACGCAGGGAGGGAGAGGGGGGTTGTTGTTGTTTAATATAATACTTCACGATTGTAAACTTGAATTTAAACCTTCCATAAGGTTCTAAATACGCCTATACTGACAGGAAGGCTGGACATAATACAATTTGCATAGTATTTTCAAGTTCAGCTGAAAATTGATTAGTTAATCATCTGTGGCAATAATTACTTTCTCCAATAACGATAATGATATACGGACTAGAGCACATACAAACTGAGGTCACAGTAACACAAAAGAGTCCTTGACCCCTAATTACCCCACTGTGGCCATGAGAATGCCACTTGAAGTCTTCTTCACTAGAGGATATGGTATAGACATTGTTCCTTCCGATGCTCGAGCACTCGAGACACCAGCTGGAGATGGGAATCAGGAAAACCACACTTCAAACAAAGTAACATCAACCCATTATCTAATTCTACTCCTGGCCCTCAACAAAAACTTAATTACTAGGGAACTAAGAACAACAACGACTTGCTCAAGTGAGGCCAATAACTAGAAATATAGTACACATAATGGCAGAGTGACAACATCGGGAGACTGATAAAAACCACTAGCTTAACATGCACTTCACAAGCAGCACAGTAACTGTTGCCATGGATACAGGGAAAGTGTCGCAACAGGGATGGAGACACGTGTGGCCGTGTTTAAATAATAAAATGCTTCTATTGTCTGTGTAAAATTCAATGGAATAACCAAAATATAGTTACTATTTCTTTAGTTAGTCATGTATGCTCCATATTTAAATACAGACATGCATATATAAACCATAAGACATAAATAATTGAATAAATAAAAAAAATAAAAAATAAAATCAAAATAAACTAGAACTAGATTAGCTATTCATATTATTATCATTCTTTTTATTTTATTATCATTTTATTCTATCATTTCGTAATTTTGACCTTTTGCCTTGCCAGGACTTTATTTTTATTGCCTGTGTATGTACACATTTTATGATATTTATTTATTTAAAATCAAAATAAAATAAATAAATAAAATAAGTTAGAAGTGCCTCAGACTGTAACTCTCCTTCCAGTGCCTGCATAATGCCAAGTCCACAGAGTAACAGAGAGTTTAAACAGACAATGTCACTGCACTGACTGCTGCTTGTTTGAGTGCTAGAGTAGTACGCCGTTTACCCGGGAAACTGCTGTTAGAATAGCTGTTCACTACATGCCTCTCTAGACAAGCTGCTTGTACGTCACATCCGAAACTCGTTACAACTACTTGTCTCAATATCAGCTTAAAGAATAGAAAATACAACTTCACCAATGGTGCTTCAAGAAGCCGGTGACATAATCCATGAAGCCAGCATCTTAAGTGATCATAATCAAGTATTTTAACTTGAGCTATAAACCTCAGCCATCTTTTACTCATTAGATGTATTCTCTCTCTTTCACAGGCTTTTTTTTATTTATTTTTTTAACAATACATAATTAAAAATATTTGGTCGCCATTGGGAATCGAACCCAGGACCGCTTGCTTAACACACAAGCACTCTGCCACTGAGCTACGACAACCAGCCGGCAAACAAACATTCTAATCCTGTATTTATACTATTAAGAGGTACTGCAGAGCGTTTGTGCGTTGAGCAAGTGAGTTTGATTCCCGGTGGCAACCAAATATTTTTTAATTCTGTATTGTTTAAAAAAGCCTGTAAAAGAGAGAGAATACATCTAACGAGTAAAAGAAGGCTGAGAAAGAAATTGTGAACTTTCATCAATTTTTTCTCTTTTTCTCCCCCCCCCCCCCCCCCCCCCCCTCCCCCCTGCATTTCTTTGGTCTGGTCTTTCCATCTCTCCCATCTTCCCTATTTCTCCACTTCCTCTTCCCTATTTCCCTCCACTTCCCATTCCTCTTCCCTAACTCCCCACTTCCCCTTCTTCTTCATTGGTTCCCTTTCTCTCTGTACCTCTATTTCCTTCCTCTCCAGCCTCTGTTCTACCAGGTCCAGTTGCACCCAGGACTGGTGATGGACAGCAGCAGCTATGAACTGAGCAAGGCCAAGTGGGGTGCCATGGAGCCTAGCGACATTGCCACACTCAGCCTTCAGTTCTGCGTCGACAACCTACTCACTCCTAACTCAGAGCAGGAAGATGTGGAGTCCAGAGGTAATCACTAATCAAGAGGTCTATATATTTCTTCTTCTTTTTGTCTATTCACCAAATATTTGTTGTTGTTTTTTAAGTAGCAGAGGTGTGAAGTACTAGAGGAGCAAAAACACTCAGTAAATCGCCACTAATGTACAGTTATGTGGACAGATGGGTGAAATTAGTTTGCTGACAGCCTTTCTTCACTAGCTTTACAAATGGCAGTCTCTTCTAAAACTGAACATCACTTCTCTAAATTGAATTTACTTAGGAAAAGTGAAGGGCAAGCATTTAAAAATTGTTTTAATAATACTACAAAAAGCGTAATTGGGTTGATTAGTGATGTTTTAAAGGAATTCATGATAGTGATTAGATATTGCATTCAAAGCTAAGTGCATAGGCATGGTCTCACAATCCATTAGGTCTATTTGAATGCAAGGAATATAAAGAGTTTCATTAAACAATAGACCAATGAATTAATAGCACTTGAGTTGAGGTATGAGAACAATAAACTCATCAATATTGTTGCATGTTTGTAAAGAGTCTTGCCATATGTTGTGTGGTTGCAAGTTAGCATTATTAATTGTCGTTAGTGGTCGTATTCAAATTAACTCTGTGGATTTCAATGAATTTTTGGTGTCCAGTGTTTCTATTGAATTAGAGTCCAATTGTGGTGAATTTGCCCAGGCTGTCAGTTTCTCCAAGCAAGTGATGCACTTTAGGATCCCTAGCAACATCCCAGTTTCTTATGCACCTGTTAGAGTTACTGCTGTGGGTTTATCAAGTGTCGAGAGGTGCACCTAGAGAGAGAGAGCAGCTGAGAGTTGGTCAGTTTATCTACACTGCTGGGGTAGCACTGGAATGACAGTGTGCTAATATCCATCAATACATCAATACATACGTTCTTACATTCATACATAATGGAGAACTTATTTTTATGTAGTAAACGTTTGATAATCCAGCATTTGTGAAGCCAATATTTAATGTGTAGTCTTAATGGTGCCTTACAAGCTAAAATGTAAAGTAATTGCAATTTCCATGTGTGTGTGTGTGTGTGTGTTGTTTATTGATCAACTGTGCGTGCACTATAGTCAACTTGGAGCAAAATGAGAAAACTTGAGTATATTTTTATTAGATGCTATATATGACTAGAATGTACTACTCCTGTTTGCATTTTGTTTGCTTTGTTAGTTAATTTCATTATTTTATTTGTTATGTGCAGATGGAGTTTGCAGTGCGAATCAACTATCCGGGCTTCCCTCGGCTATTACCCAATCTTCAGTAATCCACCGTCCTTCTTCATTAACCATTCGTACTTTTGATCCAAAAACCTCTTCACACAAGCCGGCGAACTCTATAATGGAAGCAATTCGACAGCCGCAAGTATCTCTGCAAGTTTCAGATGCCGATGTATTGACAACTTCTGGTGATGTTGGTGCAGTGTTACCACAACCAGCCAACCCCAGCCTTCCCAACCCAGGTGGTATCAAACCTGAAGAAGAGTTGTGCAAGTTTTGGAGCCCTTCGGTCAGTCTTGGACAGATCAGCACGCAGAGTAGCAACGTGGCGCTAAACGACAGCCAGAATAGCTCTTTACACATTCCGTCTTCCTCCTCGCACCTCCAGCATGTGAGCAGTTCCTTCTCGGCCCCTAGTCCGAAGCTAGACTCCATGACCAGCAGCATCAACCAGACTCCACTGCTGCTATCCACTTCCACCGTAGCTGGCGGAGGTGGGCATGGCAATGTGGGTGTGGTGTCTACCAGTTCTGTGCCCTCTGTTTTCACTCTGAATAAAAATTATTCTCCTACGGCGTCTGTTGACGGAGAATCGTTGTTCAGTCGGCAACTCCTGTCTCAATCTGTGGTGCACACGCCCTCCATGCTGGAAGAGTCGTTCAGCAGTCGGCAATTGGACCCATTGAGTCAATCAGTGCGAACGGATCACTCTAGTTCACGCCTGAGCACCTCACCTTCCAAGGTGTCCAGGAGTTTCACTACCAAAGGGTCTTTTAAAACCAGACTCAGTTCTTTCTTCGGCATCTCGTCTAAGAAGGACCAGGACCAGGACTCCAATGTGGTAGAAGTGTCACAGGCTACTGATCAGCAGAGTCTCAACACCAGTGAGACTGAGGATTTTGTAGAGGTGTTCATTGGCAGTGACAATGGTGATGAGCAGGGGCAGCCCAAGAAAAGGGAGGGGAGTGTCCATCTTGGAATGAGCGGGAGCATCGAGAAAGGCGTGGAAGTGAAACCGGAATCTGCCAAAGCTGCCAAGAAAAGCATTCTGGATTCTTCTGTTTGTACGTCTGGTAAAGACATGCCATCATCTGAAAGGTCGGACTCTTCAGAAGACAGCCACCGAGATTCCGGATACGATGTGATGGGCCAGCTCATGGACCTCGATATATCCACACTGCCTTTGTCTAACCGCGTCTCGCGTACGAGCAGCGAAAGTTCTCAAACTAGCCGCAATCTGGAGCAGTCCAGCGACAGTCCCACCACTGCAGGTGCGGGGCGGTTTGACTCGTACGACCAGCAATCTTCCCATCACTACAATTCAATCAATGGCCTCAGTACAACCGCTGCCAGTCGAATGTCCTCTTCGTATCCCAAAACAGCCTTCACTCGAGTGGGCGTCGACTGGAAGACATCCACCAGAAGACACACCTCTAATTCGGAGACAATCCATTGTGTGAGAGACAGACTTCAGGAGTTGGTTGAGGAAAACAGGGCCTCTGATCTATCTAGGTCACAGGGTGCCGAGAGAAAATTTGAGACCACTCCCAGTGAAAACCTAGTGCTGCCTGTGGCTCTCTCATCCGATCCGTCCCTCGCGACAGCTTCATCTAGCAGCGATCTGTCCCGCGTTGCTGGCCTCTCCCCCATGCACGGCCATCCTATCACGCTTCGACGGGTGTCCGTATGCAGTCGCAAGAGCCAATCAGGAGCTCTGAAGTTTCAGAGCGAGTCCAGCGACGGAGGAAACACGACAACCACTCAAGACCTCTCCACCGACCAGAAGGTCGTCTCTTTGCCGGCACACCCTTCTCCGCTCGCTCTGCTAGACCAGTTTGTCGCGTGCGGCGAGGTGCTCCACTGTGGTGGGCTGGACATGATCCCTCTGACGGAACAGGAGGGCATCGATTGGAATCACTTTGGGGGTTGCCCACACTCAGAGGAGTTTCGAATCATGCAGAGCCAGGTAGTGCTGCTGCACAGCCAGATGCTGTTCGAGAGGCACCAATGCTTGCAGCATGCCAAGAGGAACAGGAGACTGCTCAGCAAGGCTCGCTCTGCCACACACATAGCTCAGGAGTTGGTCACACTGGTGAGTGGGCGTGTCTCTTTTGCTGTTTCAATTGTAGTTGTGGAAAGACAGTATGACTGTATTAAGTTTAAGGTATATCCAGCTAATAAAAAAGGAAGGGAGGGTAGTAATCAGTGTATTGTTCAATTAGTTGAATAATCTTTTTTTTTTTTTTTTCCCTTCTTCATTCAACCTTCTAATGGTCCAGTATCCCTTAGTAAAATGGTGCTTCTGTCAAAACATTCCTGTGATGTGAAATTTGATTAGCCCAAGATAAATCGTGGAGGGCTCAAGGATGACTCCTGAGAATTTCTCATCTAGCTGCCTACTTATATTATCGCAGTATGTCAGTGTTCTTATTCTGAAAGGCTACAGATTAGTGCATTATACTCAGACATCCAAAAGTCTAATCCTTGCTTCGGATTATGGTGTATAGTGTATGGCGTAAATATAACAACATAATGGTTGGTATCTGGGGTGGTTTAACTCAGATTGAGTTTATAGGATTTAGAAGGTATACTATTATTGTTGTTGTTGTGATACTACTACTGTTTGTATTTATTCCCTTCTTTCTATTTTCTTCCCTTCAGCAAGATCAGCTGCACCAGCAGGAGGCATTGGTAACTTCACTGCAGCAGCAATTAACTAAAGCATCAGAGTCACAGGTAACCAGGCAACCACTCTCTCAAGACACAGACAGGTCCATAGTCCGGCAGTGTGAGACACTACAGGACACTAACGCCAAGCTGGAGGAGCAGCTACGAGAATCCACGATGGCTAGGGGAAAATTAGAGGAGGTAAGAATTTATTAATGTATCGATATGTATTGACGTTATGTTTTCGGTGTGTTTGGAAGTATGTTAAATTATTAATTGCTGTAAAGACATTTGTAATAAGTTGTTGTTGTTTTTAAATGATAATCGTGACATAGTACATGTAGTAATAATAATTCAGTCATTCTTAGCTGGAAAAAAAAGCAGTTTTTCTCAGTTCTACTAACAACCAATATATGTTAGTTTTAATTAACATGTTGGCTGTTATAACTGAGAAAACATTCTTTTTATAATAAAATGATGGTTTTGATTTGCGAGAATTCGGATTGCATTATTAGGGCTTGCAAGGGCCATACGGTAATAGTGAATATGATTACTGATGCAGTTGAATTAGGGTCATCATTAATGGTTCAGTCATGTTCACGTATACCAATTCAATGTTGTAATCAGGATCTGCAGAGGGCTAATAAAAGGATTTTTGATCTCGAAAATGCCCAACAGAACTCCCAAACACATTTGGAGCAAGCAGGTAACCTCCGAAGGGAGGTCAAGGAGCTGACGTCGCAACTGCATGTGCTCAGCAATCTCTATCAGCAGCAGAATGATCGGCTACAGTCTTTTCGCCTGCTGTCTCAACAGGAAGCTGAGTGGAAGGCCAAGATGGCAGCTCTTGCACAAGAGAAAGATGAGGCTGTTTGGGAGAACCTAAAGTTGAGGCAACAGCTGGAAGGTTGCAAAGCTCAGCTGGAAGAACACGAACTGGAAAAGCAGTACTGGGAGAAGGATTTGCACAAGATGAAGGTCCAAAGGGAAGAAGAGAGGGGCAGGGCTTGGACAAAGATCAAGGTGAGAACTTAATTTTACCACTAGAAATCTGCTTTGACAAAAAAAAAATGCAATTACCATTTTTCCATTACTCACAATCAGGATGCCGCACTATTTATTAGTGTGAGCACGCACAGTAATGTTCTCTTGGACAGAATAAAAAAAAAATTCTATCTTAACCCATTCACCGGCATAAGCGCCATATGGCACTATCATTCAGTTGGTACTTCTCCAATTTTAAAAAAATTCGACTATCAAACATAATGTTCTAGTTTTTTTGTTTTGTTTTTACGTTGTTATGACGTAACACTTGTAATAAAAAAAAAATTGAAATGAAGGCATCAGTATTTGAATTTTTTGAATGTTTATTTTTATTTTTAATATGGCTGCTGGAAAGCTTACTTTTGAGCGTCGGTCCACCCCAAAAACAAATTATTGAATGAGGTTCTGAAGCTCAGAATTTGGTAAATAGAAGGTGAACAAGTTGTACACTGTGTTTGAACTTCGTTGCAACGTCATGACTGTCTGTAATTGAGTTTAAGATTGAATCATTGGTAGACAGTAAGTCCTAATTTTTAGCTATACTCTTTGGACTACGGTACTTTTTTTTTTTTTTTTTTTGGATACTAGAAAATAATTTGTGTTAACTTTAAAAATTCTTCTCTTGCTAATTGTCTTAAGTTAACACACTGGTCCATAGAAATTGTATTATAAAAACACTAACAAAGGGGTGTGGTTAAACAATTATTTGTGTCTTCACTGACATTCTACTGTACATATGGTAGAATATCCTAAAAGAATGGCTTGCAATGTGTTTGGTAAACAGTCACTCAGGCATGGCTCATTTAGCTTTGTTGAAATCAATGATTCATGTGTGTGTGTGTGTGTGTGTGTGTGACAGACACTGGAAGACAAGTATAGCTCCATGCGAGTCATAGGTCAGCAGCTGGAATCTCACGTGTTAGAACTGAAGGGACGTAGCCCGCTCCATCAAAAGAAAGCACACAGTCTGCACAACCATCGAAACCGCAGTACATCATGTGCCACACCCTTCTCTGGCACTCTGTCGGTCACCTGACCTCATTTGCAGCATGCACTGTGGAATCACAAGATGGTGTATGTGCATGTGTAGTCACACACAACTGCCAATACTATAATACTATTCCTTTCTCATGTCATTTCGCCCCATTTATCACCTATGTCATACTTCAGCATTTTTACAGCTAGCATGGCACATACAAATTTATTTTTCAAAAAAAAAAAGAAGGTAACAGTGTTTATGCTTTATCAGGTTTGCAGTAGCAAATTTAGTAGAGGCCTAGCTTTTTTTTTGTTTGTCATTCAGCTATGTTCAATGGCATGAGCGTGTACAGTAGACCCTCACTGATCCAAACCCTACTAATCCAAAACCCCGTGATCCTAACAGTTTGGGGATGTCAATCCTATCGATGTTGAACAAAATGAATTGCTGACTGCGTGGGATGCTATTCTAATAATTTGCCACTTGATTCTAACCAGGTGAAAAAAACAAAAACAAAGATAGGCAAGGTGAATCAGTTAGAGATGGCTATGAACCTCGATACTGTTTGTATTAGTGAAGGTCTACTATGTATGGTTTCTATGCCATCGTAAGCATATCTGTGGTTCATTATCTACAGATCACACTGAATGTAAACTGCCAGTCTTCTGGGGTGTTACTTTACATACGGGTATCATAAAGAATAACTTGATAAGCAATGCTACAGAAAAGACTAAAACAAGATGTAAATACACATGTATTGGCTTTGCAAAGTTTTAGCTTCATAAGTACATACCAGCAAAATAACTACATAAAACTATCCAAGTGTATGTCATTCAGTTAGTGCCACTCCCAACTGCTACTTCTATTCATCTTTATCTGGATCACCGTCACTGCCTGCAGAAGCACCCCAGCACATATTCGAGACGTACTTTCCCAAGAAGAAAAGACTGAACATATAGAAGAGACAAAACCCGAGAAACAGAGAGAGTGCGGCAGGTGGGAGATGCTTCATGAAGGGGTACACCCACCAATTAGCAGTGAAGAAAATGTAAAAAATCCATCCTATGTATAGGGAGCCAAACAAAAATACCGCCACAGCCGCAGCAGAAGTGGATGGAAACTTGTGACAAACCAAGTAAATCTCGCACAGTACCCATACCACTATAGTCGTATGCCAGAAATGGTTTAGGTAGCTTGGAACAAACGTGTCGAAAATTTCCGGGTAAACGTACTTCCTATCAAAGGCATAAATGCCCCAGAAAGTAGTGGCAACAAGGACAGAGCACGGAAAAGTAGCTGTGGTGAATACGAATGAGGATGCCTTCTGGAGCTTTGCTTTATATTGGCAAGGTGTGATGTCGGTAAGGAGTTGCATTGAGAAGAATAAAAGTTGGACCCATTGGTTTATGTGAGTAAGGTATTTGAAGAGACCGCCTACAACTGGTATCTTACCAGTAGGATCCAGGATATGCATGTTGGAATATCGAACTTTGATTCCGTGGTATAGGAGCAATGAGTAGAATAGAACCATACATGCATGCCAAGGTATAGCCAAGAAAGCTGTTGGATCTTGCGAGCGCGTAGCTATCACGCATGGCTTCTCGAACGACTGACTTGCAGAACTTTCTCCATCCACTTCTTCTTGTTGACCAGGACGTAGAGGCCTCCTTCTGGACATTTTGATGCGCTAGCACAATAGCCGAGATTTCTACGGAGAGCCAAAAGCTAAGAAGGCTCTTTAGGACTTTCCCGCACGCTTCTACAAACTGGCACGCCCTAATGTAGTATTAAGGTAAAGATCGTTGATGACCGAAACCTTACACCAATTATAAACAATGAACACAGTATGTATAATTAGAAAACAATAACATTATTTGTACAGTTTCAATAATACTAGTTCAGTTTTGGCTTCACCCCCCAGCGTAGACATGAAACTAACTTCCCAACAAGATACAAACCAAATGATATAAATATAGTGCATATAAAGAAAATGGCAACTTGCAGAGGTGAGAGGTGTTCCAGAAAGGAGTATACCCAATGGCCAGTAGTAACATTAATATATACCACCCAACATATATAGAGAGAGCTACTAGTCAACATGGACACTCCTGCTGCAAGATTGTTAGGAAACTGGTGATTGAATAAACATATTTCAACCAAAACCCACAGAAGAACCGTGGTGTGCCAGAAATGGTTCATGTACCAAGGATAGACTATATCGTAGTATTCAGGAAATACTAGATTTCTATCAATGGAATAAATGGGCCAGAAAGTAATTACTACTACAGCAGACATAGGAAATGCCACAGTGGTAAATAGGAAACTGGACACCTTTTGCATGTTGCCATTTATTAGAGAGCAATTGTCTGCCAACATCTGAAATCCAAAAAACAATAACTGGACCCACAAGTTGATGTGAGTCATGTATTTGAAAGGACCTCCAATTGCTGGAATCTTTCCATCCCGAGACAAAATGCGTTCATGTCCCATTGACATCTTCATTCCTGCGAATAACAAAGCAGAGTAGAATCCCGCCATTGTTAAGTGCCACAATTTAGTAATTCCATGGCGTCGACGGAATGTAAAGCTGTCATTTTGCAGTTCCCCATCAAACTCGGTTTTTATCTGCATAACTAAAGCTCGTAAGCTAAGGCGTCCGTCTCGGTATTGGGTGCCACACCTCGTATGGTAAAGCTTCGTTACGCATAAGCTCGCTTGGGAATACTAAAATAGCATCTCCCATCTATAGTGCCATTTCATAAGTTAGATTTCTGGTTACTGAGCCATTTTAGTATTTGTTAATAATTTCACTCTAATCAATTTAAAATACAATAGAGAGAAAAATCAAAATATTAATGATATCTCCAATAAATAGTGCACACACAATAATCTAAAAAGAAACTAGTGAGTCTTTTTTGTATCTTTCCTTGTTACATGGGAGAGACACTTTCCCACATAATAAAATCCAAATGTCATAAACATAGAAGAAGCAAAAAACAACACTAGCTGTACAGGTGAAAGGCGTTCTAAAAATGGATACACCCAATGACCAGTTTTTCCGTAAATAAAAAAGATCCAGCTAATATATATGGAGTTGAAAAAAATTATGGTGATAGCACCAATGAGAGTGCCTGGAAATTGATGACTGACGAGATAGAGTTCACATAACACCCATACTACTATAGTGGTGTGCCAGAAATGGTTCATATACCATGGAAATACCTTATCAAAGAACTCGGGGAAGATCAAATTTCTGTCAATGAAGTATACACTCCAAAATGTGACAACTATTGTTGCAGACGTTGGTAGAGCCAAGGTAGCAAAGATAAAACTGGAAACTTTCTGCATTCTCTTTTTGCATAAGCAGCCAAGATCTGCTGCAAGCTGAAGACCAAAGAAAAGCAACTGGAGCCATAGATTGATGTGAGTGAGGTATTTGAAAGGACCTCCAATTGTTGGCACCCGCCCTTTTAAGTAGGGGAGGAGATCAACTGACATCTTTAAACCAAAAATGATAAGAAGAACATAGAAAAGGAACATGGTGGCATGCCATACGACTGATAACCTTGAAAAGGCGTGCTTTGTAGTAGGTTCACTATTTTCTATAACAACTACGCTTTCCTGCCTGGTATAGTCACCTCGCGCAGCCAAAGGTCTCCTCGCCATTATTGTGATGTGCGGAGCAGAACGTTTGTGCAGCCACGCCCCCTCCAGTTGCTGTGTATGTATGTGCGTATGTTGTACGCACGTGACCAAATAAGCGTTTCTCCCGTTACTAAGGTTACAGTTTTGTGGTAGACTCTACACGCGCCTCTTACCCGGCAACTTCGTTTGTTTAGTCTAGGCATAAAAGGCGGGATGACAGCCAGAGAAAAGTCATTTCTGATGAGATCGGACCCCTATCACACACCTGGGTAAGTAACACGTGAATACCTGTACTCCAGAGAATAATAGTGTGGTGTGAAAAATTTGGAAGTGTGAAATGTCACTTAAAAATAGGAATAATTATTTATTTTTAAGATAAAAAAAAACAAAAAAAAACAAGGAACTTTTATCCCAAATACATACATACATCAAAGGAGTTTATTATAAGCTCACTACTTTGTTTTTGGTACTAAACTAAACTAACTTTTAAGCAATTACCAAACATAGGTGAAAATATTTGTTGAATCAAGAGCGTTTCAAACTGAAGTCATTCACCTTGCTCCACAAGAATGATTAAATGGAATTTATCTATTTTTATCATTCTTGTAGAACAAGCTGAAGAAAGATCTCAATCTAAATTGTCCTTGATTGAATAAAAAAATCTATAACCTATGTTTATAATTGCTGAAAAAGTTACTCAGGAGTTATTGTTATAAAATAATTACACTATTAATTTCAGATACGGAGGTTATGTACCACAATTTAAGTACAATGTTGGCAAAACCTTTGGGTGTCATACTCATGAACTTTTGACTTCTACTGAACCCCAAGTAGCCTCATCTGGCAACCTTGTCCTCAGCAGCATTGAACCAGACCAAGGCAGTAGGAGTGGACAGGATATATATAGCCAACCCATCTACCATGGCCGATCACGAAGCTGGGGAGACTACAAGTATGTTCCCGAAATGGTGCCAGGCTATACAGGTACAATATTGTAATAGTTCTAAATAATTAAAACTGACAATAATAGTAATAATAGTAATAATAATAATAATAATAATTATTATTATTATTATTATTATTATTCATATACTGTTTTACTACCAGCATGTAACTATAATAACTGTATACAATTATATAATGTTATAAATTTATACCATTGACTCAAATTGCATCATTTTAGGATATATCCCTAAAAACCAGCACTTCTATGCAGACAGGTATGCAGAAACCTGCCATAAAGCCTTCACCTCTTTCGAAATAGACCAGAACAAGCACCAACAGAAGATGGAAGAGCTCAGAAATGCCACAATGGGTAAAAATGTCATTTCCCTAAAGCCTATTGCACCCAAGGCTCAGCCGTACTATGCCAACATGGACGGGACACAGTTTGCCATGGCCTCACACTTCACTCTGGACAACCAGCCACGCCGGTATTTTCTGAGCGGCTACACTGGATTCATTCCTCGTGCAAGAAAGCGTCTTGGTCAAGGGTACCCGATCATTGCCAGCCAGTCGTATGAAGAAAGGAATGCAGATATTGAACGCAGGAGGAGGACTCTGAGTGAACCCATCACGGTCCATCAGCCACAGGAGAAAGTGTCAGCACTGGTGGGAATCTATCCCAAGGAGAATGGATTGATACCTCTGTATACAGGCCATGTGCCAGGTAAAGTTGAAGCATGCACATTGTAAGGGGAAATTCAAAGTATTGTTTGGTCTTGCTTATGGTATGCCATAAAATTAAAAAAATAAAATAAATAAAAACAAGAACAAAACAAAAAAACAACAACTTGATTTAGTGGCCCAAAAATTATAATAAAAAGTTGGGGAAGATTTTACACGAGTAGATAATTTTTGATGTTTGTCTTAAATATACAAGGAAAAATGATAG
>WLWI01003083.1_pt1 | contig 14294 bp, 6 predicted proteins | sample 6701501 | NCBI WGS metagenome assembly WLWI01 (sample SAMN12718690, study PRJNA515312) | sponge metagenome | isolation source: marine sponge | host: Mycale hentscheli | place: New Zealand: South Island, Marlborough, Capsize Point | collected 2014-11-01
ACAGTGCCTGCTTAGTGCACAGACATCCTGACTCTGTCAGATGAGCATAACCTCTAGCAGGTTGCAATAGAATTTGCATGTGTTTGTCTGTGTGCGTTTCTATGATCCTTGTTTGCTTTGTCACTAACACGACTCTTTTGGGAGTTTCTTATCACAGTATGCATTAGTTAGTTGATGGTATCTTCCTTTCCACAATAAGCATAAGGCACATGCATCCATCATGCATTTCTGGTAAATATATTCATGTCAGTTGGCATCATTGATTTTTTGGTTAGCTGTGGTCATAGTTGAATGTGTGCAATGAATGAATTGAAGAACTGCACTAAGCCATATCAATTTTCGCTTCATTAAAGTTAAGATATCATTTTTGTAAATAATCTTAAAAATTGAAAGAAAAATCTTGCCACTACAGTGGTCATTACAAGCCACCACCTCAACAATTTTCCAGGTGACAGGGGGTGGGGCTGGGAGGGGGGTGTATCTCACTTGATCATGTGAAAATTCATCCATCTTTCTCAGCAAGATCACACCCATCAAGCCTGATTAGCACCAGATTTTGAGCATGAATATATTTATAGCTGCCACACCTGCAAATCTGCCTGCCAGTGTGATCAACTGCATTGTGCAAGCACTGTAGACTCGAATAAGATAAAAAATAAATATTGTACAAACAATGTAAGAACCATAGAGTTTGATAAAATCTATGCTTGTGTCCTAAAAAACATATACATCCATCCAAGAATTGATGGATAGTGGTATGACATATGTTGTAGGCATGGCACATTACGAACTAGTGGTGGATTGATTGTACATTGAGTGAAGTGTATTCATTCTATTACACCTCAAGTCTTTTTTTAATGGTTGAAATCAGTATGATGAAACGTAGGATACAACTGAATAGTCCTTGCTGAGGTGGATTAAGTAATCTGGTGACAAATGTCGTGTGTGTGCGCGAGTGTTTTGTCTTTGGCTACACACGAGACTGTGTAGTGATTCTATGGATGAGAATCTTTTCTGAGACGTTTTCTTAGTTGTTCCCAACACAAACTTTCAGCTACTGCTTATGGGCCACAATATCCTCCTCGAGTCTGTCAGAAAACCACCGATGGAAACCCTGATCTGCACATGACTTTTAAAGCAAGGTAGGAGAGTGGAAATAGCAAAAAGAAAAATAGCCATTGTGGTATCGTGTGTTTGGATACAAATACATCAGTACATATGTGGCCTTCCTGGTTTTATTATATCAAACTAACAGTCTAATTAGATGGAAGTATGACGTAATTGTGTCTTAGAGTCAGCCACCAGTGTATGTGTGTACCATACAAGCATGCTCACACACACACACACACATACACACACATACACACTCACACACACACACACACAAATAAAAGATATAAAACTTCCATAGCATTGTTAATAAGTAACATTTATTTGTGTACCAACTCTCATATGAGGGAATTGGTTTATTGTGTACATCTAATAAACGTCCAATACCTGTAATCAATCAACCTCCAATTGTATAACTTAGAGGCAGAGTTGGTCGATTTAAATTAATTAACTTTATGTTACTTCACCAAAACTTGCATAGATTGCTCCTAGCTATTCAATCCACACTTCATTGGTGAAAATGGCATTTCTAATAATATGTAAATCCAAAGCACTGGGAGCTCAACATCAGGCACCACCCAGCTTGTCTCTGACTGGTGCAACAATTACAATAAGGATTTAAACTACATTGGATAGTCTTATATACATGCTCTATATAATATAGGTACGTATATATGTACATATTACCTATTCCTTATTTCTCTCCCCCCCCCCCCCCTTGAAGGTGGGCGTGTAAGTCGGGAGGAGGCAAATGAAAGTGTGAAATCACTAACTAGCAATGGTACTGTGTAGGGCAGCTATCTGTAGCTATTGTTTATATCAAAGTGTTGGCTGTATCAGTTTCAAAGATGTGTACTTTCAAATTGAAGCCCACATTGCAGGATGTAGAGAGGGAAGAAGGGAAAGATGGGGAAAGCCTTGCCAGAGACAGTATCCCTGGTACACTGTGAGGTAACAAAATGAGGAAAATATGGAGGTTTGGATTTGTTTGCAAATCTATGAAAGCCACTTCTAAAATAGATGAACTACTGCAATGCACTTTCATAATTGAAGTATTGAAGGAAGACGCCAGTGGTTAGTGTGTTTTGGCTGGTGGAATCAAGCACACTGGAGCAATGTGGACTATACTAGCAATAGAATAGGAGGATCTGTACATCGAGGGGTTCACTAATCTAAATCAAATCAATCCATGAATGTTTTACGGATGTAAACTCTTATTATTTATCCAATAATAATACCAATAATGATAATAATAATAATAATATTAATAATAACAGTCTTATTATGTAATTTTTGAGAGGCATAGTGATGCAGTTTAGATACTTCTATTTGCTAGCTGTTTCTTGTTGGACTACACACATGCGCGTACACGCACACACACACACACACACACACACACACACACACACACACACACATCAATAAACTTTAATTTGAGTACCAGAATAGAAATGATAGAACAGAAAAACTTGATGAATTAGACTTAAGGATTAATAATAATGAAGTAATAAATAATAATAATAATTATTATTATTATTTAATTATAACATTAATAATCCACTGAGCACACCAGAAGGTCTAGGAAATCCTACATTTTATCCCTGCATCCTGGTGGCGGTTCCACAGCACATACAGATTCCTGTGTAGTCTCTGACACTTCCTATCTTTGTTCAAGTGGAGGGGTTTGAGCCAGTGTTGGGAAACTTGTAATGGGGACAGCAGTATCTATGCCAGACCCGACTAGGACTCTTAGAAATAATGTCCGCTACTTGTCATGTCAATGGCTTCTCTACATCAGCCTGGAAAATTGTCTCCCACATTAAGAAGTAAGATCATCTCCCTCAAAATACATTCCTTTACTTCACATGCAGTTATTCTTTTATTATTAAGGAAGATTTGTAAGGAGAAACTCCATGGCTCAGTGGCTTGAACAGAGCTGATGGTGCCACAAGCATACTAAAGTGTATCAATCCTTACTCCAATCTGATCTGACATTCCACCAATAATGCCTGTACAAGAATCCAACTTCAAGATATGGTTTGGTGTTTGAAGGTTAATGATGCACACTGTGATGAAACCAGTCGAAATGCTGGTCGGGGAATGATCTATCGACTTCTTTAGTTCGTAACGTCTAATAAATACAACTCACAGTCCTAGAACTGTCAACTTAGGTGCACTCTGATAGTGGCATTAAGCAGAGGAAACTGGCATTGACATTTATGTCCATGTTTTGAATGATGGTGGTAGAAACCCTTATGCCTTCTTCCCCTTCTAAGAGACTTAACCAAACTGTGGTGGCTGGCTGATCTCCATTGAGAATTTTTGGATATTTCTTCCAACAGCTGTTTTATGAGGAAGACGAGGCTAAAGGACAGCCCACACAGGAGCTGGTCTATTACCTCACGTGTGCCCCAATTGAGACTGGACTTCATACCCATTCAATGCATGTGAGTAAAGGCTGCCTTATCTCCTGAAAGGCTGTTACAACTGATTTTTTTAAAGTGGAAGGTTGGAGGTGACAATACTTGGAATATGGAAGTTGTTGGAGAAGAGGAAGCTATAGGTTTGAGTTGCCCCCAACCATTCCTGACATCCTTAGCCTGAAGGTGGAAGTGTGTGTGATAGTGTGATTGTATGGAACTCATGAATATGATTAGCAAACTGCATATTCAAAACCCCAATCAAAGTGTTTCTTAAAGATCTGTACTTAAAGTTGAGATTTTTTTTAGATCACTTTCTAAGAAAAACAAAACCACTTTGACAAGTACTATAGCCTGCTACTGAATGTGTGTGTGTGTGTGTGTGTGGTTAATACTCACAAGTTCTAATAATAATTATTATTATTAATATTGCTATTGTATTTTATTATTATAACTTCTGTCCATATAGGGTTTCCATGTGTACAAGGTAATAGACAATCTGCCAGCTCAAAAGAGTGGGAAGATTCAAGTAGGTGACCAACTGTTGGAGGTAAGTTAATGGCTGCAGTCAAAGTAGTAGAACATTAACTTACTCCAGCTTTATAAAATACCCGTAGTTATACTATAATAATAGGAAATTTTTCTGTTTTTAACAGCCAAATTTTTTAATTATAACTTAACCCGACATTTCGACTTCTTGCCGAAGTCCTCTTCAGGGGTCAACTGAGGTTGAACTCTCCGTGGTGATATAATAACACAAAGTAAACAGCAAGATTTCTGGAGGGCACGCTTACTGTTTATTATGTCCTGGAGGGTGATTTGCACGCAGCATAGACAGCCAGCATCCTGGAAGCTCTAAACCTATGTCTCTATTAAACTTGGAGTTGTCAAGTGTCATCTGAATGTGTAGAGCTGTTATGTGTAGAGCTTCATTGATCTTAAACTCCAAGTTTAATAGAGACATAGGTTCCAGGATGCTGGCTGTCCATGCTGCATGCAAATCACCCTCCAGGACATAATAAACAGTAAGCGTGCCCTCCAGAAATCGTACTGTTTACTTTGTGTTATTATATCACCACGGAGAGTTCGACCTCAGTTGACCCCTGAAGAGGACTTCGGCAAAAAGTCGAAACGTCGAGTTAAGTTATAATTAAAAGTTTTGGCTTTTAAAAAGAGAAAAATTTCCTATTATTATAATTATTTCAGCCGAGAATGACTGAATCATTGAAAGTTATACTATGTAGAGTTCTGAATTAGGTATGGCCTCCTGAGGACATCATGTGACCTCTCTATGTCACTTCTATATACCTGCTATGCTATTTGAACTAACTAGAGTTTTTAGAGTTTTTGGTACAGCATGTAAAGCTCCTAATAAGTAGAAAATGAATTGGTCCGTTGCGAGTGAAAAATGGATATGTAGAACATTTAGTAGGATTAGTATATTGGGTTAAATGGTTCCTTGTGGGATATCACTCAAATTTTGCAACATAGTTGTTTAACAGAAGAGTGCATTTGAAGGTTATGTTATTAGTTCAACACTCTATAGTCAACAGCTATCAACCTCATGTCCCATAATGCCCTTGTTATGCTCAAAACAGGACAGCCTCTTGCCTTCTTTACTGGTAGTGCCTATCTGTCTTACAGAATCTTGATAGCACATTGAACTATTAGAAAAATGTAGGTGTGTATTACTTAATGTTAGATAGCTACACTATTGGGCCCCTCAGAGTCCATGTATGCTTACGTGTGTGAGATTCCATATGCGTACTGCTCACTCCTAGTTTAAATAATTTCATTTTTCTCTGAATGTTTTCCCTTGGCTTCTGTCAGCATTGTCTCCACTTTAAAAAAAGTCATTGTTATAGCACATTCCTCAAGAAGACAATATCCCATATCTGTTATTAAGACTAGCCAGGTTTGTTAATGCAGGTTGGTATTTTCTGTATCTACTGCACCCTGGCTGTCTAGTCAAACTTCAACCACCACTACATCTTGGCTTCAGTTTTCTGGGTGTTGGGCCTCAAGACCAGCCTTCAGGTGGACCCACTTCAAGGTTGGGTCTGGAATTGAGCACTTGAAGAATTTGAGGATGTTATGTCTTGCCCACAAAGTGCTTGTGGCAATGTGCGACCTTTGATACCTCAGCTTTGAATTGTGGTTCAGAGTAGTCTATTGACTACTCTTATGATCTTGACATTTTTAGTTTAATCAAATTAAGAACTAAAGGCAGTCATTGAGATTTTCCCTAATTCTTATCCAGGGAAATTCCATTTGCTTTCATTGACAGTTTCCCCACTGCTTATAAAAGGGTTTCCCCTTCAACCAATGAATGTTTTCTTCATTAACTTATTCATAGAATTTTATTGCTTCACTTGCATTCACTGTTAGTGGAAATCTGGTTCCTTTTTTCTCTTTTTTTAGTGCACAATTATCACTAAAATTTCAACACATTTTCAGTCTTTCACTTGAAACTTTAAAAACTTGTAATAATTATTACTACGTGCCACATTTTTTTCTATTTTAACACTGTAGCAATGCACTATTTTTTTTCCTCCTTCTGTTATCAATAAGGATTTTGGTCCCAAGAAAAACTCGTTACCGATGCAGCTAGGTATATGGATAAAAAAGTGCCTTTATACCTTTTATAGTTAGCTATAAAAAGCCATGTATCATTATTACTGATACATGGTTATCAGTATTGATCTCTTTCCCCCCGAATTTCTTCTTCATCCTTTGCCTCCAAGATATCAGGCTACAGCCAAGAGTAAACGTTATTGGTGTGCATTTGTCCCAAAATCAACACAATGCTGACACTCAGAACTTTCCCTCAATTTAGAACCACAATAATTCCCAGAGTTTTTGAGAGTGCTGGACCTGCCACGCCCTCTATTTACATAGCCTGTTATTTGGAACTAAAAGTGGTGAGTCAATAATTTTTAACACAAGCACCCAAAAATCCTTATGAATAATGGATTGAAAGTAACACCTACATTCTGTAAATTCTTATTCTGTTTGTGTGTGATATTATTATTCTTAATTGGTGGTAAGTGCCATGAAGTTGCTGTGTATGACATTCTGACAACTTCTCGTCCATACTTGTTTAAAAACACTATTTGTATAGATTGCTATTGGACTCTAAACTAATTCCATTTCCTCCACTCAGATCCACTGAGTAGCTGAGAGGATGTTTGCTTTTCTTTGCTGTCTTTGACATGGCTCATTGAGATCAACCTTTTCGTCGTGGCCACAGTGGTTATTACTAACACTCGGATGAGGAAGAGGGTGAAGTAGTTTGAGAAGAAGAGACAGAGTAACTGCTAAGTAGTTGGGGGAGGAGGATGAGATTTGAATGATGGACATTTGAAAGTTGTGGTGTACAGTGCCAGAGAGTTGGTCTGGCTTGCAGCTGACTATCATTTATGTGGCATCATATCACCTAAGTAGTTATCTACATTGTGTCCAGCTCACTTAGCTGGCTTTGCCATGTCTAATTTCTCTGTTGTTCTTTGGGCATTAGAATAAGTATTCCTGGAAAGGCATTATTCAAGTGGTGAATCCGGTGGAGTGTAGGGTTAGAGTGGCTTGTAGCATTGATTATTTATAGGCTAAGCTCATCCCAATTATAACTTCCAGTTTTATTGCAGGGAAGTGAGGTTTAGCCCTCATTTTGGCCTCCATTGTTGATTCTCCATGTCAAGTTCTTGTTCGTGCTTCCTTTGGTTGAAGGACATTAGAGGCATAAACAGCCAGCCTTGAGTGCACTGCTTCATAAGTTGTCATTTTAGTTTTGATTGGTAATACCCACTAGCCACTGAAGTTGCATTATTGGTGACAACAGTGTGCCTAACTACATAAATAAATATTTGATATAGTAGTTGAGGCTGCCGAAACGGCAATCTACATAAAGAACAACCACACTTGTAGATGCTATCAAAGCAAGCTATTACATGCTCTCTACTTCTAATGGTGGAAGTATGGATAAAGTTAGTGAGTATGTGCACCTCAGTGGAGTAGTGAGGTTGTCCACCTGTTGCTACATACACTGCCCAATAAGAGCCAGTTCACACCTGAGTGAGACAATATCTCGTCCTCTTCAAATTACAGAGCTGTTATGATCACTTTGCGATATTACAGATCCTTTATATTTAGTGAGTATTTTACTGATGAAGGGACTAAATTCAACATGAACTTTATTCGCATGTCTAAATCATTAGTTCTGTATTACTCTATAATATTGGGTCATCTAGGATTATGTCCATGGCACAATGAATATTAACATACATGTAGTAATAGGTGGAAAGAAAATAGTGTTATAAGTGTGTCTTCTAATTAGTATTTATTTGAGGTTTGGAGGAAATATAATGCTGTGGGGTTCATTAAAAGCTGCATTCTATCTGAGTGTTGCAAGCGACCAACAATTGAGGAAAAGACTTTTTCAAAGGAATCCTTCAACCCTGAGGCTAGCAGAGTCTGTTTGTTGGATGTGTATTTATACAAACAGGAAAAAGGATACACTTGAAAAATATCAGTCCAATTCCTGGAATTGAATGAAATGAGTCAGAGCTTCACAATTGCCATCAACTAGCTAGATCGTCAGCTGTGGTATCACTATACTGTGTTGGCTGAAACCATCATTTAATTTTTGAAGGAGGTAGTTTAAAAAGAGTACCTGTATTACTTCTGTTCTTGATAATGAAACAATATGAATAACTCCTCGAGCCAGGTGAAGTGTTTTGATACTTAAAAGGTTATTGTGATGTTAATAATAAGGCACAATGACACTGATAGGTTGAGACACTTCCAAAAGTGGCAATAACATTGTTTTCACTCGATGGTGTTGTTGCTGATGGACAAAGACAGTAAAGTTTGTTCCTCTTATCCTTATGTAGCATTTTTCCTGTTTGCTTGTTTGTGTCACTTCTTCTTCTTCTTCTTGATAAGTTTCCTCTGTGACGGAACTCCAGCATGTATGTAGGGGTTTCCCTGGAATGGTGAAACCAAGCCAGTGCTGGCTGGCTTGTCTGCCTTAAAGGCTGGGTTTGTTCTGTCTTATGGTTTGTCTTGGGGTTACATTTGGTGAAGGGTGTGAAGGGAAAAGGGTCTGTATTTATTGTTTACAGAAACTAGGTATTTTGTTTATCTCATCTATTCGGTAGTTTGTGGTTTTAAAATACTACTGTAAACGAAACGTAAAGTGAATTTCCAGTAATTATTCACATAAAACAAAATTATTGGATCAAGTTTCATTCTAAACAATCATTGCAGATGTGATGTGTAATTTAAAAACTTCACTCAAATCTTGACTTCTTAGTATCAACTTGATGAGGGGAGGGGAGAGTGAGAGGTGGAAGGGGAAGCCCTAAGAGAAGTGGTTCTTGCAACATAAAGTTTCCCCTCCTTTCTTTTTGCATACTCTCTTGATGGCTACACACACACCCAGCCATGTGTACATGGCCTGCTGGTATTTAGCAGTCCATTCGTAGGCAGGCTGGTGGCCTTGCACTGGCCATAATTGGCACTCAGACATACATTGAATTGGATCACATGGCATCACATGGTAGGTCAGATGAAAGAACAAAGGGTAGTTTTTGCCAGATTCACACTACGATTGATGTCCTCGAATTGTCCCAGAATGTGTTCCCAGGTAGTGTGAGATGTTTCACCTCCTTTTTCATATTCCCCACAAGCTTTCTAAGTTATAGTAAATGGAATGATCCAGAGTGTGTGTGTTGTTAATGATATGTTGATGTAGCGAAACACTCCATTATTAAATTGGATATACTGTATACTCACAAGTTTCAATTTCTGCATAACAAGAAAAGTGACTCTTCCATGCATATTTTTACTAAGTACAGCTTCTGTTTGTCAATGGTGAGCAGTTATCAAGATATTTCTAATAAGAACATGGACTTGAAAGCACATGCTGGCATGTGATTCATTGTATATTGAAGGTTGTTTGTGTAGCACTCAGGTTGGGAACTTTATTCAAGTTATTTAAGGTCTAAAGTTACTGGTACACATAATTTAAGAGTTATAGCTTTAGTGTGTTAAGTAGGAAATAAAATATTTTCACATCTCTATTTTTCAGGTAAATGGAATAGATGTATCAAAACTTACCAATCAAGAACTCTTGCAAATCCTGACTGGACAAAGAAAAACATTTTATTTTTTATTTTATAGAGAAGCATCATTAACTCTGCTCTGACCACTTGATTCAATTCTAATTCAATAAGTAGACATTCATGTGCAGCATAAACCAGTGTATTTTATTGTATTTTTATGATCATTGTTTATGCAACATGCAGGATATATCCTCCCATTGTTTGATACTTCCTTTCCAGGAATTCTTGAATGTTTTGGGCGCGGGCGTGTTCTTGATTAAAAGTATGCGGTTCAATTCTGCTTCCGCTCTACACCGTTATAAAGGTCCGGTCAGCTGGGGTTTCCAAAGTAGTCAGGTAATATTTTGGATTCGAGTGTGTGTGTAAGACAAACTTAAAGAAGTCTAATAGTTGAGCACGATGAGTAGTAGTAGCTTGAAAAGAAAGAGTAGCAATCTAGTGCAGATGATTCGCAAGAAGTTCCGTGGGAGCAGGAGAGACAGCACCAAGAGCAGCGGGAGCGTTGAGCCGGTGTCAGTGGACCGGGAACGAACGGACTCGAGCTTGTCTCTGGAACGGTTAGAAGAACTGCAGCCTGCAGAGTTCCAGCCCAGACTGGAGCCAAACTCTCATGAGGAGCCTGAGACGATTCTAGAGAACCTGCCCGCAACAACCTCGGTATCGCACCGTCGTGAGAAAGCTGTTATTCCCTGCTTGACAGTAATCGATACCAGCAGCGAGAAAGACTCTCTCACCTCGCGTGGTAGCAGTCCTCCTTCTGATCGGAGCTGCCCGATCAGTGCCTCCGACTCTGGACTTTATTCGGAAGCTGAAGAAGATGACCTTTTGGATGTGTTTTGTGATGATGTTTGTCAAGGGGATTGGTTGGTGAACGCCCAAGATCTTTCTTTGGATGCACTGCTTGTTACTACTCCACAGGAGACAATCTACAGGTGAGTGTTGTAGTTATTGTTATTATTAGTGTTGTTAGTATTAGGTATTTGTTGTTAGCTATGTTAATTTGAATTTTTTTTCGGAACATTTCAATAGAAACTCATGGGTACTTTATATTATATTCCATATAGTGGCTATTGGCACGGTCAAGTTGCTGTCCATGCTAGAAAGTGCATCACTCCCGTTCAGAAGAAGAAGATTATGTCAGATCTAGACTTGTTGAGAAATATTAGGCACGAAAACGTCCAGCTCTTTATGGGTGTCTGCCATGACCTACACAACGATTACATCGCTATAGTGATGGAGTAAGTCCCAACAATTGTGCAATAATGTTGTTACTCTGAAAGGTAAAAATGAATGCATTATTTATAATGGATGTTTTCTTCACCCCTGTAGTCAGATGAAGGGTCCAAGCTTACACCATCTACTCAAGCAGGGAAAACAGTTCAATTTCCAGGAATTAACAAAAGTCGTCAGCCAAATCACACAGGTGAGTTCTGTGGAATGGCTAGGGCTTTAAGTCTGTCTAACTCTATAGGAGGAATTCGCCTATACAGTCTGATAGATAAAGTGAATACATTGGCTTAGTTTTATTCTTCTTTTTCTACTTCCTTCTCTAATTAAATTTTAAAAAGTTTGTTGTTGTTTTTGTTCTAATGCCGCTAGATAAGATTTGGTGTAATTGGGTGATAATTTTAAAATTAAAATTTGAATTAAATTGTTTCTTTTTTTTTTATTAATTTTTTTTATTTGCATCTTAATTACTTAGCTGTCAAATGGAGTCTTCTCTCTTACGGCGCACTTGGTATCACTATTAATTGGCCCTTAAAATCCATTTAGCTTCTTTTATGTCTTGTCGTGATAATTGATGCCAATTTTATCACTTCATGTTTATGTGGATCAATTTGGCCTCAGCATCATCCACCTAAGTTTTCCTTACACAATACTGGAACCTGTTCTCCCTAGTAAATGTAAGAGAACTTGTTATGACCATGTTAGATGAGTGAAAACCTATTTGCAGTGTCTTATGGATTTTATTTAACTTCATCTTCCTCTCCATGACGGTTGTGAGGCTGCTGTTGAATTGAAAGTATAAAACTCGTTTCGATTTAGTGTTTTGCAGTAGAACTGGTGTTTTTGTTTTGAAGTTTGTGCTACAGTACTTGTAATAACATGCCAATTCTTGGAACTGTGGAAGGAATATGGGGCTACTTGTTGACTTGGGAACAGTATTATGCACATGCTTTGATATGATTACTTAAGAGCAGGACGTTCGTAGTACTCAGTGCAACTTATTTACATACTTTTTCTTCTTCTGTTTGTATGTAGGGCTTGGACTACCTTCATGACAAGGGCATTTCCCACCCTTTACTCACTTCTCAGTCTATCACATTGCACTGCAGAGTGTGTATTTCAATGCTCGCTCCAGGATCTGCATCCATGGGCTTGATCAGGACATCAGATCTTCCCTACCTACCACCAGAGGCCATGCGTACAGTCAGGAGGTATAGCAGCAGTTCGAGTCAAGGCAACGAGACTTGCCCTTCCAGCCCCCACTCAGTCCATGGCTTGAGAACACGATGCGTTTCTGCCAGCAGACTTCTTAACAGTCTGTCTCATTCCCCGAGTCCTACCCGATCGACCCCAACCAGTCCGAGCATAAAGAGTACCAGGAGACTTTTCGAAAGTTCAGGATATAATAGTTCTGGATTCAATCTCAGCAGAAGAGGATCTTGTGATGAACCACGCAGTGACTATGATGAGGAAGAGAAAATTGAATTGATGGGAAGCACAAAAGCAATGCAGACTGCTTCAGCAAACATTTATTCCTTCGGGTAAGTAGTTAAAAGATCAATTGTTGCATTTTTGTTCCAAGTGGCACTGCTAGTGTAGTGGTATCATGCAAGATTCCCATTCTTGCGACCCGGGTTCGATTCCCGGGCAGTGCACTTTTTTTTCCTTTTTTTTTTTTTCTTATGCTCTTTTACAATTGCTTATAATTTTTTTTTTTTTTTGTTTACAGCACATTGCTATATGAACTAGTGAAGCAAGAAAAACCATACAAAGACATTGAAGGGAATTTGATAATTTACAGGGTTAGTAATGGTGACATCCAACATCTGGATGAAAAATTTCCTGAAGGAAAATTTAAACAAGTGATCAGAAGGTGCTGGAGTTTAAATATCACTTCACGACCATCGTTTAACAATATGCAGTCATCATTTGATAGGCAGAAAGTAAGTATCAGTAATTTGAAAGTATTACATAGTATACTGGCACCAATGGTTGTTGGATTAATTTACTATAGGCATTTAACGTGAGCTGGAAAAGCCTTAGCAACACTAATACAGGCTGGGTCAGATACAAAGAAAAAAGGAACGTGTCAAAAACGTGTTATTCCTTTAACGAGTGGCCCATCAAAAGAGGCTATAGTGTCCCTCACATTCATTAGGAGTGCTGCTTTACAAGCTACTCGGAATCTTGTACCTTTGATGCTTCGTGGACTTGAAGTATCTTATGCTGTGCAGTTCATGTACTTTGACAGGTTCTGATCATTGCTTCCTCTCCGGCACTATTTTTAGCTTTCACAGAATAAGCTAAAATGGCTCAACCAGCGAGTGTTATGTAGGAGTACTTATATGCTTTTATGTTCTGTGCTAGCGTCTGGAAATAGATCATGTGATCTATTGGAGTAACTGCAGGTTGCTATGGTGCCAGTATAATGCTATTATTATAACATGAGTATTAATGCTACAAATTCTATTGATCAACTAAAATTTATAATTATATCTTCTTCTTTTTTTCCAGTTGTCTCCCAAAGCATGCGGACTAACAAAATTTCACTTCAGTCATTCGGTACCGGAACACTTGGACAAAGTTGGCAATGTGGCGTGAGGACGTCCACTCAAGAGGAACCAGCAATTTGAAATCACTTATTCTACACAAAACTTCTGCTGACAAAATAAAACTCTATTTTCATACCATCATCGTTTGGCCCATTATTTGTTCAATCACAATATTTGTGTAATAAATTGCACTTCTGTTTGTTACACCGACAAAAAAATGAAAGAATGGACAAAAATAAATATTTTAAATTATGTAATATCCTTTGAGCAGAGATTGTAATGCACTAAGAGAAGTTCATACATATAAGTATAACATGGCGGTTTACTTATGAACAATACACATAATAGGACTAAAAATAACTTGATGCTCTTCTGTTAGCATTAAGCACATGAAATAAGTTAAATGAGTTAGATAAAAATTAAATAGACTGAATAAATTTATAGTATTACAAATGATACTCTTTTAATTATGAACTGTTGGAAGGAATGTGCTAACTTGAGTTTCACTGGCCAAGTGACAAATGAGAGCAGTCAGCACTTGACACAACTCAGGCGTTGCCCTGGAGAAACAACTGAACTGTCAGATTCACCCACGGTTATCACAGTGCTTACAGATGGACCTACTTCTTCCTCACTGGCTAGCATAGATTCCAAAAGAAGTTCGAATATCTCTTTAATATTTATGTTGTCTTTGGTGCTTGTCTCTATGCAGGTTGTTCCTAGCGATTGTGCCTTCTTTAAAATATCTTCTTTGGTGACGGTTCTTTCTTCAGTCATGTCACATTTGTTTCCCACGAGAACGATAGGAACATCCTCAGACGTTATCTCTCTCACATAAGGCACCCTATCAAGTTAGAATAGAA
>WLWI01003084.1_pt1 | contig 14294 bp, 7 predicted proteins | sample 6701501 | NCBI WGS metagenome assembly WLWI01 (sample SAMN12718690, study PRJNA515312) | sponge metagenome | isolation source: marine sponge | host: Mycale hentscheli | place: New Zealand: South Island, Marlborough, Capsize Point | collected 2014-11-01
CCCAACGTAATAACTATGAACACAGGTGATATGGAAAAATATTGCCCTAAGCCACATCCTGTTTAGTTTAATGCATTTTCTATGTGGCAACAGTTATCAGGCTCTGTTCAGTACCTAATAAAATAGAGTACAAATTTAGGACTACAGTTGATATTACTACACTTAATTCATGATCATAATTTTCAATTCACATCATGTAATTATTGTACGCCAGTAAATACAGTATTTACTTTTAGTTTACGGCAAATAAAAATTACAAATATTCAAATAATATTTATTTCCAGTACATTTTCCACACTTAAAAGTAATATATTACTTTTAATTTCTGCAGCTCTTTCAATTTCCATAATATCAATTTCAAATTTAGTTTCTGAAGCTGGTATTCCAGAATGTATTTTATTATTAAATTCAATATCATACGCTGAAATAGTATCATAGTTATAAGAAGAATTTAAGAAATGAAATCCTAATTCTGCTTTTTCCTTCTTTACAGGATAGAGTGAAGGTTGATAATTTTTATTTGAAAAATTTCCTTTTGTCCATAACAAATATAGAACTCCTTTTGCTCTTGTTTTATTGATAAATGTGGATGATATGTTTACTCCATATATTTCTTCAGTGATATTTATGCTTCTGACATCAAAAGTGCCTTAATAATGGACAATATTGAACATAATACGTTGTGTAGACACACTATTTTACAAAATTACATAAGAAATAATATCATTACTAATATTTTCAGCAGAAAGTAACAATTCGGTAAATTTTCATTATTCTCTTACAGCTGGTCAATTAAACTTTTGGAGAAAAGAGCAACAAAAAATATGTAGATTGTTTCCCTATTTTTTTTTCACATTTTTATCTTTACTTTGATGTGATAACAATGAAAAAAAATCAATAATAATGATGCCCCAAAAGTGCATATGCAGTACACAGGTGTAAAACTATTGTTTTACACCTGTAGCATTTTTTAAGGTTCAATAAACGAAACGTCTTGGCATGCACACAGGTTTCTTGGGTCTACTTATAACTTTTACAATTTCAGTCAGTATAACAAATAATCATTATTAAATGATCAATACGAAGTATATAACAATACTCACTCTAGTGTGGCTAAAATAACCTCACAAGAGTTTGTACAAATTGATTTCATTAGTCTTACTAAGAGATCCCAGTGAGATTAAATTTGAACCACTTCCTTTAGGAGTATTTAATGAAACTTTATTGTAATGCTTATTATTATTTAGCTGAAAATTAATAATTCTTGAATGATTTGAAGTTTGAGGTATGACAGGACCATCGTTGTCAATCATAATTACTGCATCAATTTCACATATACTCCGGTTCTAATATAAAATATATATATAATTATATATTAGTAGAATATTATAATGTAATAAACTTACAAAAGCTACGTTAATCATTGTAGTTCCTTTTTCATATGCTGTTAATTCAACTTTATCAACTCCAATTGATTCTGAATATACGGTGACATATTAAAAAAGAAATATATATAAATTGGTTCGGAAACAGATGACAAGGTAATACAACAGGGGATAAAAAATATCAGATGGGCCCAAGTTTATATATTTATTATTTGCACATGTCCATCATGTATATGTTACAGTATGACCATGTATAACACCGATCATACTCAATCCAATTATAGATTCTTTTCATTGTTGTTTGACGTATTTCACATTTCTAATACATATAATTTTGGATAGTATAACTACACTATTCTAGGATAAGACAAAAAGAAATAAGAGGTCATATGAAATTCAAATTTGCTACGAAAGAATAAAAAAATTTTAATTGCTTTATGTGTCTTCTGAACCTAAACATCCATTAACGTGTTCCAAGTGTCTATCACAGAGTGTTGCAATACTATTTCATGAACTAATTCAGAACTTAATATACATGTATAGTACATGTATATGGAGATATAATAGCATGGAAAACTGTGGTATTAATAGCATGAGTGGTGCAAAGAAAATTTTCACGAGGTGAAGCCGAACGAAATTTCTCTCGCCATACGAGTGCTATTTATCCAAATAACACAGTTTTCCGTGCCATCATATGCTAATACTGTATCAAAAGATAACAGTTCATTTCTGCAGCTAAGAAAACCCATAATCTTGTATTATATTTCCGTCAAAGAAATTTTTTCATTCCGGTTATGCTATTATTCATACTTTTCTTACCGTTGTTAAATAGCGTTTCCTGGAATTTCGTCGCAACATTGCTTAGAGGGTAAAAGTGCAGCAAGATAGCGAAGAGATCGCCGTAACCAATCGAATCATTCTTTCAGTTTTCCAATATTGTGGTATTTCAAAATAATACAGAGCCTTTTTTGTATTGAAAAATGACTCGGCAATGGAATTAGTGGGTATATTCATACCATTTTAATTCATAGTATATAATACGATACAACTTATAGAGTCTACATGGTGATAAGGACAAACATGTAATTATAAAACTTGTATACACATGCTATGCTTGCAAAAATCTGCACTATGTCAGACAGTTTGCAATTTAGGAAAGGCCACAGCATAAATCATAGTAGATAAAGTCATAAAGCTCAGTAAAAATAGTGGGGCCAGTTTTGCACCAGATTACATATTATTCACATATTTCATATCAATCCTTAGAGCTATACATAATGCCCTAAAACAGATGAGTCACTCTTGCCAGTAATTAAAGGCGTATAAGCCAGGTCCTAGACTATTATTTTTGATTTGTTATTTTCTTTTGGTTCTGTTAGGACAAATATTGACCTTATCACCACCATTAATAATGTTTCATGTCCCATCAACCAGATAAAATTATAATATGCTGTATACACATAGTTACTTAGATAAAAGCTTTATTAATAATTATAGAAATTATGTCCACAAATAGGTACCTGGATATTGGACCAGTTCTGTTGTAGTTGTACTATTTCCTAGTACATTGGAAGCCAATACTTCAAGTTTGTAGGCTCCACAAGCTAGCAATACTGGAAAGGACTCACAGGAATACACAGTGACATTAATACCACATTTTGAATAAGATAGTGAGGGTTGTGATCCTGTAGTATTCCATATATTCACACAATAAGTGAGATCTGGATCAGTTCTTAGTACATCATAATGAAATGGAGCATCCCAGGAAATAGAAACTATTCCACTGGTATAAACAGTACGAGTTAAATTTGATATAGGATCTGGAATACCTAAAAAAATATAAATTTTAATAATACTTATCTAGAGTAAAATAGTAATGTTTTCATGTAATTATTTCTAATGAAATAAAATTTTAAATGATAAATGTGCTTTAACATACATTAATAAATTGTTTTTTAATGTAGTAGTGACTGTAAGCATATCAATTGATTATGTTAAGTAAAGTAAAGGATAAAAAAAGTAATTAAGTCGCTTAACTGAAGAAATAATCTTTCTAGTAATACATACCTCAAGATATTACAAGTTTAGTCAGGGAGGCATTCACCTCCATTGAGTTCACTTTTCCTTAAATTTTCTCTTAATGAAATGTAATGTGAAAAAGTGAAATTTAAAAATGAATGTGAATGCTAAAATCATGTAAGTGTATTACTGTGAAGTGAAAGTTATAAAAATATTTGTCCATAAGGATCACTTTTTATACTTTTTATTCGTTAGAAACCACATTTTACAGGAGCACTAGATTTGAAAACTATTGAAGCAAGCTTACTAACTTAGAATAGAAAGTAAGACCTTACAAGTTAATATTTGTTTAATTGTGTCACTCCAATCACCTACAATCTAGCATTCTCCATAAAATTCTTCTCAATACCCCACCCCTCCTCCTTCTCATTCATTATGTGTGAAAGTTGCGACCTTTGGAAATAGCTCAAGATCCCCACAGATTAATTTCTAAATAGTTCGGTCATTTTAAGGTTTGACATTATAATAATAGCTACAAAAGGTTTTTTGATGGATTCTGGTACTGTTTCACATCATGTTCAACATACAAAAAATCTACCAAAAATCTAACCAACAGAAATGTGTTATTTAGGTACTATTTGTCTGTAAGATCATTAATATTCATGATATTTTATTTGCTGGCCTTATCTTCTGTTTTATTCGATTTAGAAAGATATAATTAAAACCACTGGAAACCAGCTTTAAATGATATACAAAACATTAACTATATGAAATTGCACATTGTTTGCCCTCACATTCCCCCCACCCCCTGTCTCTCAGGAAAATAATCCTGTAAGAATCTCTGAGTGTTGAATGTGATGTGGAACAGTACCAGAATCCATCAAATAAACTTTCCTAGCAATTATTGTAGGGTCAAGATGCTTTTATCCATAAAATAACTGGACTAAAATGAACTCCTGCACATAATGTACATAAATAATATATACACATATATACCTACATACATATACATACAAATATACAAATGTTGTCCGGAGTTGATACACCTTACAGCAGAATATTAAAAGTAACACCAAAACCTTTTTATAGTATACCTTGAAGTAATATTGTTACTTTATTACTTGTAGATATTGTGCCATCAGAATAACTAGCCTCACAATCAATAATTGTATTATTATATAGTTTAGAAATAGAAAGCCATATCAAATTAGATCCATATGGATTATATGATGTACTGATATTACTGATGGTTTCATTATATATTGATCCATTCAATTTCCAATGAAAGTTATCTATGATGTTAATGCCATGAGAAACGCAGGTAATATATGCTCTGTCTCCAATATATAAATATTGTCCCTGATTTAATGCCACTATTAAAAATGTCAAAACAAGAATAAATTACAATTTTAATGAATCTTTACACAGCAATTTCTATATTATTGGCGAGCGAGTGAAGCAAGTGTGACAGTATTAGGGGTGCGTAATGGAAGACATAGTATACATGTATGTATGCATTGTACATACGACCATTAACACTCACACAGTTGTTTTTTCCCTCTTAAATATGCAGTTGTTTTGGCTTGCTCCTATATCATTTTTGTAGTACTACAGCAGTAAGCAAGTCTTATTATTAATTTAGGATAACGTTTTAAAAAAACTTGTTTTTGTCAAGTCACAAAATCCTGGTTTAATAGTTACTATTGTATTGATAACATCACCAGACTAAAAATCAAATTTTAGTAGCGGAGTGTATTTTTGTTTGGAGCTACTGGTTATTTGGACTGCCAGAATGGCTTCAATTCATGATCTGATTATTGAGGTAAAAAAGTACTTTTGTATTATTCATTAGCTAGAACTATTGGTCAATGGCTGTGCACATGTTTGTACTTAGATACATACAAAAACAAAACCTATTTTTAATAGGTAACTGGCACAGGTAAGAGATTATTGTGGAAGTTGTAACCACATTATAAGCTCATTGCACTATGTAGATTTAGAGCACTAAAAGTGCAAACCCTCAGCAAAATGCAAAAGTTTGCAAAAGAAGTCACTACTACTTATTAACTAAGTTCTTAAATTATCAGTTAATAGCAATAAAATTTTGTTCTATTTATTATTATAAATTTTAAATATGTCATTTAACTTTGGCCTGCTTGCATCTCCAGGATTGTTTAGGAGTTTCAAAGGCCTTTTATGATGTTTAGAAACAGCCATTCTATGCTCCTCTGACTGACAGACAGTTATTAAATTAAGGTTATAGCTATTGTGTAGAGTGTATAATCATATTATAGCTAATACAGCTACTTGGATATATAAAGCACTAGTACAATATGAAAGAATTATTTACTTTACTACTAGTGATGTGCTTGAGCACAAATGGCGAGCAATCCTAAAACTAACACTATTGAAAGGACTTATTTTAACTTCAACACTAAATGTACTAAAAAAATTTCAAGTTTAAATTACGTGTATACGATAAAGGGGATTCAATGCCATAGTAACCACTCCCTGCAACAGTTACAGTTGAAAAAAAAAGCAACAAAAGCAAGTAGCATCATTTACAAGTTTTCTTTGTGAAATTCTTTAGCTAAGTAAAGCACAATACTCTCACACAACTGAACATACCTACACAAGGCTTACCTTTGTAGTTACTCTAGTGGACAAAGAATTTTTAAGCAAAAAAATACTGTTTGGTAGGGCTTATAACTGTGACAAATAGCTTATTAACTTACCACCGCCACTAACTTGAATAGAAATGGAACTCCGTTAAGTTTTTGAGTTTTAACTAAGAATTCAGAGTGGTAAACAATTCAATTTTTAGGATGATACGGGTAATGATCGCTAAACCGGAGGATTCAATTTAGTGAAAATTGGGACAGGGTCGAACAACGAGCTAACACAAAAATACGAGAAGGTCAAAGTACAAAATGACATGCGTACGTCCAAACATATATATAAACACACAAACATCCCCGATTTTCAATTGTGTTACCCCTGTACTTGTCTGGCTCGCTACGTTTGCTTGCCAATAATACCTTTCCAAAATTTGCTTTAGTGAGTTTATAATCATAATTTTGCATCTTTAATATGAATGACACCTCTAATATTGTATATTATACATTAATCAACCACTGTCATGTATGTCCCCATTATTAAATTAACAACTGCCACTTAGTCAAACAAAAAAAAAATCAAATAATGATACTAATTATATACAATGAAACTATATCAATTTTACAACACAAGCAATAAAAGTTACTTAACAATAATAGCAAAATTTACACACTTAAATTAAACCTAAAATAAAATAAATTGCTTATTACAAAAAAAGAGAAATACTATAAGGAATACAGTAAAGTTCGTATTTTTATCACAACTTGTTAATACTAGTGCCATCTTACCTGTTACAGTTCCCTCAGCAGGTAACATTAAATAGAACAGTAAAAAACAGGCTGTTCTAAATCTTCCATGGTACTTATAATTATAGACCTCTTTTGAAGTTTTACATGTCTGCATATATAAAAAATCAAACTAGGTAATAAGGACAATCCTTTGTTCAATAGTAGTTGTTTGTACATTTGAATTTCATAAAAAAAAAGTTCCTAATGAAAATACGATAGAATAACCACAATGTATAATACTAATAATGTACAGACATTGGGTTTTCACCTTAGCCCATAATCTAAGAATGCAATCTTCCCAATTGGAAACCAATTGTATCACAAAACTGTAGTAACTCTAACATGAGAATAAATTAACACCCATGAGAAATACCTATAAAAATTTTCCCTCCAATACATAAATGTATGCCGTCTTTTAAATACAGCACATTATATTATTAGCTATGCTTTACTATAACAACTTAGTCTGCCCACTTTTCTACATTCACATTGCCATAATCCACAACAGCTTCTAAAACAATTACCAAACATTTACTTCTGAAACGATCTACATCACACTTTTTTGTTTTCTTCAATGACCTCCTTGAAGAAGACGTAGCGACTCACACTACTCTCTTGTTTCTTCTTGCAATATCGACAAACACATCAGAGTTAATGAAAAAAACGTGGCACTCGTTCAGCCCCAGTGAGCTGCTCAAAATGGTATCAAAACTTGGAAAGCTATGATGATTCATTGTGAAATAAGTGGTTGTATGTTAGAGTTGTGTAAAGAAATAAACAGAAGGGTTATGGACATATACTGGATAAGGCACTACAAATTTATGCCATCAGTAGCCCCAGAAATGCATTCAATTTTCCTCTAGGCTGATTTAAGTAGAAAAAGTTGATGACATGGATAAATTCAATTAGGTTATTTGCACTCAATGGATTAGAAATTGAATACATAGCATCTTTATAAACTCCAAAAGACCACTAAACATTGTATTTGAATTATTGTTGACTGAAATCAGAAGTAATGTGAAGTGATATTGCACTATCCCGTTGGGAAAGGGGTGGTTAACCCTGAATAGAGAGTGCTACCACACTCTCCGATAAAATGATCAAATTACCAGAAATAATCAATTAAAGCTTCTCTAACATCTTGGTGGTGTTACCACTTCAATAATATTAAAATTCAATATTATTGAATTTTTAAGTTGTCAAACACACTTTAACGACATTTAAGAGAATATATACATAAATACTATAAGAATGTATATAATATAAATATTAACAAAAACATAAGGACTCAAAAATCTTTTTTTTTCTTAACACATTACGACACCAAGAAAACTATAAATTATTGTAATCTGCACTAGATATCTTCTCAATGGTATTTTTAAACTCATGGTATCTCACTGCATCGTCTCACGCTGTATTGCTGTGTTGACAAACTCATCACTATCAAATGCACTATCAGTCAATAGCAACCGACCTAGATAAAGGCTCCTTGGGTTTTTCAGCTACGATACATACTTAAGAGTTCACATTGTAATTCAATTCTACAATATGATTTGTTAGCAAAGTAAGATTACACTGGCCATAGTTTTAGTTAGTCATTGAATAACCATTACAGAATGTTATTAATAAAAATAGGTTAAAATTCTGTATAAAATAAATTTATCTTTGTAGAAATTTTGCTACTTTCCATTGCTCTACTAAATTAGCTTTATGTATGACGATGAAGTAGTTACATAGAATACTGTCGTAAATTGAAAAATCAATTATTTTTCGTATTGCAATATCCACACACCAATCTGACATTTCATCCTGTATTAATTAATATAATAAATGCTAAATTAGAGTCTATTGAAAGCATTGCAAATAGCATATTACTATAGCCAGAAATACTTTACCATGAAGGCTAAGATAAGACTCCAGATCTTTCGTATTGCTATATCCACACACCAATCTGACATTTCATCCTGTAGACTTGGTACTGATCTTTCTTCATAATCCTCTTTCTTTCTTATTCTTTTTCTCTAAGAAAAAAAATTATCCAAATTTACATCACACATTAACAACACATGTAGCTTTATGTTAGCATTGTAATGAAATATCTTCAAGGTAATATAATTATACATAATATATTCTGCATAAATAAAAAATACATGAATCCTGAAGTTATGTTATGTATCCTTACTTTATTGTCACATGCATTCTGACTTCAACAGTGTTACACATCTTAAATATATATACAGTAGGCGCCAAAAAAAAGTTTCGAATTCCGTCCCGTAGAACGCCCGTGGAACGGTAGTCTTTTTACCGTAGTTTTTATCGTTGCGTTCCGTACCTTTTTTACTAAACGGCCGACACCGTTTACTAAAACAGTGAAGCATTTCCATCGATTCACAGATATTTTCTAGCTAGAAACTCTTCTTATAGCTATATCAGCAAGCTAAGGCCTTATATCGACCATTAAACGCTATGTTGATAGTGAAAAAAAGCTCGTACAAAATTTTCACTTGCTTCAATAAAGTTGCAGACCGAAATTCCGATGGGCACAGAGCTATAACAAGGTCCGCACTTCGTAGATCTTCTGTTAGCTACCGATGGACCTCCAGTAGTAAAAAATCTAAGCCGGAGAAGGCCCTAACTTCGAGAAAACGTCGATACTGTGCGGTGGTCCAACTAACAATTCTCCCTGAGACAACTTCGAATAGGACGGCTTCAAATTTTTTTAACCCGAAAAGCTCCGCCTCTGGAGGCTATTAACAAAAAATCGGAACGTTTTATTGGATAAACGATTTTTTATAATTCTTTGAGCGAGACATACGGTGAACAAGAAAGATTAAAACGGTAACACGCTCGAACGGAACGGCCGTTTTTTAACAAACGGCGTACCGTTTTTTCCCCGTTTTTTAATCGTGCAACGGCAGTTCTACGGAACGGAATTCGGAATTTTTCTGTGTATATATATTCCACCCTAGTTATCTTCACAATGATATCTTTAGGTACAGTATATGATCCTTGAAATAACTCATGATATTTCATGCTGTTATTTCACACTGTACTGCGCAAGCTCATTGAATTTTTGTTTCAATTTTTTTAGTTTTGTTTTATTCATTTAGATTAATAAATAGTCTCTGTCAGAGCATTCGGTTGTCATTGTTTCTGGACTGATGATTCACAATAGTGTCCTTGGGCTGACACTTCACATGGCTCAATTTCACAGTGCTAGTCAAGACATTACAATAAAAGACAAGTTTTTTAAATGGTTATGAATCAACCAAGAAATATAATATGTCAAAAGCGCTTATAATTCATTGTTTAGCTTGGAGCGCTTCTACAGGCTATATAAATGCTAAAAAAAATTGCATTTAAAGTTTTAAGAGTGACTTTAGCAAACAGACGTTTACACTATTATGAAAGAATTACATAATGTTAATACGATTTTCCCGGGAAAAAGTGACCTCACGGCCAAAGTTTTTGTTTGGAGTATTTACTTTTGTAGTTATAGCAACCAGTCAAACTTTTCAATTTTCCTGTTTTTTATAGCTACCTTCTTCTAATGTACCCTAGGCCTAGACAGGAAACCCTTTCTGCATCATCACTAAGTCATACCCACAACAGGAAGTGAATTTTAAGGAAGCTAAATAGCTGTAAAGAATGGTGCTATTATGAAGCATTCACTTAGTCTTGAGCGGATGGTTTTGGGCCATGTTTATACATGGTATGATGTACATTACATAGTATTTGCAGGAAAAAAAATTCACCGCAGTTACCCTTCAAAATTTTGATTCGATTGTCATGTTTCATTACTTGTCCAAACCTTCGTGAAAAAAGTTGGTAAGCTTTTAGGCTTTAGTACTACTAGTCATACTGAGTAAGCTAGTGTTTGTGTAGTAAGCTATTTTTTCTTCGGCCATTTTTTTTCGTAAGCTTCCGCAGGTATCATCATAGAAATTGTTCAGGCCACACCCTGAATGATGACTGTCTGGTTATGATTGTCTGCCCCTCCCTCTGTTTTCGGCACCCCTTTATTATAATACTTCACATTCATTAACTATCAGACTAAACAATTATTTACACCTGGGCCCTAGCCTGGCCTATAAAAGAGTCAGGTTGGGGCCCTCAGTTCAGTTGCTGTTCCTATTGCTGTTCTACTTGCTACTACTATTGTTGTTCTACTTGCTACTACTATTGTTGTTCTATTTGCTACTACTATTGTTGTTCTACTTGCTACTACTTACATATTTTAATTATAGTGCTTAAACATAATTCCTTTTTGTTTAGTTGGTGACTGTAGTTGAGCACTTAGCTAGGTTGGGTTGACTTCACAGTGCGTTTTATTGTGCCTAACCTCTCAATTATTGTTCACTCCGAGCACGTCTATTCAGAAATGGCGACCAGCATTCTCCATTTGCAGATGGGTACTATTAGAACAATAGATTATAACTAAACCCTTATTTTATCGATGAAGCTAATTTGATAATAAGGTTGCAGAAAACGCCAATTTTTTTTTTTTGAAAAAATTGAGGTAAATTGACTTTACCAAGCATTTACTCGACTTTAATTTGTCATTACAGTCGACTTTCTCATAGCTGGTCATATATGGAAATATATTATCATTTTATTTATTATTTTTATAGCAAAGTTGTCTGATATTATACAGCAACCACACTTGTAGATATGTTGTACAGATAGCTACACCCGTATACAAATCTGTGATGCAATTCTGGCTAACAGATAGACTCCAGTATTCTACTGTAGGCTGATAGATATTATCATCTTTCTTGTGAGATAAAATACTGAGGTACTGGGGGAGGTTGGGATGTGCCCAATGCATTTGACTGGTAATCAGTAGTCATAAATATTTTAAAAAATCTTTATTAAATTTAAGTCCTAAATAATAAGATGTGATCCAACCAAATTAAGTTTTTAATACACTGTAATAACATCCTTGTTCACTTACATGAAAAGGTGTACTTCCTTCATAAGGTCTACTCCCACCAGCTACAACCACCATGTACTTTCTTCCCTCTTTCCCCTGTACGTTCTCTCTGTCTTCAATTGTCTGAACTTGAATATCACCATCACTTTTCTGATCAGTCAATTTTTTTACATCTCCTTTATACTACACAAAATGACCAGGATAGCATAAAATACTGAAAGCCAATAAATTCAGTAAGAAATACTTTACCCAGATTACAACAAAACGAGGAAAATAAAACAAAATTTTAAAGTGATAACTTGACTATTATTTAAAATGTGTACTAATAATATTATATTTATAATATCTGCTGTTGCTAGGAACAATATCCATAACGATTGTTTATCTATACCACTAGCATATAACAATGAAACAATACAGATGCTTCAACACCTATACAGATGTCATCATCAGGACATTAAGGTTTTGTCTGTTTGTAAAAGTAAAATCAAGCATTGCGCATTGGAACGAAACATCTGTATTGTTTCATTGCACTCTTAAATATACTAATCATGTTCATTATAAGGAATCTAAGTTTAAAAATAATTGAAAATAATATTAATAGTTTTCTCCACTTTTTCAGATATAATACACTCATGTTATATGTAGTTATTATGCATGCTACAAATATTTATTTATCCCTGTAGTTGTGTGATACTTAATTCTTAAACCATTTTGTATGTCTATAAATTGTTTAAATGTTAAAATATTTAATTAGCACATAATAATTGTTATGGTACTGATAAAGTAATAATAATCACGAAAAATCAATAAATAAATATACTGCATGCAATATCTAATTTCTACTAATCACTTGTAGCATTACCATTCTAACGTCAATGTCATTTAGCAGATTCTTAACTGCAGAAGTCTTCAGTTGAAATACTAAGTCTAACTTTTCATTATACTTTCCCATCTATAACAAAAAAAAAATGCTTGTTGTAAAGACAAAAATTTGATGAAATGTTTATATATCCATATAACATTATGTACTGGATTAAGTTATTTGATTACATCTGCATCTTGCAAGCGTTCAATATTTTTCCATATAAAACACCGCATAATGATACTCCAATGCGTAGCGGTGGAAAACTGCATTTATAGGTACCTCTGAACGTTTACTGTTTTCTTGACATACACTATGAGGATGACTTTCCACTTTAAATTAATGCTTGTATTTTCACTTGCCTTAGGCTCATAACAATTTATTAAAATATCTTCCCATATTGTACCTGACTCGTGCATAAATATCCATATAATAATTTATATAATAATATGTTTGTGTGTGAGTAATGACATTGACCAATGATGACCGTCGACATACTTATTCATGAATAATTCATGATTTGGTATCATGTGGGACTCCAACCCTTCACCGCCTCAGGTGCACTTATCACGCATACTTATTATAATACCGCTTGGACCTGCACTTCAAATGTATCCTGGAGTGTCTTATTAACACTGTTGGGAAAGAGTGTTCACTTACACTAGCTAACTGTAATCCATCACAAATCATGGGTGGAAGAAAGGCAGAGAAGCAGGAGAACTCAAGAGTCAAGCAAAAATAGTAGCAGGTGAGAAAAGGTTGACTGATATATCTGCTTCAATGAAAAAGTGAAAGAAAATAATGAAAGGACAGAGATGAGGGGCTGGAGAGTTCAACAAAGGAGGAGAAAGGAATCCATGAGTTCAAGGGATTGAGAAAACCTGAGATAGTTCAGGAAAAAAGGGATCAGCAGAGGGAAGCCATGGATAAATATCTTACGCTATTGCAATCTTAATTTTGCAAAGATTAGTATATTAAGAGCCACGGAGTGGTAGGCTACTTGCTATATATATATATTATATATACATATAATATTGTTGTTTTTTTCATAAGTGGATAAGTTACAAAAATGTCTATGTGACATATTTAGGTATACATCTCACACAGCATCAAAGTCAAAAAAAAAATATATAGAGTGGTGGTCGCAGCAATCAATACCACACTTTATGCACTAGTTACTATCACAGAGGGAATTCCTGTGCAACTCAATAGCAACAGGAAGTCTGAATAACAGCAGATTCAAAGTGGAATAATTGATTTGATACAAGAATGATTTAATTCTTACCTGCAGAAGCAAATTACTATCTTTGGCTATTGTATTAACATATGATAACACAGATAATCCGGAATATCACAGTTTTTCATGCCATTATATCTCAATATTGTTATTGAGTTGACTGCCTCTTAGCAATGCAATAATGAAAGTCACCAAAATTGTCCAACCCTTACTACTAAAGTTCAGTTAAAAGAACTGATGCATGAGATATACTTGGCATGTATACAGATATTTCTACTAGCAGCCTACTATACTATGTCAACCATTACATAAAATTATATAACATATGTATTCACTATTTCACTGAAGATATGATCTTTATAATCTTTAAAACTTGTACGTCCTTCACATGCATCTGCAGCTATATCTTCATCAGGATTCTCAGCAGCAATCTGTGGAACAATAAAACAAA
>WLWI01003085.1_pt1 | contig 14291 bp, 11 predicted proteins | sample 6701501 | NCBI WGS metagenome assembly WLWI01 (sample SAMN12718690, study PRJNA515312) | sponge metagenome | isolation source: marine sponge | host: Mycale hentscheli | place: New Zealand: South Island, Marlborough, Capsize Point | collected 2014-11-01
CCGGCATCGCCGAACACCCTCAGGATGGTCACGCCGCCCTCGGTGTCGTCGGACAGGTCCAGCAAGTCGCGGATGTCCAGGGTGAGGCTGTTGTCGCCCGTCCCCGTCAGGTCGATGCGCCCGATGCCGTCAAGAACCGTGTCATCCCGGAATTCAAGGTTCTGGATCCGCAAATCCTCGCCCGGATCAGCATCGGCTTCGTTAAACGGGTTGACACGGAAGTTGGCCTGCAGATACTCGGCGAGAGCGTCCTGCTCGGTACCAGCAGGCGCAAAAGTCGCATGGCCTTCGGCAATGGTCTCGTTCTTCAGATCGACGCGATTCGCGAAGCCAGGGTTGGCGGCCACAAAGCCCGAGAACGGATAGCCGTCACCACCTTCGACTAGAAATTCGAGTGTGACGACGCGGATCGCCATGTTCGGATCGCCAACAATGTCGCCGTTTTCGACCAGGGCTGTGGTCGGATTGTTGTTTTCGTCGATTAGAGCCACTGATCGCACCCGACTGCCGGTCGGCTGTGTCGCATCGAAACTGAAGGAAATGCCGCCGAGTTGTGGGAATTGTCCTGGTGTAGCGCTAGGCCCTGTGGCGGCAACGCTGTACTCCAGCACTTCTAGGAGTTGCTCCGCCGTCAGCGTGATCAACGTAAGCCCGTTGTTGAAGCGAAGTGAATTGGCGATATCGAGCTCCGATATCTCTCCTTCGCTCTTACCAACCGCCGGGTTGGCCTGCGGTGGCAGAAAGGTAGTGTTGGCACCATCGTTAACGATTTCGCCGATCGGCGCGCGGATCGCACCGCCGTTCTTGATCGAGACTAGCACCGTGTTGTCGAAGTCCTGCGCCGCGGCCAAATTAGCGTCGGCTGTCAGATTGCCAAAATTGGTCTCCTGAGTGCGAATTTCGGCCCGGCTGCCTTGCAGGAACACACTCGTCAGGCCCAGGATGTTGCCGTCTTGCGTGTTGACCACATCGGTAACCGCGTCAGTCAGGTTCCGCGCCTGTTTGGCGGCTGTGCCATCGGCAAAAGCGGCGTCAAGCGCTTCCTGATCGCTGAGCGAGCCGCCTTGATTAAATAGATTGATGACTCCTCGATCGGTTGTGGCAAACGCGCCGGAGATATTTTCGTCAACGCTGGTTGGGATAATATTGCCGTTGGCATCAAAGTCGATTACCAGACGGCCTACATAGCTGTACGCACCGTCGGTGCTGACGATCGCCACCGGATTGCCGTCGGCATCCTGGGCGAAGAACGGGTATTCCGACACGTCAGGCGAGTCGCCCGGTTGCAGGCCACGGGCTTCGTCTTCGTCGTCGGCGACGATCGTGTCCGAGCCACCGGCGATGATGACGTCAATACCTCGTAGCAGTGTCGCGAGTTGCTGTTCCAATTGGAATTGCTGAAGATGGCTAGCCAGGATGATTTTGTTCACTCCGAAATCGGTCAGCCTGTCGATCTCGGTCTGCAGAATTCCAGCGAGCACCGACAAGTCATTTGGGTCGCCAGGGACATTGCCTTGTGCTGTGACCGTTTCCGGTGAGGAAATTGATTCGAGCAGTGGCGTGGTCGCGCCGATAATGCCGATTTTTTCGCCGCTGACTTCGATAATGGTCGACGGCGCGATCTTCGATTGCGTCAGTTGGTCATTGCGAGCCTTCGAAAGATCTGATTGGAAGTCGGTATTTGGCAGGATCGCGTCGGTGAACAGATCCGCTAGATCGGACGAGCCGCTGAAATTCATGTTGGCTGACAGATACGGGAACTGAGCGCCGGGCCAGTCGACTTCCTGCAGCAGGTTCAGTAGGTTCGTCGTCCCGTTTGGGTTGCCCGGATCGAAATTAATAATGTTCTCCAGCGTATCCGGACCAAGGTCGAACTCGTGATTGCCGAGCGCCGATGCATCGAAGCCAATTAGATTCATGATCGAGATATCAATGCGACCAGAGAAATTGTCGATCTCTGCGAAGAAATCGAAATTTCCGTCACCGTCGATATCAGTATCCGGCTCGCCGTTTTCGTCTACGAGATCGAAGAATTCGTTGTAGAAATCGACAAAGACTGCGTTGAAGCTGAAGTCGCTGGCTGCGTTGAATAACGGACCAGAGATATAGTTATCTCCGGCCGAAATCGTGATGCTGTTCTCGAACTCGGATTCCAACTTTTCTTCAATGGCGGCGAAGTTTGGCGCTGCGGAGATAGCATCAATACCGCCCTCCAGGTCCGAAGCATGCAAGATCTGAAGTTTGAAGATAGGGCTATCGGTCTCAGTGATGGCAATAACAAAGGTTTTGGTGACAATCGAGCCATCACGCGAGGTAGCCTCAACAATCACGCTGTGTGACGACGCGGTTTCAAAGTTGAGCCGTGAGCCGTCTTGGACGGTGATGACGCCGCTGTTCCCATCGATAGCGAAGCGGCCCCCGGCATCGTCGACGAGTTCGTAGGTGATAATGTCCGTATCAGGATCAAGAGCCAAGGCTGTCACACCGACCGGAGTACCGGCTGTGGCAAACTCTGGGACACTGTTGATCTCAGTGTCGCTGTCCTTTATTGGCCCAACAGGAGCGTTTTTTTCGGTGGAATCTTCGGTGGCCCGGAAACGTGCTCCTTCCTCCGCACGGGTATATGAAAAAGATGCATTCTCCCGGATGGGCGATTCGTCCTCCTTGGCGGGCGGCTCATGGGAGAGCCCTTCGTCGAGGTTGGCGAAGGGGCCGCGGGAACCGAACACCGATGAAGAGGCTCCCGCGGCAGACCCCGGAATGGCCGGCAGGGCCGAAACGATGGCATCGATCTCCGCCGGCGTCAGGCCGGCAAGGACGATCTCTCCATCTGCAAACCGGATAACCAGCAGATCGCCGCGACGCTCGAAGCCCAGAACGCCCTCGCCCAGATCCCCTCTGCCAAAGGGGGTCACGACGCTGCCGGGATCGAAGTCCATCTTGTCGCCAGCTCCAAGCGTGACGATCCGCTCAATGCCGTCAGGACTGGTTACTCGAAATTGCATGTTCATCTTCGTATCTCCGATCGCGAATCCGGTGACTGGGTCACAGTGGTTTCGATGCTTGCCGCCGCCGTCACACGCCCCCGGCAAGCTGACCCGTGGCCGCCAGCAGCCGGTAGGCCGCGGTCAGACGGCCGAAGCGGGCGTTGATCGCCGCCCGCCGGGCCGCATCCGCCTGCTTCAGGACAAAGACGTAGTCGACAATGTCCCGCTGCCCGGCTTCGAACTGGCCCCGGAACACCTCGATCAATTGCCGGTGGTTGGTCAGCAGCTGCGCCGAGATCGCCGACGCCTCCACCTCGCGGCGGTAAAGTTGGTAGGCTTCCAGAACGGCCTCATCGATACGCCGGCGTCTCTCGCGTTCGCGCGCGACTGCGGCGCTAACGCGGTTCTTGCCGGCTCGAAAACGAAAGATCGACGCACCGCCGGCGGCGAACTCATAACGTAAGGTCAGACCGAGTGACACGTCATTGTCTCGGCCCCGGACGCCGTCAATGTTGTCGCCGCGCCGTGTTCTAAGCTCCAGATTCAGATCCGGGAATAGGGAGGCCTGTTCCTTCGTCAGGAGGCCCTTCTGCTCCTCGACCCGAGCTGCTGCCGCTGCAATCATCGGATGACTCTGTCGCGCCAGAGTGAGGGCTTCTTCCTGGTTCGACGGCAGCTTCAGATCCCTATCCTGCGGTGGCATTAGGTTGAGCGGCGGCCGGCCGACAAACTCGATAAACCGGGAGATAGCAAGATTGCGCGAGGCTTTGGCCATCTCCAAGCCTAATTGTGCCTCAATCATCTGATTGCGCCCTACAAGCACCTCGGAGCGCAAGCCTGGGTCAGCGACCGCTCGGCCTTCAAGCCGGTGAACTTGGTTCCGCATCGAGGTTAGGAAGGCGCTTGCAGTCTCCCAAAGTTCCTGACTCCGCAAAACTTCAATATAAGTTTCCGCGGCCTCCAAGGCTGCTTTGCTCCTAGCCGCGGCAAGACGATGGCCCGCTGCGGCCACTGCTGCCCGTGCTGCTACGAACTCCCCCCAGGCCTCGAATCCGTCAAACAGAGGCTGCCGCAAGGTTGCCGTCATCTCTTTAGCCCATAGATCGGTGGTAGAACTCCTCGTGGCTTTGTCTGTCCATTCGCGCCGCAGCCCGCCATCCAGCGAGAGCACTGGAAGGAAGCCGGAAAAGGAAGTATCCATCACCTCCTCAAGCGCCCGCTGCTCCGCCGTTGCGGCCGCGACCGCTGGATGTCTGGAAACCACCTTCCTCATCACCGTTTTCAGGGTCTCCGGCATATCGGCCGCAGCGGGAGATTGAGCCCCAAGACTCGAAAGAAGGGCTACGAGCAGTGCACAGCCCATTTGCCATACAACTCGTGCCGTTATGGCGCACACGAGTCCTTTTACTGGTGAGCCAGGTCCCGGAGCCCGTGCCAGAGAAAGATTAGCCTTTCCAATGCTGATGGACTTTAACTTTGCTGCCCTCGGTGATTTCGAGCCACATAAGGTGACTTCGTTGATATCTTTGCTATATCTGCCATATCCGGATTTCACGGGTCCATTGGCACTGTTCGCGCGCAGTAGACCCGATAGTACGAAGGTAGGCGAAAGTGTAGCAAGAACGCCACTACGAAGTTTCTCCCGTTTTGTTACTCGGATAATGCCGCATGGTGATATTCCAAACACTTCTTTTAACGCTTTGAATACCTTAGCGTGAAGAAGAAACAGAGATGCCGATTGTATCATCCAAATCGACATGAATTCCTAGGTCGCTCAAGAGAGTGCCTCCCAGAACAAAAATATCGAAAATGGTCCGGAATTGCTTAAATTCCATAACTATCAGATCGGACTTAACTCGAAATATTTGCGCTTGGGAGTCGAGTAGGTCCAATACAGTTTCCGCCTTATGACCAAACTGCATAATAGTGCCGTTTCGAAGAAAATTTCGTAAGACGCTAATTTGATCACGAGTGGTGCTGTGATTGTTAAATGCTATCTTCATCGCTTTGTACAGTAACCGTTCTTCAAATGTACGAATTCGCAATGATATCCCATTACGCAGTTTTTGATTGTTATCTCCGCTAACTGACTCGTTTCTAGCTTGTCTAGCAGACAGCGGCATTCGCGGACCGACAATACTTTTCAGCACTAGAAGATTGGGATTGTTCTCCATCGCCACAACAACGGCCGTGTCAAATGGTCCCAAGAGAGCATCGGTGGGAAGCTCTAAAAGAGCTCTAATCGGAAAAGAAAGAGGTGATGATTCAAAAAGTCTCACCGGCGATTGCCCGACGGCTTCAATGTAAATTGCAATTGAATTCTTTAAACTTTCTTCCAAACGACTGTGACGTAATAAAGCTTCAAGAAGCCGCGATTCAATATGGGCAGCATGTAGGGAAACTTGTGGAGACAATGAATTCTCATGGAGCTGCCTCAATATGTCCGAGTGCGCCTCAACGTTCTGATAAGAGACGGCTACTAATGCATAGTTATAATTAACATTTAGGTAGGCGTGAATGGCATTCCTAGCAACTTGCAAAAATATTGCGAGGAGATCGCGACGTGTTACTTTTATAACTTCTTCGGAATGTTTAAGGCGACTATCTAACCGACCGTCGCAAGCTATCTGAGAAAAATACCAACTTTTTTTACCATAAAAAGAAAAATTGGCTATACCGTATGGATCAATCTGAAAGCGATTGTCTTCATAATCAAAGAAAATCGGAGAAAGACAATGCCTAATTGTGAGTGGTCTTTCGCTTGATGTTGCTTCTCTAAGATCGTTTTTTAATAAAGTAACAAGCGGATCTGCCTCAAGGGCAGATAGCACTACTTCGGAAAGTTTCTGCTCCGGTACTTCCTGCTCTATCTTGATTTGTGCTGAGGCCGTCACTATAAAACAGAAAAAAAACAACATAAAAAAAATAAGCAGAGTATAGAGTTAGTGGGTGAAGAGAAGATTTACTACTAAACCGTCCTACTGCCTTTACTTTTTTTGAAGAGATGACCGCGGAAAGATAAGATTCCATAGTTCTAGGTACCGTCGATTTAGTGAAGGGATAGACATACCCAAAATCTTAGGTTCATGAGTCGGGATTTTTTTGTCAATTTCTTGCAAATATGTGAAACTAGTATGGGATTTCATTTATCCGAATAGATTGAGACACGTAGCTGACCCATATGGTAGCTGCGATGCTGTTTCCGTTTATGATGATCTAAATGGAGGTCTTGCCCATGCTTTATCAGATATTCTAATTCCTTGGCGGTTCCTATTACAATTTTGAGTTTATTCATACAGGATTACGTGATCCATTTTCCTCGATTTCAGCAGTTCCTCTTTACACAAATTTGCAAGAAATTGACAAAATTATCCCGCCGGCATGAGGTATAAATTGCTCTACAATGTAATTTTGTGAGACTGAAGTTATGAAATCCATTGCTCGCTTAGAACAGATTCAAGACCACAGAAATAGAATGAGTTTCTGGTTCGGCATCGGTGATGCAGACTACACGACGCGCTTAAGTGTGCGCCATTCTATCGCTGTAGTTATTACCTTATCGCTCCTCGGCTGGATTGCCATCGGGGGAGCTATCGCTTTGTTGGCAACAATTCTTCCATTGTAGCACGACTTAAGAAGCGGCTAATAAGTAAAGATCCAGTATTTCTTATTCACACTACAAATGCAAAGGATATTGAAGTGGGGAAAAGAGCTGAAAATCCTGCTTCAGATAGCTTTATTTCCAATATTGAAGGCCAATCTTGTGCAGAAATTACTTTGCTATCGGAAATTCTTATAGTCGATGACGACATCCTATTTTGCAAAGAAATTACGGAGCTATTCCATACGAGTGGTTTCCGCTGTCATTGGGCTTCTGCTGCCGCGGAAGCCATATCCATGATCGACAGGAACCGCAGAATTGAAACAGTTATTCTCGATTTGTGTCTTCCTGGAATGGCAGGTATGGAAGCTGCGAAATTGCTGCTAAAAGTGTTTTCTCGACATCGTAACTTTAAATTATTCATTGTTAGCGGTACAGGCAGCATGAACGATGTCATTTCGGCGTTACGATTAGGTATCGCCGACTACTTTGTGAAACCGTTAGATCCTCAACAATTTCTCGCTACTGTTAAGGCCTCTATTTATGAACGCCGCCGCGATTATTATAATGTTAGCTACAATATATTGATCTAAGCAAAAGAAACATTGCAACCAAAAATATAGCCGGCATTTCTGACCGTTTTTATCAATGGAGTTTGGTTATCAGGTAGGCAGAGCTTTCTTCGTAACCGGCTAACTAAGCCGTCAATCGTGCGATCATACCCTTCCCATTCTCGACCGTGGATGCTATCTAGCAAGAAATCACGTTCGAGTACCCTATTTGGATTTCGCAAAAAAGTTAGCAGTAACTCATACTCAGATGTTGTCAAATGGATGAACTCATTTTCGTCCGTCCAAAGCTCTCTCATTTGGGTGTATAGTTTCCATCTTGAAAATCCAACAACATCACCACCAGTGTCAAACTCTCCCGGCGCGCGACGTGGGTGCGCAAAATGCCGTGTCCGACGGAGAACATTAGCAATCCGCGCAGAGAGTTCGCGGGGACTGTACGGTTTTGTTACATAGTCATCCGCGCCAACCTCAAGTCCGATTACTCGGTCCATTTCTTCTGACTTTCCCGTCAATATAATTATTCCGACATCAGATTGCTGCCGTAAGGACTTTGCGATACGTAACCCATTTCCATCGGGGAGCATCAAGTCAATTAGAAATAGGTCTATACGATGACGCTGAGTCGTATCCCAAAAGTTTGCCGTAGTGCAGGAAGTTATCGTTTCATAGCCTTCAAGCGCCAACATCTCTCGAATTTCGCCGAGAATAAGCGCATCGTCTTCAAGGACCATAATTGTTGGTTTCATCACGACTCAATTTGACCAATCGATTACGAACTAACAAGATTCAACATACTTAAAAAATACGTAAGGCGAAAGCTTTACACACAAATTTGCAATAATTTCCATAAATATACATGCAAATTAACACACAATTTCGTGAGCGGTAAAGCTATACTCGCATCAAGTGCAAAAAAAGATTGTTAGTGAGATAATTAGGCACTATATGATATAATTGGTATCGTTAAAGATCGTATTAGCATCATTGAGCAATGTGTATTGAATTGGAATATACACTAAATAGACGCAAAGATAAAATATGCAACCTTAAGATTAAATAAGTAAACTTTGAATGGGACGTGGGTGGATTTGATGTACGCAAGAAAGAATACTGCAATCAGGATTCAGAGAAGGAATGCCAAGCTGATCTCGCACACCCAGCTGGCGTCCAAAAGACACGACATTGTATCAGATGTCGCACAACACAAGAGACGAAAGAAATTGGGTTTTATCTTTTTTACGATTTCAAACAACCCATTAATAAAAAAGACGATTTCCTTGATTAATCGGACCCAACCCTGGACTACATTTGCGGTTCACAAAAAATTGAATTTTTCCAGTATTTACCATACCCAAATATCCCAGGCCGCAGCTACCGGAGCGACCGATGAGTTCTCTGCCAGGCACCTGTGTATCCTCAGTTATTGGCTACGTATTAGAGTTTAATCAGCCCTTTGGTATTAAAGCGGCCCTTGCCTTCGAAAATAGACGAAACGTGAGGAAGTCCTATGAGTCAGAAGCAAGAACCCATGATTTTCGACAATCCGATCTTCGGGGAAAATCGAAAGAGCGATAACAATAAACCACAACCGAACCTGCTGATTGTCGATGACGAATGGCAAACAGTAGATGAGTTGAGTGAACTACTGACAGAGGAAGGTTACTTGATAGAGACGGCTACGGACGCTCGAACCGCGTTAAATGTATTGGCAAAGAATCCGAACATTGACTTAATTATTGTTGATATTCGAATGCCGGGAATGGACGGGCTAGAGATGTTGAGATGTGCAAGGAGTATCGTTCCCAACGGTCGTAGTCTTTCGGCGATTGTTTTGACAGGGCAAGTTGCCGTCCACCAAGAAGAGGTCAGCGCTATCAATATAGGAACCCTGGAGTTCATAGCCAAACCTATTTCCGCAGAAATTTTGTTGGATACTGTACGCCGCGTAAAAAACGTCCTCAAGGAGCAAAGAGAAAAGTATTATTTTGATAAGTATCTCGAAAAAAAAGAACTACGAAATGCGCATTTGGGATATAAATAATAAAGGAATGTTATGATGATCGAAAACTTAAAAGACCGTGAGAAGGTTTACACACGTGAAAACTATAACACAGTTTTCTAAATTTTTTATGTTTCTGAATCCGTACAGCGATTCCTTTTCGGATTCTACGATTTTCGAATGGAATAAAAAACAACCGAAGATGTCTGAAAAGAAAGATTTGGTTGTAGAAAATTTGTTTTATCTAATCGATTCAGCGAACGCGCTAATTTTCTGTGTTGACAGTGAGGGGCGGATTAGCGAATGGAATCGCCAAGCGGAACGGATTACCGGATTTCAGAAGGAAGAGACGTTAGGTCAAAAATTAGTCGATGTCTTTGTCACGGATGCTTACAAAAGTTCGATAGAATATGTTTTTGATCAAACGTTATTAGAAAAAGAAGCAGAGAATATAGAAATTGTACTCCAAGGAAAATTTGGAAAACGACTTGACTTTCTTTTGAACACAGTATCACGCAAAGACAACTTTGGTAATGTCACTGGTGTCTTCGGTGTCTGTCAAGATGTCACCGAAAGGAAGCGGACTGATGTGCAAGTCGCTCAGGCGTCTAAGCTCGCGGTGCTTGGCGAGATGGCAACGAGCGTGGCACATGAACTGAAGCAACCTTTAAACGTTATTCGAATGGCTGCTGGGAATGCCTCGCGTAGAATTCATAAAGGTGCTGCCGAACCTGGGTATCTATTGGAAAAACTCGAAAGAATTTCAGCTCAGACTGAGCGCGCGGCGACGATCATTGATCATATGCAGATGTTCGCCCGAAAAGTGTCGGAAATTCCTTCAGAAGTCGATCTGAGCGACGTAATTCTTGATGCGCTTGATTTGATCGGCGAACAATTCAGGCTTCTAGAAATCGAAGTTGAGCTCAATTTACCTGATCAACATATTTTTGTTATCGGTCATAAGGTGCAGGCTGAGCAGGTTGTACTGAATCTTTTGACGAATGCGCGAGACGCTTTAACTTCGAGTCATCACCAAGCGAGAATAAAGAAAATTTGGGTGGAAGTTAAATCTATTGATGATTGTATGGTTCAGATAGCCGTTGAGGATACAGGGGGCGGTATTTCCGAAGGGATTATCGGTAGTATTTTCGAACCTTTCTTTACCACGAAGGAAGCAGGCGAGGGAACTGGGCTTGGGTTGTCTGTAACCGACAGTATTGTCAGCCAGATGGGAGGTAGCATAGCGGTATCTAATACAACCCAGGGTGCGAAATTTTTGGTTTCCTTACCACGCTACGATAGAATAACGGCTGCCGCGCCCGTGACCGGGCAAGCCGGTTAGACGCACCGCGCGAAGACTAGAGTCAACATCACGAATATTTGACGTGCTGACGGTAAAATCGCCGGCACAAAAGTGCTAAAATGATTGATATTAATATCGGCAAACGTTTCCCTGAGGTGATTGGAACAGTATCTCCTCATAAAATAATAGTCGCACGGACAAGAGGTAAGGATGGTTAGTACGCTTTTGATTGTAGATGATGAGGCGGCAATCCGTGACGAATTGACAGAGTCTTTGAGTAAGGAAGGTTTCGACTGCCTCTCAGCGAATAGCGGCAAAGAAGGAATCAATATTCTTCGCAGCAATCCTGATGTTTCTATTATTTTGACCGATTTGCAGATGCCAAATCATGGTGGTTTTGAAATGATCAAAGCTGCGAGATCAGATCAAAGCGAAGAGCGTCAGCTGGAAGTAATTGTAATTACGGGCCACTGCACAACTGAACAGGCGATTAGAGCTTCCGACTTGGGGGTTTTGGAGTTTATTCCGAAGCCCTTCGATGTCGATCATATCCTCGAGGTGGTGCGGCATGCCGAGAATCAGCTCCAAAAAAGGGGATGAAGCTGGCGAGCTTCGTGGTGGGCACGATATGAAGACAGTTCAATCTTGCGTTCGTTAGCAGGCTTAAATGTTGCCGTGAAGATGTCCTATTGGTGTTGATACGAATAATGTTCGGTAAGGTTCTGTTCCGATGGCTGAAAGTCTCAGGCCTTAAAGCCTAACCGAGTTCAAGGCTGCCAACGTGCGAAAATTCTTTTATGTTATCCCTCTTGCGTTGTGCTCAACTCAACGTGAGGGCCATTGATCGGCCAGTAGGCTGGCCGTGCCTTACACCCTATTTTGCGCATTTTATCCAGTCGTGCCGTCGCCTGATAGATTTTGACAGCAAGGTCATCTGCATTTCGGGGCGAAATGCAGCCCTGTCGCACCGTCCTTGACCTTCCCCCCATCGCGAGCTCGATTTGCTGAGTTAGAGACAGGTGTCTGGATCGTATTGAAAAGGAACTCACCAGATGTCGAATAAACGAATTGCGGTTGAGCACGCCATTCACCATCTCCGCAAGACGGAGGTTCTGTTAGCTCAGGGCCGAACCGTCGCAAGGCCTGTCGTCACGCCAGTGTATTGGAGCAGAGCGACTAGCGAGCTAGTCGCGGCGTCAATGTTCGTTCGCATATCTCATATGTATATAATGTTATATATCAATTAGTTAATATGCAGTCAGAGTGATGAACGGATTGGATCGTTTGGAGTTTTTGGCTCGCGCAAAGGGGGGCTGATCAACTCATGAGATACTGATAGTTCACGATAACCAATACGCCTGACTGTTAATTTTTTGCACTTACTTATGTTCGCAATCTTTACACAAATTTTGTATTTTGATAAAATTGGTACTAGGTTCGTCAAAATATTGTAAAATTTGGTGGTATTGAGTTGTGTCAACGGGATTATGAGAACTGAAGACGATGATCGGTCGTAATCACGCAACGCTGATGATCGTCATCAAAATGCCGAAAAACTGATACCATATGACTGAAGGACAGGTTGCGGTAGCTCGCACCCTGCTGGTAAAGCGACTGAAACATATAACTGGCAGACAGATTGCGGCCGCCCGTATCCTGTTAAGATGGACCGCGGAGAGACTAGCACAGGAAGCTCGTGTTGATTGCCACCGTAAAGCGGATCGAGGCGGACAAAGACACATTGGTCAGCACTCAGAGGTCGGTACAACAGGCCTTGGAACAAAATGGCATCGTCTTCGTAGATACGACTGGCGTTAATCTGCGGACTGACGACGTTGCGACTGCCTCTTAAACCGGCAGTGCGTTTTCATAAAAGGAAAGAACGTTGTCCCAACATGGGACAATTATGAGGCCCTTTCGCAGGTACAACAATCTGTGAGGACTTCCGCTGATCGGAATTCGGCAACCACGCGATCAGTCAGATTTCGTGGCGCCTATATGAGATAGCGAAATCCCTCGCCGATATTAGCCCTGCGGAAGCAGTGCGAGTTGCTGGGGCGGACGCCATGCGTTTCGCTGTATTGTCGTTCGTCATAACAAAGGAAGATTGAGTGGCCTTTTCCATCGGCCAAAGATCCACCCCACCACACGAACTCAATCCAATCGAATGTGTCTGGCCCCGCGAGCGAGAACGATTCGTCTGCGTCAGAATTTTCAACGATACACAGCTTTCCCTTAATCGTCCGACTGCGGCGGTACTTCGTTTCCGCTATGGCCTTTATGCAAAAGTAGTTGGCTAACGTAATCTCGTGCCTAGAAATATACAGCGGTCTCCCTGTTAGAAAAACTATTCAATCGAAGCAGAAACCAGTTCGCTATTTGCACAAATTTGCAATCGAATGACTAATTAATTCTGTCGCAACTGTATATTCTCGCGAATCATATGCTCTATTTCACGTTCACGCGATACCCACTATGTAAGATTGTGGGCAGGGAGGTGGTGTTATGAGCTTGCAAGATAATTTTCTTTTAGAACGAATATCCCGGCTACGGCGACGTAGAGCCCCTATAGCCGTCGGCGAGCAATTCAAATGCATCGATTCAGACAGAGGGGTAAAAACCGCGAAAGTTTTATCGATTGTCGAAGACTTTCTTGGAATTCCCCATGTTCAATATACTGTGACGATCAAAGCCCATTGCGATACCTTACTTCATGAGGGGCCACGGTTGCTTGCGCTGGAGGCGTTCTTCGAAGCTTATTCGAAGCGCATCACTACCCGGGGAAAATAATTCCTAGCTGTCCGGTGAAGCTGTCTTTGACTTAATTGCCGGTAATTGCAACTAACGCTATGACGTTGTTAGTAAGGTGCGGTTGATCATGCGGTCGTCATGGAAAAAACTTCTGAGCATACCCACTCCAAGTCGCATCACAGGCTAGCGCAAAATTTTTCGAAACACCCATTGTTAGAAGATACCTGAAACAAGAATAATTCCAAACATGGCGGTATATAACGGGACATTTAAGGTACTCTCAAATTTTGGCGATTCCTATTATATCGACAGGGACGAAGTCAATTTAGGAGCCATAGTTGTTCTGACCGATCTCATCACATGAAGTTGGAGTCGCGCCGATGCGGATGAAGGGCTCCTTAATCGGCTCTTAAGTGCTTGCGGTAAAGCGATAGGTTGATGTTTCCGACCGCTAACAACACCTCCCAATAGATTGAAATCGACACGTCGTTCCGGCCTTGAGTGAAGGAGATCGAAACGGGAATCCAAAAAAGCGAAACGTTCAACGTAAGCTATATAGCGTGATAAGCCGCCTCTAGCGTTGGTGATGCTTATCCCCGCCGTTGCTAAGGCCTACGCTGCTGTTCAAACCAATCGCCCATTCGAACATCTCGAAGAGCGCGCGTCTTGACTGACAATCAACAGGCTAACTTTGCTGGGATACGGGTCACCACTAGCCGTCGGACCACTAGAGCCGTACTGGATTTTTGATTGCCTGAGCGGTGGGCGGCCAGTGATCTCTTTGGTTAGTCCAGCGCGCAGATCGATTTGGGCATCTTAGAATTGGCTATCGAGAGCGAGCCGAGGATTTTCGAAAACACTCCAATGAAATCAAAAAAATAAATACCACGAGAAAAATGCAGCCACAATTGGGGTCTATGCTGGATTTCAGGTGACGCTGTTTCAACTTCAGCGTAAGCGTCCGGCCTGACCGCTCTGCCGTGCAGAAGAAGTGAGGTTTAGTGTCCACTTGTTTAGGTGGACACTAACGGGGATCAGGATGTGGCGAAGCGGGGCAAGCGTCGGCGCTGGAGTGCAG
>WLWI01003086.1_pt1 | contig 14289 bp, 8 predicted proteins | sample 6701501 | NCBI WGS metagenome assembly WLWI01 (sample SAMN12718690, study PRJNA515312) | sponge metagenome | isolation source: marine sponge | host: Mycale hentscheli | place: New Zealand: South Island, Marlborough, Capsize Point | collected 2014-11-01
AGCTGACTGTGAGGAGCTAAATAAAGGAGAGATGATTGAGTTGAAGAAGGTGGAAGAGTAGCTGGTTGAAAGAAGATTTAGGAGAGACAAAGCCGTTTTGTAAATTTTATCTCACCAATTGAGCTGATATGCGAAAAATAGGTAATGTAGATGGGTGGGCTGGAATGTTCTTTTTGACTTAGTTCGCTGAAAACGCAGTGATATTGATTCTCCCGACTCTAATTCCATCACTTTCACGGGTTCACTGGAGTCGAGCGCACAACACATGAAAATATTCTATGCGCCGTGGCTCCTTTAGAATTGCTGCAATTACTGGACACCTCTCCGTAATGTCTCTGCCGTCTTTGTCGTAGAGTGTCAACATAAAACAAAGGATAGAAAAAATTATATGGTAACTAAGGCTATAGTTGCTAAGTTCTAAAACAAATAGACAAGAAATCTCGGGAACTACCGCCCGTCGAACCCCTCGGGCGGCTAGTATCGCCCTCGCTACGCTCGGGACGTTACAGCCCGCGGCCCTCCAGGTTCTATGGGCGGTAGATCCCTCGATTTCGTTGTCTATGTAATAGTTAGAGCATAAGCGCTTAGGTATACTGGTGGATTTGTGCACTAAATTCACCAGTACTAAACGCGCATGCTCTAACTATTTTAGATCCCGTTTACGCATGCCCAGTTGCGACTAGCAACTTTGTTTATCAGCATTTTCGCAGAAATGGCTAAAGGCAAAAAATAGTGCACACTTACCAAGTTAGTACACCTAGTAACAATATAGCAACGGGATCTAACTATTATGTAAGGTTTGACAAATTATAGTTTGTAAGGCAAAGGGAGGTCTAGTTTTATCCACTGATCTGTATTTCTTGAATAATGGTAATGTGTTAATGCATATAGTGACAACAATGGTAATACATAATAGTTAAAGTTAGTTCTTTACTTATGCGAATCTTGAATGTTCATGCTTGTCGTATTAATTGTTCAGCCGGGCACAATTCTGGTGCTGGTAAAGGAAGAGGAACAAAGTCGCTTTTATAGCTTGTTTCAGAGGCCATTTTGTTGCTGTATAAAGGAACTTTTTTCTGAAACCTCTTATCCAATGGTTTGTATGGATCAGCTCGCTTTCCTATTTTTACTACAAAGCTGTCCTTTGTTTCGGAACAGGTATTAAATTTACTGGATGATGGAAAATACAGGCGTTCAGCTCGGTCACCATGGATTTTTCGAGGAGGGGCTTTTTTAAATTTGAAATATTCGGATTGGTTGATTGTTTTAGTGTCTTGGCCAATGCCGAAATTTTGGCTTATCTTGATGTTGTTACTTCCTTTATTTTCTTGACTTATCTTAAAGTGAATTTCTTTAGCCTCACTTATTCCAAGTTGCTGCTCCTTTACAGATACTGGCTGGAAGTGTGTGTTTGTTGTAGTTTCATTGTAAAACTTTTCTCCTTCTTTGTTCATGGGATTCAAGTCTGAGATATCATTAGCCCTTTTCTGATTGTGTATGACGGGAGGCAACTTGTCAATTTTATCGAAAGTTGATCTATGCACAGTTTTAGGATCAAACTTTCCATTGAAGAGATTTAGCTTGTCCTGTTCAGGAAGTGTGTATCCTCGACGTTTAATGATCTCAGGAAGTTCGTTTGTGTCATTTTGATATTGAGTGACATAGCTGCTACTTCTGTTACTTGGTTCCATGGTCTCCATCATTGTCTGGGAGTTATTTTTTCTGAAAACCACTCTTTTTTTGGCAATAGGTGGAAGTTTGAAAGCAGTGTTGTTTGTTGTTTTACCCTCAAACTTTCCACCTGGCTTGTACTCTTCTATTTTCTTGCAGCTCTTGCTTGGCTCAGCATTCTCAATGGAACGGAAATCTTTTTTTGTGGTTGTAAAAGTTTCAACATTCCCAGTGAAGAAAGGCTTTTCCTGTAGCTCTTTGTAACCATAAGAACGGCATTTACCTGGGTAATATTTTAGGCTCTCTTGATTGGTAGTGCAGTAGACATCTTCAGGACCCACTTCAACTATTTGAGGAAGAGTGGTCCTCATCAAGGTCTGTGACATAGGATTGGGATTCATCTTTCGCTTCGGGAAATCGGCTTTGTAGCTTGTAGCATCTTCAAAGCGAGCATTTGGCAATTTGGGGCCATTTGATCTTGTTTGAGGTGCCACTTTAGCATCATCTAATGGTTTGGGCACAAAATCCTTACGTGTCATGGTTACATTGTCCATTGGCTTATCTGAATTTATGTCACACAAAATGCGTGCAGGAACTGCCATTCCTCGCTTGGTTCGTCCTCCATTTTCAATAGGATTAAATGTTGACTTGTAATCAGATACTGGGTTATAGTTGGTCTTGAGCTCATGGTCCATCATCAGTGTATTGGTAGATATATGGTGCACTGGGCAATGGTGCTTTCTATATAAATAATATTATCTGCAGATTATGTTAATTAATCATTCAATCATTTGTGATCAATTTAACTTGACATGTGATTATAATAATGATTACATAATGACAACTATGCTTCATTTACACACTATATTTGCAAAAGTTTGAACCAATTATTGGTTTCACAACCTCTAGCAGTTGCAATATCTTTTTGACAAATTTTATGTATTTGTTCGGTATGAAAAGTATACTATACTTATGCAGTTGCTATACATGGCAATAGCTATTAGTTACCACTTTATCTGCATACATTTTTTATTTAATTAGCCAAATTATACTTAATCCAACTTTTCTATTTCAGCAAAGCCGAAAAAAAAAACAGTAACAATGCAACTTACCTGCAGTGGCATTTACCGCAAGTGCAAACTGCTTTGTTTTGAATACCATCTTTATTCCTTTTGTTTGCAAAAGTCGCCTCATGAATTTGTACCTGACTATTCTTCTTAATTGATGGAAGCTTGAGAGATGAAGACTTTTGTTTTTGGCCTGCCATTGAAGCTATTTTTGCTTTTGATGCTTTGTTGCTAGGGAATACTTTCACAAGTTGTGCGATTGCTTCACTACAAGATTAACACCTAGAGCACATAGTGCTACTGACATCTTATGCACTAATTGGGAGTTTTAACACATTTTAATATTCTTTTTTTTCATTTCTAATTAGATATAGTCTTTGTACAAATGTTTTAATTAGTAGCTATTAAGTTGACAAGAACCAGGAAAGGAAAAACAAGAATTGGAAGGTTAGTGGAGAGGAGGGAAAGGATGATTGTGATAAAAATGCATTGTGTACCCATGTGCCAATCAAGTAGAAAATATATTATATAGACTTCGTGCATACTACATATTGATGTATACTCCTCCAATTTTCCTTCTTTTTTTTTTTGTTACTTAAAATTTTCCATTTTAATTAGGTTCCTTTAATAAGAACAGGGTTAACTATAGCTAGAGTAATTTATTTCTGCATGGATTACTTATAATATTATTAAGTTTGAAGATTACTTACATATTAAATAAAATCAGTAGTAGTGGCTAGCTTAAATAAAAGTCAACATAGAGATAGTGAGAATTGATCTAAGATAGTCTCAGTTAAAGATTGCACTGAACTGATGCACTTACAATTTATATTCAGCTTATAAAAGCAGAATAAGAAATTTATACAAAGAAAAACTTTAATTATTATTATTACTATTATTATTATTACTATTATTATTACATTATTACATTATTATTATTATATACAATAAAGCTAATCATTATTTTAGGTAGAAAGTTAGCACTGAACTTGCATAAAGGTAGACTTTAATAAGTACATTCTTGTGGACATACATATCATAATCAACAGGAACAATTTACTAATTGAGTGATAATTGAATTCTTTAACAGCTCATATAGACACTGGTGTGACCAAAATGTGTATACTATTTTAATAGTATAAATTCATTTGGTGTTCAGAATATTGACTTTATTATGGATCAATATATTATATGGATTCTTATATTCTCTCTTCAAGTGAACAAAAACAGTAAGTGCTTAGGACAAAAATCTAATAATTTTAAATTATATTGAGTTTTTCCTATTATGTCAGGTCTATTGATGGTATTGGGAGTGAATAGCACTCCATCAGGTAACAGTGAGGAACAGGGAGATATGATACATGTAGTCCAACTTTAGGAATATTTTATAGTTTTCAAAAATACCTAGTCGCTTAATTGACTGTAAAGTCGTTAACATGTATTTGTACATTGAATTGTGAGGTGCTATGACTAATTTTGTGCTTCTTAATCTGCCATGCTATTTTTGTGGGTTAAGGAATAGTTTCTATCACTATAGCACTGCAGTCACATCCACTAAACTTCCCATTCCTGTTTTAATCATAGCCCCAGTTCCTTGTCCAGTACACACAGTTCCTTCTCCATGTGAGCTTTTGCCAGGAAAGCCAGCTCCAGAACTTTGCATTGCATCTGCTGATATTTGTGATCAGATGCAGGACTGCAACAGAGAAGCTATGATTTCTGATGGTAGAATAGGAAGAGATGAACTTGGATGTAATAGAGGTGAGTATTGGACAATAATGTGTGTGAGTTGATAAATTATTAAGTGAGGGACTAATGGTGTGTATTAATGAGAGAATATCAGTGAGAGAGTGTGTAAGCGAGACAGTGTGGGGGTGTTTTAATGATAATGGATGTTAGTGTTAGTGATCAAGTGTATTAGTGATTGGGTTTGTGTTACTGGGTAAGTTTGTCAATGATAGTGTGTGTTAGTGAGAGAGTGATTGAGTGAAAGACTTGGTTTTTTTCATGAGTGAAGAATTAAGTGGAATAATATAATGGGACTGAAGAATACTAGAATGGACTCATTAATGGCACTCTATTTTATCCTTTTGCCTACAATCTCTAACACTTATATGTGATAGGGTAATGAAGTCAGCGTTCTTTTCTCTCGGCTTCACCCCAAGCCTTCTAAGTCATACCCACATGATTCCCCTATAATACATATTTAATCTACAAAGTAGCAGGACAGGCCAGTAATTTTATGTTTCTACTACACTATTTCCCCATTGTTGTTTAGTGCCCTTCCTCTGTTTCTGATCATTATAAGTAACCATTGAATAACCATTTCCCACCTTCAACCAAGATGTCATTGACCTTAGTTAAAGTTCCTTCTCACGTTCACATGCAGAATCACTCACTCTAGCACGTATATGAACAGTCTAAACTTAAAGCCATAGACTGATAGTGATTAGTGCTAAACAAAAACACAAAGTAAACGAAATTGAGAGAAGAATAGAGTGAGTATTGTGAGTATGAAAAATGCTGAGCAGATAAAAGAATGATACCAAATATTGAAGTGGAAAGTATAAGGCAGGAAAGAAACAAATAGAACAAAAGTATGAATAAAGACATTGAGTTGTATTGCATGAATTCTACTTATCATTTTTTTTGTTATTCAATCTTCTTTAGATGACAACTGTGACAACTCTGACTTTGAAAGTCCATGCAGAACGCAAAAACAGTGTGTGTCTAATAGTAACATTTGTGATGGCAAGTTTGACTGCCTTGATGGCAGTGATGAGGCATATTGCAACAGTAAGCATATTTGCAGCGCTAGATCTTTTACTGATTAAATTTTTCGTGCAAAGTATTACATTCCAATGGTTATTTGACTAAATATGCAATTGTGTTAATAATTCACTTAAAATAACGACATTTTTGTTATTATTTTGCAGCTATCAATTTGTGCCCTAGTGGATATGTGGCTAGTCCATGCCCTAGTTTCACTAACACAGCCTGTGTTCCAGTACAGTATATCTGCAACTACACAGACGAATGCCCTAATGGAGAAGACGAGCTTCTGTGCAGTTCATACAGTAAGTCCATCAAAATTATTATCATTAAACTTAGTGATTCAAGAACTGTAATAATTATTTACTGTGTGGTAATAATCATATGTTATATTAAAATCCGTATCTTTAGATACCTCTTGTGGCAGAGATTATGTTCCTTGTCGTACTACCCCAGAACAATGCATTCCAGCTGTACTCGTTTGTAACAATCATACTGACTGTTTTGATAACTCAGATGAATTGTTTTGTGGTGAGTTTATGTTTGTAACTACAAGTATTGCTAAGCATGACGTATGAAGCAATGTTGTAATAATGGCAGCAGGAAAATATGAGGTGGAGCAGTATATAACATTTATTATTTTGTTAAACTAAACTATTTCAAAACTGATGAAGTTAGTTTTTTGTTTTATAATAGGTCAAGAATTGAATCTTTTAGGCTGCCCTGAAGGGTATGTTTTTAGTCCTTGTCCGGATGAGATGAGGTGCATAGATTATCGGCTTCTCTGCAACCTTGCATGGGATTGCTCTAATGGACTAGATGAGTCAGTATCTCTATACTCATGTCCTGGTATGTTCAATGGAATTGTCTCAGTTTTATAGATAATTATCTTCAAATAGTATCATGAATGTTAGTTAAGATTAATGTTATTATGAATTTTTCATGATAATATAAATTAATTATTGAGTAGTTTGGGTTGGTAATCTAATTTTAGGACATGCGTGACTAAAACTTGCACATGCAGAATACAATAAGAGCAAAGCACAACTCATCTTTGTGTGATATTTATTACCTCTTTGAATTATAGCTACTGAAAAGTGTTCAGGCTACTTATAGGGTAACTGCAGTGAAAATGAATGTTTTATTCTGCAAATACCATGAAAAGTACTCACATATATTTAAACATGGTCCATAACTCAAAACTGAGTGGATGCTTCATAATAGCACCATTCTTTATAGCTATTTTGCTTCCTTTATAATTCACTTGCTGTTATGGGCAGGGCTTGTGATATTGCAGAATAAGTTACCTGTCTAGGCTTTTTAGGCTTAGATAGGCTGTAATATGGATTTTTAGACTGGAACTATGGCTTTTTCAGGCTTAGACTATTACTTTATAAATTGAGATTATGCCATTTTAAGTTTGCACTATGGATTTTTAGGCTGCAGCTATGGCTTATTAGGCTTGAGCTATGGCTTTTGAGAGGGCTTTATATATAATTACATGAGTCAGAATGTGATATGGCGAGATATTTCACTAGCAGGCTAATTTATTTTCACGAGCCAAAGGTGAGTGACAATAAAGCCTAAGAGTGAAATATCTAGCCATAACACTTTGACAAGTGTAAGAAGTGGTTTATTCCACACTAGATATCTTCACTACTGTAGTTAGTACTAGAGGTAGGGTAACTCACAGTGTAAAGTTGGTTGTTGGGGCTACTCACACCCCCAGCTGATATTATAGCAGCTGCACTAACCCTTTGAGCAAGTTTGGCTGGTTGCTATAACTACAAGGGTAATGTGCTTGCCCAGTACAGCTTGTGTACCTAAAAATATCATTGTGAAGATATCTAGGGTGGAATAAATATATATATCCCCTGTAACAGATTTCCCAGACATCAGATATGACAGGGTATTCTCCTTTTGTATTAAATAGAGTATTGATCATTATTTCTCACTAAGCCACAAATTATCTCAAGAAACCTTACTTATTCTGTAATTGCTTTCTATCATGTCTGGTAAGTCTCAGCACATGATACAATCTGTTGCATTATTCATTATGCAATTACACACAAATACCTTAACAAATAAACAACTAAAGTTTAGACCAATTATTTTGTGTTAGCCCTACTAATCTAAAAGCCTATAAGTGAAGCATAGTTCTAGCCTAAAAAGCCATAGTTTAAGCCTATAATGCTACAGTTCTTTCCTAAAAAGTCATAGTCTCAAAGCCGACTTAAAAAGCATAGTCAGGAAACATTTTCTGCATTATCACGAAGCCCTGCCCCTAACAGGAAGTGATTGGTAAGGAAGCTGAAATAGCTTTAAAGAATTGGTGCTATTATGGAGCATCCACTCAGTTCTGAGTTAAATGGTTTAGGGCCATTTCATGATATGAAATTTCCTTTCATGTTATTTGCAGAAAAAAATGTCTTCACTGTAGTTACCCTTTAAGGTTCAATGATAATTTCAAAATTTGATATATTGTGCTTAGAAACTTCATTACAGCCATTTGGCCGTGGAGTTGGAGATAATTTGGGACCATTTGGAACAGAAAAAGCATCAAAAGCTATACAAACTCCATCTCCTATAACATTTTATACCCAAAGTGAAAACACTTTCTATGTAAGTGGCTTAGCTATTATTTAACTGTTTAAAAATATTAAAGAATGTTAAATCAACCAAAATTTGTGATCTTTTTGTTAATACAGATATCAACTAGTGGACTGATTTCCTTTCGAAATCCATTCACTTCAGAAGATGTGGACCCCTTTCCTCTATCTCAATCTATCATAGCTCCATTCTGGGCTAATCTAAATGTGAACCCTCTCTTTGGTGGAGCCATATTTTATAATGTAGTAGAAAATGGCTCTCTTTTGACCACTTTCAATAATGAAGTGATCCGGTTCAATTCAGAGTTTCAAGGTTTCAGAGCTAAATTTGCTGTAACTATAACTTGGCACAATGTAGCCTTATATGACAGTGGAAACCCACCCATAATGGTTAGTGCCATTATGAAATTAATTATACTCTATACAAAGCAATTATCAGATTATTCATTATAATTAAATTTTACCTATGCTTTAAATTTTTGCTGAAGGTATATGAATAATAAGATAATTGATGATACCTACTGATTGTCACATACCTTACATGTAACATTTGTTTGTTTGTTTTTTCCCAATTTGTGAAACTATGTTGTGTTCGCATAGCTAAGATAACCCAAATCCTAAGAAAAGCAAATGTCTCTCCTGAAATTGTAGTTATCATATGCCGTTGACACTGTTAAAGCTTCCATTATTTTTAACTAACCACTTTTTTTAGGTTCTGGTCTACAACGTCCTATATGTTCCGATTTGATCAGAATCAGGCATGTTCAGTGCTGGCTGAAACAACACTTTTCTTTACAGACAATCATTGATTGATTAATATTAATAATTCTATGGCTTGCACTTATTACAATGCATGAAGGATATAATGATTAGATTCAAATGAGCTATAAAGATGTTTATAATTAATCATTCTGCTACAATATAAAAATATTTACTTTATATTTTAAGAGCATGAGTAATATGATTCATTTAGTATTTTATGAAGTTAAATATGTTTTTCTCTGTAATACATCATTCAACACATGACTTAATTTTTTTAATTTATGATACACCTCGGTCCAATTAATCAAGTGACTGCACTTTTAAGTTTTCATTACAATTGATTGACCACGTGAAGGAATCAACTGGAGTTACTGTATGCTCTTAGTAGCTGATCAAGCTAGGATTAATTTCATTATTTAGTTAGCTAATTATTTTAATATTAGTGTGCCCAAATTTTTCAAATATCATTTGATATGATATTAAATTGCTAACCCAGACATTTCACATATATTTTTTAATTGGTTTCAGCTCACTTTTCAGTTGCTCTTAGTCACTGATAACAATACCCATCTGGCTGCCATTATTCATCATAACGTTACTCTAATTGATGCCACTCTGAAACGGATAATTGGATTCAATGCAGGAAACCAAAGAAATTTTGATACTGTGCTGGAACTTAACACCTGGAGCAGAATAACTCAGAATGGAGACATTTTTCGCATTGACGGTAAAATATGAACCAGAAATCTTAAGGTATCATGTTATATAATAATATATTAGACCTATTGCATCAATATCATTGACTATTATCAGTTCAATGTTACGTGATTTGTTCAGCACAAGTAATCTACCTCTGCAATATAAGTCCATTGAATATGAATACTTAAACGTATAATTACTCTGCTTATAGAACAACTACAAGCAAAACAATCATGTATGTCATTTACAGCTATATTTTACAGTATTTTTCATTTTGTAGGTGAATGTGTCACCTTTTTTGATGCACAGAGTGTTTGTCCACCCGGTACTGTGTCCAGAAGATGTGAATCTGCTCCTCTTGTTGCTACAGATTGTGAATGCCAAAATTCTATGCTTTATTATGATTCTATGTCTAGAACCTGCAGAGGTAAAAGAGCGTTATAAACAACTGTAAGGCTTATGTATAAATATAACTAAACTGTTTGTAAATAGGATTACAGAAGTATAAAATGAGATTCACATTAAATATTGAGAACTTATTGGTGAATTCTCAGTGCCTTCACACCAACGCTAGAAATTTCTTCATAGCAGCATTTTTGACATGTATTATGATATCAGCATAATCTTGCATGCTTTAATCACTGCACAGGTTTTTTTTAGATACATAGCAGATGCACCTGTAATTTACTCTCCTTGCACCAATTTAAAATAAGAAGGGTGACTTTTGCCCTGTGTAGTATTTGAATTATGTTTACCTTTCATCAATGTTAATTAAGACCTATATTTAACTCATGCCGTAGTGATGTTTGTTTTAACTTTATAATGTTGATTTATTGTGTAGTAATGTGCCACAGAGGCCAAGTTCAAAGTCCATGTCCAAGTCACATTCCCAATTGTATAGAGAGTAATCAGATTTGTAACAGTCAACCAAACTGTCCTAATAGAGAAGATGAAATTCTTTGTCAGAATATGGGAGGACGTAAGCATTGAATTAGCTTTGTTAACTTTCTCATTGATATTAATGAAATGTGATTGACTTTGTTTTTAAACTTCTGATCACAAAGCTTATTTGAATAATTTTTAGTTGATTAATCAACTGTAATGATAAACTGAGAGAAAAAGTTCAAGATAAATAAATGTATTTTAGAGGCTTTATGAATATGTTTATGAAGTGTTGTAGATGATTATTGTGGCTTTTAAAGTTGTTTCTTGATTTCTAAACTAAATTTTTTAGAATACTTTAAATAATTGTTTCATTATAGTTTACTCATTAATAATAGTAACTTAGAGTTTGACAAAAATTTTATATTTAGCCAATTTCACAATATTATATTGCATAGTGCGATGCGATGGAGACCAATTACCATGCAGATCAATGACCCTATGTATACAACTTCCAAATTTATGCAACGGCATCAGAGACTGCAGTGATAATTCTGATGAAATCTTCTGTGGTTAGTATATTTCAATTAGCTAATATTTTTGGGCAAAATAACTGGAAACATGATTATAAGCTCAATGAAAATCTTATTAAATGATGTATATAGAATGTTTAAAAAATTAACAATTCTTGACAATAATTTTAGTTAAAACGGTCTAGCTTAATTACAAATTGTTTTTGTGTAATTTCTATGTGTCACTACATATATAGGTGTGTCCTATCATTATGTAGTCATAATAACTCAAGAGATGCATATTTTTACATTATCTTCTTGGGAGTACCAGTCATTTTCCTATAAATTCAAAAGGCTAATATGACTATTCAAGCTGGGAATTTTTATGGTTCGATGAGACAATTGGTAGTGTTATACTTGACTACACCTATTAATTCATTGAATATTTTTATATGCAGTGCTTCAAGCTGCTTAAAGAGTAAAATTTTTGAAAAACTATGATAATATGATCAATTTTGTCCCACAAAACTGTAGTTATAAATTCCATGTCACTAACAATATTTGGTTATGATATCACAACACCATGAAGTTCCTCAGAAACTGCAAACCAGACTTCTCTCATAGACTCCAATACATTATTGCGATATTGTTTTGTCATCATTATTTTCTTCAGTGTCATCACAAGACTGTTGTCATTCAATCCCCACCCGTGTTGAATTTGTCATTATGAAATTTGTCATTATGATGCGGGCAAAATGGTACTTTCCCTATATTAATTTCTGCCCGTGTGTAGGTACTTTGCCTTATTAGTAGGACTAAATCTGTCAATGATTGCAGAGTCATTATTTCAGTATTTCTCCAGGTCAGGAGCTCAGTCCAGGTCAATGTCCCACTGGATATGTACAAAGTCCCTGTCCCAGGAACTTTGCGGACTGTATGGATAAAAGACTCATTTGTGATCTAGCTTGGGACTGTGCTCAAGGAGAAGATGAACTCAATATTGATTTGAACTGCCATAGTGAGTTTGTAATGGTTGTTAAGGGTCATATGAATTATTGTCAAAACTTAAAACTAAACAATGCACAGTCAGTCAGAGTGTGTAAAAGAAAAATTGGCGGTAATTAGATGATTAATTGATAGTGTCGATAAGTATACTTTATTGCAGCAATGTTTCATTAAAAAGTGTGCAGTTAGGCACCTTCTATTTCTTAAAATAAATCATTAATTAATAAAGAGTAATGTTCCAACTGATAGGCAGTATCTGTGATCAGAGATAAGCATCAGGATGTTATTCGATGAATGCTTCTAAGAACTTTTAATAGTCTGTCTTGATCAGATTTCTGTCGGAACAGATTGATGGAGAAGCCATGGGTTTTCCTGTTTCAGCTGTGGTGCCCAACCTGCATAGTAATGGAACAAATAATATGTTGAAGACATTTTTTTGCATACTTGAGACAGGAATTAAGTAGAGAAAGTGACTGTATACTTATTTTCACTATTTACAGGAAAAACAACACCAATACAGAATAATGGTGACGAGAGTGCCTCCATTGGTGCAGTTTTTTTAGAGTTACCTTCTTGAGACTATACATTTCATGCATAGCAGGATTAAAAGAGTGTTCAGAAAGTATGGAAATTTTGGTATATAACATAATTATCTCATTTGGGGTTGCTGATTATGTTCAGCAATAGCTTAAACCTACTCGTCACCTGTATGACAAGCATCTTTATGTTCTTCAATTGCTCAAGCCTTCTGTATTATGTTTTAATTGTATATAGTCTGTTAACTTTTCAGATACTTCATTATTTCCATTTGGAAGGGGGCTTGGAGACGAAGTGGGACCAAGTGGTGATAATGCTGCGGTGGGCTCCATTCCATTCTCTGTGATGTACTATGGTAGCCAAGAAACATCGCTATTTGTAAGAGTACTATAGAGAATATTTTGTTCAATTATTTCGTGTTTTTTTCTGTAGCCTGACTAAATACTACAATTAATGTATCCACTGATCTGCCTTTTTTATGGCTCAGCATCGGAGCACTGTTTAGCATCATACTGAATGTAGCATTATTGAAGCAATGAGCAACAAATTATAGTTCTATAGGTATGCCTCAGAGGGAGCCAACATTTTTTGGGTCTTTAAGAGTGTAGGCTGTAGAGTCCCGAGGACAGTGATGGAGCTACACTTCAAACATAGTTACTGTAGTTTTTGAATGGTGACAGAGGAACTTTAAGCTGCTTAGGTCCTTCAAGGAGGGACACTATTAACTTAGTGTCCCTACGATTGCGCTTAGTGTCCCATTGTTAGGAGCAGTTGCTACATTCTAAATTAGTTAGGCACTTTGCAGCTGTCTTGAACTACCGCTTTTAGGACCATTCAGGCCCTAAGTAGCACTTTCACTGCGCTCGTGATACTACAGCCTAGGGCCTTCAGGACCCAAAAATGGTAGTTCCCTCCGAGGCAGCACCTAACTATTATTTAGGATCTGAGGGAACCTAAATGTGATAGATCATGACGACTAAACAGCACCTAACTAATTTAGGACATCCTAATAACTCCATCAATAATAATGAAGCATGCAAAGCGCCTAATGGATTTTGAACACAGAGAGACTACTCCTAACACCACAACTAGAGGGACTCTACATATAGAAGCCCTGCCCTGTAGAACTTAAGGGATTTAAAGTCTCTCTGTCACAAAAACTACACCAGCTTTGTTTTGTTTACATGAATACTGTGAATGCTTTGTTATTTGTTTACTACCACAGAGATGATGTTAATTTCAAGCTCTCGCGGGATACCGTAGAATTAACCCAGAAATTTGATAATTATTATTATTTTTCCTACTATTATTATTATTACTTGCAAGTGCCCCGCCATACAGTGGTGCCTGATGTACTAACTTGCACAAATTAGTAGTGCAGTAGCATATGGTAGTATTCTCCATGGTTTCCCTCTACTGCTCTCTTTTTGTTATCAGTCATCTTTTTCAACTCACTGATTCCCTTCTCTTCCTCTGTCTATCCCTCCTCCTTCCCAGTATCTCTGTCCATTCTGTGTATTTTCTTTCACATCTTTATTGAAGTAATTGCACCAGTCAGCTTTTCTCACCTGCTTCTATTTTATTGAACCATGCATTCTCCTGCTTCTCTGCCTTTCTTGATGAACACTGTTGTCCAATTCAGTTCAGTTTATTATTATTATTATTATTATTATTATTATTATTATTATTATTATTATTATTATTATTATTATTATTATTATTATTATTATTATTATTATTATTATTATTATTATTATTATTATTATTATTATT
>WLWI01003087.1_pt1 | contig 14289 bp, 9 predicted proteins | sample 6701501 | NCBI WGS metagenome assembly WLWI01 (sample SAMN12718690, study PRJNA515312) | sponge metagenome | isolation source: marine sponge | host: Mycale hentscheli | place: New Zealand: South Island, Marlborough, Capsize Point | collected 2014-11-01
AAAGAGAACACCACCACCACCACGTGGTTCAAAGATCATTGTGCTGTCTTTACAGACAGCATGCAACTTGGAGATCGCAATTATGAAATCACAGATACCATGAAAACTCAATTTGTCCAGAATGTATATCGACCTTACATACAGAGTGTGATTGACCATATCAAAAGTCGAATAGAAAAAACTGATTTTATCTCTTCAATGGCTGTATTTGATCCCAAGAACCTTCCTGATGATGAGAGCAAGCTGAGTGATTATGGAACAAAGAACATTAGGTTTCTCAGTGAATGGTAGGGTTATGTGCAAGATGTGCAGTTTGATGGACAAATAGCTTCATCAAAGCCTGATATTGACCCAGAAGATACAGAGTCGGAATGGAAAATTTTTCGTCGATTAATGTATCTTAACCACAAGAGGAGTTCTTTGCAGCAAGTATTTTCCACTCTATTGACTAGTTCCACTACAAAAACCACTTTCCCCAATCTAGCTAAATTAGTAGCTATTTTGATAGTGCTTCCGGTTACTACAGCTACTGTTGTGCGAGGTTTTAGCAGCATGAAGCTAATCAAAACTTGACTTCGTGGGAGAAAACACACTTGAGTATGCAATGAGGATATGTATTGAAGGTCCTGGTCAATTGTCTGATGAAACACTGGAAGAAATTATAGAGTATTATAAATTTTCCAAGAAAAGAAGAATAATTCTGTAATTTTTTATTATCCTATATTTGTATCTTAAAGTATTTGAATCTGTATTGTATGAAATCCAAAAATTTCTGTGCTAGTCCAGTATCTCCTGCGGTGTCTTCCTGAGCTTCCCCCCCCCAAACAAAAATGTCTAGATAGAAACCTGCACAGTAGCCATGGTGAGCAATGACTGGCCTCTCTGGAGAGGTAGGCTTGTTCTGCCAACCAGCACTCAACCAAAATGAGTTTTCATTGCTATGGGAGGTCCTAAAGGCCCAAACAACTGACCATCTCGGTAAAGCCTGCCACTCTAGTGACCCCTGAGATATTTCATGATATCACACAGGTGCTGATGTGGGTGTTATCTTATGCTGTATTGTGCAAGTTCACTACTCTCAATACCCTAGTAGTTATAGCAACCATCATAGCTTGACAGTATTTCAGTGTTTTTACAGCTACCTTCCCCAGAAGCCTGCTCAACCAAGTCAGACCAGCTGCTATAATAGCTGGGGGTGTGGGGAGCCCCTATGAACTAACAGGGCAGCTGCTAAAATATTAGCTGGTGGTGTGGCTCCTATGAACTAACTCTCAGTTCTACTGCTAACTTTACATCATGAGTTATCTGACTTCTCATTGCTTTAATTGTACAATAATGGTAACACATATATTGACTTTTCCACTTACATTTTGTTCTTGTTTGAACATTTCCATAATGTAATCGATATAACTAGTATAATAGAATACACTATCACCGTGGCAACCAGTGTGACAACTGCAGTGATAGCAACATCTATATAGAATATTGAATAACTATAAAAAATTGTACAAAAATATTCTGTATAATTATGTTAAGTACAAGTCAAATTTAATAAAGTTAATTATAAGGAAGTTGTATTTGACCTTTTAGTATTGAGTATTCTTATGCTTCAGTGCACAAAAAGTGAAGGCAGATAGAAAAACATATTTTTCTGGTACCCAATATTGAGTATTGCATTCTTAAATTATTAGCTTGATTTGTTACATCCTGTTGCTGTAGTTACTAGGTGTACGAATTAAGTGAACATGCACTATGTGTGCCTATAGCTACTATAACTATACAGATTATTATATTATTGGGCAAGCGAAGTGAGCCCGTCACAATCGAGTCTCAATTGAGATTTTAATTATATATTATTATGATTATGTAGCAAAGTTTAGAGAGGTCAATGTGCCAACTCCTGCAGAGGCTTTTTAAATACATTAGCACAGCACAGGCACAAGAAGTAATCAGAAGGAGACTTTGAAACAATGCCAGAAAAAAATGGCAAAGAAAGACAGAAGAGGAGGGACGTTCACGGTTGGGTTTACAAACTGAGTGGAGTTCATTTTCTATTCAAATTACTGGCAGTTGTAAGTTTCTAGGTTAATGCGCTAGCTATACGCCATCACAACAGAAAGTGATAATAGAAAATTTTCTCATTCTAACAGCCAATACTTTGTTAATTAAGACTTAACCTGATGTTTCCATTTTTTGCTGAAGTCCCCATCGGGGGTCAACTGAGGGTTTAACCCTCCATGGTGATTTAATAGACACAATGTAAACAGCAAGGTAACTGGAGGGTCTTACTGTTTATTATACCCTGGAGGATAATTTGCACACAGCATACACAACCAGCATCCAGTCTATGTCTCTATTAAACTTGTTGTTGTCAGGTGTCATCTGTATGTGTAGAGCTTCCTTGATCTTTAACTCACGATTCTTACTGGCTCTGTCTACAACTCTTACCTCTTCCCATTTAATGGGGTGAGACTGCTGCTAAGCATGTTCAGCAATGACTAAAACCTTCTCATCACCTGTATTTACAAGCATCCTGATGTCTTTCACTTTCTGCTCAGGCCTTCTAGTTGTTTCACCTATATTATATACTTTACCATAGCTGCAGGGTATACTGTACACTATGGATGACTAGATGCTTATGGGTATAGTATCTTTGACTTTAGTAAGATGTGATCTTAGTGTCTTATTTCAGCCGAGATATTGACTGAATAATAGTATTGTTCTTGAAATTTCATTGCGCCATAGTCAAGTCAGTAAGAGAATACAATGTAAGTCTACTAGTGCTCTGGTAGAGTAGATCATTTTTAATAGTGTGTATTTGGAAAGGCATCTAACTTAATTAGTCTTATTGATCCCTACCCGTGAAACTTAATTATTATAATATGAGTTATGTTGTTTCTGAAATGTTACTTGACACAGTTAGGTTTCACAAGCTTAGCAGAGTTCATTAGTGCTGGTTGCAAGTGAAGGTGTAATTTGTCATAGCTATATGGCCCTACCAATAAAATTGTTCTCATTTGAAAATCCATTGTCCAATCATGAAGAGAATACAACATAAGTCTTGTGCTACATTTCCTTGAATGTGTGTGCATATTGTTTGTTCATTATTAGCTATTGACATCAAATGAAAACACAAATTTTGTCTTGCATCTTGCTCACCATATCTGAAACATCACTGCTAGATTATGTACATAGCTATATGTGTATTTCTGCACCCATTTTATAAAATTGAATTTGGTGACATAACATTTTTAACTTACATACTCCATGACTTTGAACTGGACATTCATTCTGAGTAGGAGTCATCAATGAGGCAGTTATTATGGGCAGACTTGATTCAATTAGTTTGCCAGACACCAACCTGTCTCCTACAGTAACTCTAGCCACCACTTGAAATACATATGTTGCTCCACTGACCAAACCATCAATAATGACAGACTTCTCAGATGATGACACCACTTTACTCATTTCCTGGTCTGGTCTCTGTATATTGTTGGTCTGTCTGTAGTAGACTACATAATCAGTGATGTCTCCTACTCTGTCCCAGGAAACTCTCACTGTGGTGTCTGATAAAACTTCAATTGCAATAATATTCTGTACTGGAGCTACAAAATGAACATTACTGTTATTATCATTAGTGATAACATGAGTAGAAATTTTCTGTCATAATATTGTCTAACTTACATCATACTGTGATGCAAGTTCAACAATAGATAATCCACTGAGTTGAACTTAGGTATGAATTGCTGGCTCCAATACAGTGCAAAAAATAATGGCAATAACGTACATAATTGGTAGTAAGAGGTATATAAACATCATTTAAGAAGTTTATTATGTTAATAGCATAATTAATATAGTGAACGAGCAGAGGAGCGAGACAGTATTAGTTGTGGACAATGCAAAATCATGTATATGTTATATATTGCATGGATGGTATGTACACCCCTTAACCCTTTCACTGCTGAATTGTAATCAAAATGTTTTAAACTTTGTCCAAAAATGTCTATAAAATAAATATGAAGTGCAAATACATAATTATACAGTTTTCCATATCTGATACTAAACTATGTGTATAGTTCTGAGTAGTAGCTACCTCAACAACCGCCTGGTTGCCATTTTGAAGTAAGTCAAAACTCAGATTTCGAAAGCTACCTTAATGTTTGCACTATAAGTTTAGAGATACCACTGCAAGGATGCGAACATCACTTACTAGCTGACTAGTTTATTTCTTGAGGCTACATCATTCGATGGAGGCACACAATGATTTTCCTCAGGTGATAGTTCAAAGTGTTGTACGACGTTATGGTGGTGAAAGGGTTAAATGCACTCTCAGGGTTCCTTTTCTTTAAAAAAAACAGCTTTTATAATTTATCCCGTTTCTTCCGATAGTATAGAAATTTAAGAGTTAAGCTAGAAACTGTGTAAACATTTCTTAGAATTACTCATTTTTTGCCTTCAGGTCACAGAAAGCAGAGGCTAGTGGTTGCTTTGGCATTGAAATCTTTTATCAGATGTAATTTCAAAAGCTCGGCAATTTCTTTTGTATCTAAGTGCTTGTTGTCAAGAGCCACTGGTAATTCAGATAGATACTAAAGATAAATGTGGCTACTACTACTCAGAATAACTGAGGTTTGTTCATCATCCTGTATAATTGTTTGCAAATTAAAAACTCTGGCATGTGTTTGTAGCGGAGTCAGAGTGCTTGCTGTCAAGAGTGACTGTTATTTCAAATAACCATATTGACTTAGTATTGGATACTACAGAAGCTTACTTAAAGGTACAAAAGTGTTTCAGTATTTGTTCCATTAATGGTCAACTGCTATGTCATGAATGAAGCTAGCTAATAATACATCATGTATAACCGCTTTAAGCATTGATAAAAGAATTTATCAGGATTGGAAACGCCCAGTAGCCATTACACAATGGGTGCTGTAACAATACGTGCGTATCTGATTTATTTTTTCAACTTTCTCAATTTTTTCTGCTGAGTTCAAAATGACAGCTAGTGACACTGAGACTGTATTATCTGCAGTACCCACCATTAGCACTTGAATCAGGTAGTTGAAGTCAGGAATAAATCATTTACTAATCTTCTAGAAGTATATCCAATTGGGAGTACATGAAACTGTTTAATCCTTGTGCATAATTCATGGATGATCACAAATGTACTTGAGTTAATTAATGTTAAGGTTGCTCAGTTGCATTATTATAGTATACATGAACATAATTATTTTAAATGATCTCTTATGCTAATTAAAGCTTTATTAATGTAAACTTTCTAGGCATATCCCTGTACCATGAAAGGGATCAAAATCATGATGCTTATTGCATTTATTAGTACATTACACATAAGATTCAATTATTATTGTATCAGTAACAGTTAGCTATCTAGCAAAGGGATTGTAACACAAACATTACACACTTTAATTGAAGGTGTTAGTAGGGTAACGATTCTTTCAAGCACAAATGTTTTTATACATTAGATTATATCCATACCAAGAAGTAGTTATTCCCTGAGTTAGCTTGCCTTATGCAGCTCTGGGGAGGTTGTTAAAGCTTTGCGAAACGCCAATGAATGTGAGAAATGTTACATGCCTAAATAATTAGCATTTTATACAGTTTCTACGGGTGCACATGATCCATTTACAATCCCAGCAGAATTATTTTATCAATGCTTTATGTAACCTAACTAGGCAGGCTCGCTCACTACCTGTGCTCAAACACACCAATAGTAATACAGTTTCAATTTGTGTTACTATTGGAATTAAAAATAATTTAATAATAGTAACAAAACTACAAAATACAATATATCTAATAAGTAGAAAAAGGGTCATTATACCATACTCACATGGTCTGTCTAGAGTAGTGATTTCATTTAACATCTGAGGAGGACCATCTCCTGCTCCTGTAGCAGCTATGACTCTGATATTAGACACGACAGTGTTTGGGTTCAGATCTGTAATAGAGATAGTGGTGTCCCTTGTTGTGTTAGTTATCTCACTGCTGCCATTCACTGAGTATCTGATAGTGTATCTGTTGAGAATGACATTGAGAGGGACTGGCTCACTCCAGGTCAGGAGAACACTGAACAACATTGCCACTCCCTTTAAGTTTCTCACAGCAGTAGGTGCTTAAACAATTGACATTAAGTTATAAGAAAATTGTATTATATAATTAGTTATAAGAAATCAATCCTATACCTAACCCTTTACTCTATCTATCTATATATATATATATATATATTATATATTATATATATATTATAATATTAAATCCAAGTAGCGAAGAAAATAGTTTTGGTTAATAATCTTTTCCTACAAGCAAAAGTACAATTATATAATGCACTCACCAGCTTCATCAGTCCTTATGACAGCTTCTGTAGAATAGATTCCAGGTCCTGCACTATTCACTCCTCTCACAGAGAAAGTGTAGTTGGTGAAGGGTGTCAGACCAGATATTACTCTACTTCTATCAGTAGATGTATCTATTGTTGTAGGTGAAGTGTTAACAGGTATATCTAATAGTATATCCAGTGATTACTCCATTCCTGTCTAGACATGATATCTCAGTCCATGTGAAGGTAATACTAGTTGATGTAGTAGAACTAGATGTTGGTATACCAGGACTGCCACTTGGAGCTGCAGCAATATGATAATATATATAATTGGATCAATTATATAAATGGCTTATTTATTACAATGTTAATGATTAACAGTCCTACTTTTAAAAAGTGGTTGGATGATAATGAGTTAAACTCTGGACTGTATTATTGAATAATAAATTACCAAAACACTGACCCATAGCAGCATCTCAATCTATTAAGTGAACAATTACTCTGAATATTATTACCTGCCTCACTTGTAGTTAGAGTTGCACTTCCAGTGCCTTCCAATTCAGCCAAATTATTTCTACCAACAGCAGATACAGAGTATCGAATACCAGCCTCCAGATTATCAATTGTGACAGAGTTTGTCGTAGTAGATACTGTTCTAGTAGGGAATCCATTACAAGTAGTACTAGTCAATGTAACTGTGTACATATCTACTGATAAACTATTGGTAGGTTGAGAGAAGGACATAGTAGCTGATGTAGCACTCACTGATGAATATATCGTTGGTTGTAGTACATCTGTAAATACACATTAGAAACATGTGGTAATTCTTCCACACACACTAGAGAACACACACAATACTGTATGTATGTAATCCAGGTATAATTTTCAGTCAAGTTTTCTTGTCTATCTGTGTTTATGTAATCAAACTATCAGACTTCATATTCTACAAACACATTATCATCTTTATGTAGCCTTTTTATCTATCATTACCTTACTGATACAAATTCAGTTTCATCTTTTTACCTATTTAATCTTGTATTAATGTTTCAAATAGTATTATTATTATTCACCCTAATGAAATTTATCTTTTTGTTAAGACGCAAAGAGCCTTCTACAGTTCTGTATAGTGTGATTGACTTTGAGCCCATTGTATTTTGAAATAGGGATTCTATCCAGCATAGTGTTGTTCAAGTGAGAGCACAAGAATAGTAAGTGCCAGAAGGGAGAGTACTACTGATAGTTTTCCATTCTGGCTAATAGTATCTTCCCTTCTAAATTTAATTAGTTTTCAGTTTATACTTACGAGTACTACAAGAAAGTTATTTGTGTGGAATCTTGCCAGATGATGAAGATATGATTGTAATGATCATCACACGCTTTAATTTGCAATCTTTTAATATATTTAATAATTAACGAAGAACACAGATGATTGGCACAAAAAATGAGTAAGAAAAGCAATAACATAATGAACAGGCACAAACAAACAATGTAATTGATGTTATCAGTAACTGTTCTTAAAAATTATGTCTATATGACTACTATTATAAAAACTCAAGGAACATCTTCTAGTTGAAATATTGTGCATTCATAGTAGCACGAAGTCTCATGTTATTTTTTCCTGTATTAAGAATGTCCACAACTTTATATTTTGCATCTTAATTTGCTGAGAAATTCCAGAACTTCTGTGTCTAGTATGTTCCATCACAAACTTTTTATCAATGCCTGATAAACAGCTATAAACATGAGGTGATGAGTTCATTTTTAGAAAGCCTTCATAAAAGTTTTCAAATTTTTATCATCATAATAGGTTGACCAAACATTTAATCCAAAGCTGTCTGTGTGAAGCAAGGCTTGGAAAGCTGACTGTGGGGAGCTGAGCTAGACTGGAGAACTGTCTGTGTGGAGCAAGGCTGTGTAGCTGACTGTGGGGAGCTGAGCTAGACTGGAGAACTGTCTGTGTGGAGCAAGGCTGTGTAGCTGACTGTGAGGAGCTGAGCTAGATGGAGTACTGTCTGTGTGGAGCAAGGCTGTGTAGCTGACTGTGGGGAGCTGAGCTAGATGGAGTACTGTCTGTGTGGAGCAAGGCTGCGGGTAGCTGACTGTGGGGAGCTGGGCTAGATGGAGTACTGTCTGTGTGGAGCAAGGCTGTGTAGCTGACTGTGGGGAGCTGAGCTAGATGGAGTACTGTCTGTGTGGAGCAAGGCTGTGTAGCTGACTGTGGGGAGCTGAGCTAGATGGAGTACTGTCTGTGTGGAGCAAGGCTGTGTAGCTGACTGTGGGGAGCTGAGCTAGATGAAGTACTGTCTGTGTGGAGCAAGGCTTGGACAAGTCTCTCATTTGACTTCCATCATCCGTTAGAACACAAAAATGCTGTTACCAAAACACTGTTCAACAGAACAGGTAAGATCTGCAGCACTAATGAGGCTGAAGTAAAAGAGAATATACATGTGAAAACTGCTTTGAAAGAGAATGGCTATCCCATTCACTTCATTCAGAGGATTGCTAAGCAGGCAAGAGTCACAAGGAACAACAAACCAAGGATGATACTTCAAAAGTGCAGTAGTAATACCGTATGTGAAAAACCTGTCAGAAATATAAAGAGAATTCTACATCGCCTTGACATCAAAACTGCTTTCAGACTATACCGGACACTAAGAAATATATTGTTTCATCCGAAGGACAGACTTCCACCAATTAAAAAGAGAGAAGTGGTCTATCAAATAACGTGTAAGACTTGCACAAATGGTTTATATAGACATATATATGGACAAACGCTAGGGCATAGGTTAAAAGAACATCAGCAAGGCTGGGGAGCTGACTGTAGCTGACTGTGGGGAGCTGAGCTAGATGGAGTACTGTCTGTGTGGAGCAAGGCTGTGTAGCTGACTGTGGGGAGCTGAGCTAGATGGAGTACTGTCTGTGTGGACCAAGGCTGTGTAGCTGACTGAGGGGAGCAGAGCTAGATGGAGTACTGTCTGTGTGGACCAAGGCTGGGTAGCTGACTGTAGGGAGCTGAGCTAGATGGAGTACTGTCTGTGTGGAGCAAGGCTTGGAAAGTTGACTGTGGGGAGCTGAGCTAGATGAAGTACTGTCTGTGTGGAGCAAGGCTGGGTAGCTGACTGTGGGGAGCTGAGCTAGATGGAGTACTGTCTGTGTGGAGCAAGGCTGGGTAGCTGACTGTGGGGAGCTGAGCTAGACTGGAGAGTTGACTATGAGGAGCTAGTGAAAGAGCTGTCTGAGTTGAAAGGTGGAAGAGAAGATGGCTGAGAGGAGATAGAAAAGCAACAAGACTAGTTTGAAATTTTATCATATACAAGGTTTCTAAAGAAAAAATCAAAGCAACAGTCTATGTCACAACTGTTTATACATTCATCAATGACACAAATAACAAAAATAGACAAAATTAAACATTCAAAATATCTTACATTTTATTCTTTATGCTAATAAGTGCAAGACAGAAGAATGCCTGCAAATTTCCATTTTTATAGCCATCATTTCACATTATCTTCTATGGGAGTAGGTTTATCATCAGCAGATAATGTGTATGATAACATGTACATTTCCATTCCAGTCATACAAAAGACTCAGATTCCCAGCCTTCCTATAACTGCACAGATTCTATTTCGGGAGTGTAAAAACAGGCGAGTTTTATAAATGTACATTCACTTTATTTTGTTATTTTGTGTCTTTTCTTGATGTATAGGTTGCAGTTGTGACTTCTTTCTTTTTTCTTAAAAGAATTTCTGAACAAACAAAACACAGGATTTGGTGTTTGCATTCAGAAATTCTCCCCCCTTCCCCCCAACCCAAATTATAATTGTATAATATGAAACCTTATGTATAACACTACTGAGTGTTAACAAAAACCGATTCCAAGCCGATTTCACATTTTATTGTTGCTCTGAGTATTCTACTATTATAAACAACATAGTTTTCCTGATGTTACTTCTCCAACCAAACAATATTGTATGAATAATCCCTCCATTTTGTAAATACATAATTGTAGGCTACTTTGTTCATATTTTTATTTTACCAAGTAATCTGTAGTGTTATGCAACAATTCAATTTCAGGCTACACTTAATTTTCTGACCACTGGTAATATTGTTGAATGTTAAAACAGTCAATATAGTTCACTAATATTGGTTAAAGCAAAATTATTGTTAATGTACATACAATATTTTTAATACACTGCTTCAAGAATGACGTTATAAATTATAATTCTGGAACATTTTATGGAAAACTTTCAGTATAAGGCTAATTAAAAGATTTTTTGTTCCTGTATGGTATTAGTCTGTAAGATCTACCAGCAAAGAATCAGTAAACTGTCAGTGTGCATCAATAAACTATATACCAACAACTGTCAAAATAATTATGTGCATAGAAATCACTGAGTTTTTGAAGTTCTGTATTCAATTATTAAGTATCTACCTTATAGCAGCATTAAAGAGAAGTAGATTTTACAATTGCTAGCTTCTGAATAAAAAAGAATCAGTGTTGCTAAGTAGTACCATAATTCAAAGTTCTCATTTTTTATCAGTGACAAAGATAAGTGCAATTTTACAGTTTGTAAAGCATAGTCAGGAAGTTGACTAAGGAACCAATCATCCAAACACATTACTTCTGCTCCAAGACTGGATAGACCACTTCGCAAACCTTGACCTATTTACACCGTAATGGCGCTTTTCATTACTTCATCCCGTGCACTTCAAATAATGTCACATGGACTCATATTAGTATACAACTAATAGTGTCATATTTCAGTCCATCTCAATTATAGTCATCATTGCTAAATAAAGTATTGTGAGAAAGACTATTATTTTAGATCAATAAACAATTGCTTCATTACTACAAAAAAATAATGATGTGTCAAAAATATACTGTGTGATGTAAATCCTATATTTATTAATTTTGTAAAACTGTTAAATAATTTTATTGCAGTGTAATAAGTAGATTCAGCAAATTCTGTATTTATATTGCTTACTATAGTAGAAGTCAAGAAAGACATTTAATTTTTGCACAATTTTACAATTAAAATATTACAAAGGGGAAGTTGAGACATGTTAAGTAATAATTATATTCATGGTATGTCTCACCTCTAACAGTGAACTCTTCAGACATAGCTGGTACACTGTAATATGTGCCAGTAGTAGCTCTTGTACGAAGAGTGACAGTGAAGCCAACAGCATAACTAGCACTAGTAAATGTAGTTCCATCATTAATGTCAGTACCTCCAGTATTGACATCCATAGTGTTTATATACACACGGTATGTAGCTCCAGATAAACCAGCTGGAGGAGTCCAGGTGGCCCGTACTCTCCTATTACTAATCTGACTGAATACAATATTAGTAGGAGGACCTGGATCTGAACATTATACAACACTCAGTAATTGTAGAAAAAATAAAAGTAAAAATAAACACAACGAGAGCACTTTGATTTCCCAATTGACTACCAATCTTAGACTAGGTAATGTTAGCTACAATAACTCACTTTTAATAGCATGGAACTTATTTTTTTTGTATGTATACTTATTTTTTGTATGTATACTTATTATTTATGTAGGTATGTATGTACTTTTTTTTTTTAATACTAAAATGAGGTGGGGCTACTCTAAGAATAGAGTAGCCCACCATAAACATTCTCTTAGTCTCTAATTTTTTCAAGCGTATTTCCCTTTTTTTTTAAATTTTATTGCTGTTTAAAGCTCATTTTAATAACTATAGAAGAAATGTCTGAAATTTTTAAGATTTCTAAATAAATCTGACTTATATTTGGAATTTAACAGACTTGAGTATACTCTATTTGTAAAGGTGAAACACTCAATTACTGATACCTCAGCTTAATTCAAATTGCATTTATTTTAGATTATTACGATCTAGTAATTGTTGACCACTACTAGCAATTTTTATAGTAGCACTAGTGATGGCACCTGCAAATAGCAGATAAATTAATATCAGCTGTTAGTAGCATTTTGCAGATAATATCTGGCTAATTAGAATCATCCACTGAGAAATATTTTTATTGGGTTGTTAATCGGAGAATGCAGAAACCCAAATTCCCAGCCATTTTTGCTTGAGTGTTCAAATTGATGTGTGTATTAGAATTTGCAGTTTGTGTTTATGGTTCCTACTTTTTTTTCCACTGGAAATCATTTACAAGAATATTTCAGGCTAATTTTATAGAAGAGGGTATTTCTTTTGGTATACAGATTTAGTTCTCAATTTCATTGCTTTTGAACTGAAATTAGCTAAGTTGAGAAATGGGGGTTAAGCGGATTGTGAGTTTTTATCGGGTAGAGTGCTTGATTGCATATTTTTATGTTAAATCATATTAGCTATGTTAGTCAGAAAAGAGCATAAATAACAATAAGCAGATGCTTCTCCTACTATGGAAAGACAAATTTGAAACGTGCTAGCTACTTTGTTTAAACTGTTGTTGTTGTTTTTTGTTCTATTAAGGAAGTATTGGGGAAGTATGACTTCCTCCCTTTCATGGGAATGTCCTTACTGGTGGAGAATCTGCCTATTATGTTATTTGAATAGCTAGCATCATGCTATACAAAGTAATATTTGACCCACTGAAAAAAGTGCTTTCTGAAATATAGTATGACTAACTTACATTGTCCATCTGCATAACTTGCTATGTCCAGTATCTCTAACAAGAACAGTACGATTATCATAACTGGGAATAATGTTAGACGCGTTCACACGATACAACGTTAGCTACGGCGATCTAGGTAATAATCAGGCCGAAGTCAGGGGAGCTAAACTTAAAAACAATGTAGACGGGGAATTTGCTGGTGTGGGGGCAGTTTGTTGGTGGTTGTTTGTTTACCGCATATCCACAACCTCGCCTAATAATTTACCCACAATTTACACACCACGGATGGAATGGCGGATAATTTGGATCCATTCCGATTATTACACTTCATTGTGTTACGCAACCAGGATTTAGAATAGGTTGTTAAATCTCCAGAACGTGGACTTCTCGTAAAAAAGAAAGTAGCGTGCTGACACAATTTTAGAACGCGTACAGTAGTAGTATGACACTCACCTCACCAGTAGTTTCAATGGTAAACTCCAATCTCACGTGACTACTGCATTACTATAGGGGCTGGCTTGCTATCATACGGCCTAAAAATAACTTGCTAGCTTTTTTCTGAAGCAATAAGTCGAAAAAATATTCATGCACATTAAAGCGATTTAAAATGTCCAGTGCTCGTTAGGAAGCTGCCATCTAAGAGATCCTCTTCTTTATTGTGTCACTGACCGACTGACTGACTGACTGACTGATAGACCCAACTGAGAACTGACCCATCTCGAGTACTGTAACCCTCTCGCACATGCGTGATGAGGGTTAATAAAAGTATAGCAAATTTCGGGTAAGCCCACAGGGAAAGTGTGGACAAAAAGTTGCTCTCTACCTATTTTTTCTACTCAACCATTTTAAAAGGTTAGTTCATAGACATTCAAGTTAAGAGGACTAGGAGTAGGACCTGCCAGATTATATGCTAGAAACTTTAAGAATTATTCTTTCTTTTTTACTCAAAAAATTGTGTTATTGTTCTTAGCTATAGTATTCCATAAATTTTCTTATTACTCCAATTAAATGGTGATGATTGCAGTAGTTGTAGAGTTGGTAGCTACGCTATGAAATGAAATAAAAGTCAGCCTCTCTTACTGTTGTACTGTTACTCAATATAAAGGATTTAATATGGCTTGCTTAACTTTGAATACCTTAACTGCCCCATAAAATGTAGAAAATATGCTCTCCTGCAGCTGAAAACCCCCCCAATAATTATGACAAACCTTACCAGACATTTGGGGGGAAATGTGGATTAGGGTGAAGAATTTTAATATGCTCAGCTGTGCATGCACATTTTCTTCCCTTCAAATTCATAGGTAGGTTGGTAAGAACTTAGCAATTTTTTGTCAAATTCGGATGCAGTATGTTAG
>WLWI01003088.1_pt1 | contig 14288 bp, 5 predicted proteins | sample 6701501 | NCBI WGS metagenome assembly WLWI01 (sample SAMN12718690, study PRJNA515312) | sponge metagenome | isolation source: marine sponge | host: Mycale hentscheli | place: New Zealand: South Island, Marlborough, Capsize Point | collected 2014-11-01
GGTTTTCCCCCGGGGCATCCTTTTGACATTTATGCTGTGTGTGTGCACGGGGGTGTTTGGGGGGGGGGGGGAAAAAAATAAAAAAAAAATTTTTTTCCCCCCCCCCCCCCCCCCCCCCACTTCCCATATTGGTATGCTGTGTGTTATGCCATTAGGCTGAACCCTGAACCCGAAATTCTAGCATTTTACTCAATTTTGTCAGCATATTATAAAACAATGTCTTGTTTCTTTATTCTGACACAGGGTAATGTTAGGAGGCACACATGTATACATTGAAACAATACTGTGGAACAAAAAACAAGTGTTGGCATTCAAAGTGTATTATTTGAACCTTCTCAATGCTTGTTGTTTAGAGTTCTTCATGCTTTTTTTCTTTATCCATTTCAGTTTCCACCATAGGTTAGTGTTTGACACAACCTTTGCAGTTCGTCACCACCCAATGGATCGTGCACAAGATTACGTAGGTAATTGGTATGAGGACCGTGAAGGTACAGATGAAGTAAAATTCAATTATAATTCCTTCCTTCTCGACTATTGCAGCAATGTTGATTCCGATAATGCACGCAAAAAAAAGAACGATGAAAATTAAAAAAATGGAATTCAGCTGAGCAAAGTGGGAAAACGTTTTCTTGAACGGTTGTACCAACATTAAAAGGGTCAGTAGTATAAGACCAAGAATTGCTCCATATACAAAGAACATTCCATCAAGGGTCAGTGCAAACATAACAAATACAAGCAATCTGCTGATCAAGAAAACTGCTGAAAACCATCGCAGATCTCTCGTGTTGGGAGTGGCCCCATTCTTGTAGCAACCTTGAAGGAGATCCATGAATGTATGCAAAACATCCAACCTCAGAGGTAGCTTAGAGAGAATCCTTTGGAAACACTTACATTGATAGAACAAAAGGACTATTATAGGAAATATATTGACTACCATGAAGAAGAATATTGCCAAGAAAGCATAAGGCAAATGTTCCTGGCCAAAATATTCAACAGTACCATCGTAAAATAGAACAGTGCTGGTTTTGCTTGAATTTGCGTGGTATACAATGCTTGGTGCCAGCAAATTAAATGAAGACTCCAAGACTTTAATGTAGGACAACAAAAAGAATGTAGCATATGCGTCTAGCACTGATGTGTGCCTGTTCCATTTGTTCTGAAATATAGAGAGTAGATACTGTATGGGTTTCCAGAGGTACACAATAAGTTGTATTTTTCGGTCATACAATTTTATCAGGTAATAAGATACAATAGAAAGTACAAGTGGGTAGATGGCAACACCATAATTTAGAGCTGTAACAGCCATGGGTGGTATGGGAAAGCAGATAGATTCAGTGTACATGCCTCTAAAGAAATCTAAATTCCAAATGGCAAACAGTGAGACCAGTCCATTGACTACTTTTGATAGTAATGTTCTGCTGGAAATAGAAGATTGCATGACTCTAACCAGTACAGGAGTTGTCAAAGCCTGGCTGATGAAACAGAATCCATGAAGGAAAGAAGATGTCACATTTATTTGAAATGAAAGAACAATGACATAGAAGATCGTCAGGGGTCCATATGCAGCGAAGAAGTATTTTATCACCTCCACCAATGTTGTCCCACATTTGTGTGAGGGAACGCAGCTGTGGCTGTAAGAATAAACCAGAGGGTATGTGCCATTTTTACATTTCCCACACAAGACTCCTGTTCTGCGAGATACCTCACAAACTCTCTCATTAAAATGTGCTGAATGTTCAGGCAGGTGGTGGTAAACATTGTCCACAAGATCATTGTGGTGGGGGTGGGCACACATCTCCACGCAGTTTCCAACTACAAAATCTTTAATTTTATGGTCGTATGTGACACAGTAGCAGTCCACAACACTGGCTATTTGACGATTAGCATTGCACAACACAATATCATGATAGTTTGGGTAGCATGTGCATTTTCCATCTCTACAGTAGAACCACACGGGGCAGTCATCACCTTCAGTTAATAAACTTTTGCCATCACTGCTACAAGTGTCATTTGCCCCACACCACACTTCTTCACCAGCTTCACCAGAAACTTTGCAATGCCCGGATAAGTCATGTTCTGTAAGTAGCTTCTCTTTCAAAGTTAGTACTTCCGACTTTAGTTGGCAAAGAGTCACTGCCCAAACTACTGAAACAATAGCTATACTCATAAGTTATGGACTCACTCCTGGGTAAGTTACTTCTAACATGCGTATTGGTGTGTACAAATGGTGTAAAAACTAAACTTTAGAACAATAAAAGTCTGTTGGAAAAATGGGTTTAACCTCACAGGAATAGGTTTATTATTTGAACACACACTATAACAAAAACTTTTCATGTTTTCTCAAGATCTACTTTCAGTATCATTTTGCATTTAACAAACAAGAAAAAACAACACAAACATCAGCTAATGGTCTTTACTTTTCTTAGGCCTTTCATGGGCCACAACTGATCCCATGATATTTTCATAGGCATCTGGATTCTGGATTCTATCAGGAAAAGAGCCTTCAATTTCTTCTTGATCCGTTGTTCCATAAGTTTTCTGTCTGGTGAAAATTTTCCTGGGAATCTTCCATTTAAGCTTAGAGCGACTTCTCGTATAGAGCCAGTACACAGTGTAACCAAGAATGTAAAACAGAGAAGTTGAGGTGAAGAAAGCAGACAAGTAGTAGCATATTTGTATGTGCTTCATGCTTTTCACAGTAGCAATTTTAAGTCCAGCCAAGGAAATGTACACCAGGCAAAGGAGAGTTGTAAAGAATAGGTTTACTGACAGGTAGTGGGATCGTTCCTTTTTGAATGGTTGCACTAAAAGCATGATTAAGGAGAATATGAGAATGTATATAGCTGAGAGCACAAAGTAGAGGTACGTAGGAGTAGCAGTGAAGCTGATAAAAATAACCACGCGAAGCAAAAGAAACATGCCTGAAAACCAGCGGTGGTCTCTTGTTCCCTCCTTTCCATCTTTGTAGCACTCTTGGAACCTTGTGACAGTTTCATGGAATATCTGTGGAAAAAAGAAGAGACACTTTTGAAACCATGACCACTGGTACAGGAGTAGTATTAGAATGGGACACAAGATGAAAACCACAAGAATGATAATAGCTATGACAGCATATGGGCAGTGCTCAGGTCCAAAATAATCAATGCTAGCATCATAAAAGAGACGCAGATGAGATGAGATGGTTCCATTGGCTAATACCACATAAACTTTAGTACAAATGATGAAATCGAATGAGACGCTTAAAAACTTCATAAATGACAGCAAGAAGAATGTGCAGTAAGCATCTGCTATGGTTGATCGAATATCCCAGTTCTGCCGGATGTGGAGCAGTAGGAGCTGAAACGGGTACCAGGCATAAACAACCACTCTATAGTTTCTCTCGTAAAGCTTCATCACAAGAAAAGAAACGCCAATAAAAAACAACGGAAGACCAGCTGTGATGTAATCAAGAATTAAAATTTTGAAGATGCTGATGTTTGGCATGCAAATGGACTTGGCATATGCACGAAAGAAGTCGAGGTTAGACAGTCCTAACACAACCGAAAACACTCTGATTATGTCATGAACAATGCTGTTAATTTGCTTATCCATCAGGACTCGAATCACAGCTGGAATGGATATAATCTGACTAAAGAGAACAAAGCCATGAATGTGGGAGGAGGCGATGTTGAACTTAAGAAGGAACACAGCTACAGTGAGCAATACAAGTGGAAGATACGCTATGGCAATGTACTGGAGAGTATGACTGATTATGCTCCAATGAGTAGAGTTACATTTGCTACAGGTACTGTCATATGTATACAAAGTGGGACAATGGTCTTTGATGCACTTGCTGCACATTGTATCATGTCTGTTGTGATGTTTGCAACCACACATAAGTTCATTCAGTAATGTATAGTTTTGCCCCAGGGGCACATACATGCGCTGTCCTGGGTTACAATTGTAGGAACACGCCCCTACAGTGAGACTGATCTCGTCCCTGTCATAGGTCATGCAATAGCAGTCTAGAATTTGAGCAGTCAGAGTATAGTTGATGTCTGGATACTTCAAGATTGTGCTAAGTTGGCCACTTTTGTTGATTTCAGAGCACACTGAGTTGGAGCAGATGAACCCAACTGGGCAAGGGAGAAAGGAGTTGTTTGATTCCTGACAACTTCTTTCTATTGGGCAGCTCTGCTGGGATGTTGCCGATGATGATGATGATGACTCCATCAGTAAACCAGCTGACAAAGATGCTGCTGATGATAAGACAGCTAGGATAGTATAGGCTGTCATGGCATACATACTCTCTATTCAAACTGTTGGACTTTAGTTCTGTAGGTTTCCAATCGCAGAGTTTGTCCAAAAGGATATTAAAGTTGTGAAAATGTTTCAATAACAAAGTTTGTTCAAGCCAGTAATAACTGAATGTGAAACTATATTTGGGGAAATGAAGTCTTTGATACCTAATGTGTAGGCTATAGAACTAGCCATTGTATTTAATTCACAGGAAGAAAAGTGAATGCTACATGTCTTCCTTCATAACAATTATTTAATAATTCTGCACACCATGTAACTATTTGGGAGGGGGGGGGGGGGGCACACCTACAAAATAGTCGAGGTTCAAGAGCTCAATATTTGACTGGCTATTCCTGGATGATAATATAGAAAACCAAATAATGAGGCCCATTTAGTGCACTGAACTCATGGAATCATCTGCCTTCGTATGGGTTCCAAGTCTGTGTACGGTCATTTATGACACACTAAGCATGATGTACCTTTTAATTATAATTTCACTGTTAATAAGATATGAATCACACCACCAAACTCCTCCATATAGAGCTACTGTGTAATAATACACTATGGCAAGAAATCCAAGTCTGGTAAAGTTTTAATTAAATATATTATAAATTGGTTGTTAGAACTGAGAAAATTTAAATTGTTTTAGCCGAGAATGACTGAATAGCTGTCAGCCATTGTATGACTATGCTTCTAGTTTATAGTTTCATGAAGCAGCTTGAAAGCAGCCAATGTTCACCCATAGCCATAACTAGCTGCTCAAGCAAAGTGTTGAGCACTCTCTGTAAATAATTGTGCTGAAATTCACTTGTACATACTCATGATAATTCTTCTCATATTAATTTTTCCAATTTTAATAATGAAATACTTCATCAAGTAGTAGTATGTGAACTTTATCTGGCATTCTATGATAGCCAAGTACAGGAAAGCCTCCGAACTGAGAACATTTTGCGACTAGGGCCTTCAGTTTATAATCAGAAATAGTTTGCTCTAAGAGGTGATAAGCACTATGTTTTCTATCAGATGGGGCAAGCTGATAGGAGGTAATGTGCTCGTTGGAGAGTTTACTATCAGAAACTCCACTGTAGTTCCTTATGTGTATTATGCTTCAATATTTAGTGCCATTCTTTGTTATTTATTCTCTTTCTTTCGCTTTTATCAAACAATACAGAATTTACAATAATGTTAACCGTGGTTCAAACTCAGAACCACTTGAATAACACACAAGCTCTCTATCACTAAGCAAGTGGTCCTGACTTCTAACCTAGTTGACAGCAGCCAAACATGTTTTTGTAAATTCTGTATTGTTTGACAAAAGCTTGTAAAAGAAAACAGTTACATCTAAGTAAATGAAGGCAGAGAAAAAAAATGTAACCTATTTATTTATTGTGCTATAAATGCTGATATACCTAGACATGATAATTATGCTAGAATTAAATGTTATAGGCTTTTGATAGTATTTTACACGTTTTTTAAACCACATGCTGTACATGAATTTGATTCCTTCTCATGCCACTATCAGAGTGAATACTGTCCCACAGTCAAGATGAGATTCACTAGTGAATAGTGTTGCCCGGACATAATTCTCTAGTGAAGTGAGACGTATTGACTAGTGAATATTGTCTGCTCAGTCAATAATGTCCCCTCCCTTCTCTTTCTATAGCCTGAATGCTTACCACATACTCATCCTCTTGTCGTGGCTTTTATTATGGAAGATGAATAAGGACTCAAGTAAAATAAACATGTAGGTATAAATATAACTAAATTGGAAATACTTTTAGTTTTAAAACTACATAACTAATTTGGAGAAAATATTTATAGCTTACTATAATAAAAAACAACAACTCTAACACACTGCTTGCACTAAATCTCGCCTTTTAGTACCTTCCAGAGTACATTTTAATTTTTTGGTTTTCTGGATGTTTCAACATTGGCTCTAGTCAATCAATTTTAGAGATTTCGAACAATAAGCTACGAAGATATTTCTGGCACTCTCAAAAATTGAAGTACTATCTAGAAATTTTCTTACTGTTCATCACCTTTTAGCTATAGCTAATGCACTAATATTGACTGATATTGTAGCAGATAAATGCTGTGTAATCTGAGTTCATCTTCAACAGTATGCATGGGATGCACAGAGGAAGAAGCTGATAAGTTTTATGGGAATATTGTGAGTTTGAGGGAGAAACTTCCCCTCCTAAATAGAACCCTGAAAATTATTGATGGAAGCTGGTGAAAACTCGGTACAAATAAATGTACAAAAACTAAATTAAATCCTTTGTTCAAAGTAACTTGCACCACCAGGAGCCAATGTCACTCCTCCATAGAAGATAAAGTCTCACTTAAATTGTGCTCTACAAGTTGGGAGGCTGTGAAACTATAAAAAAATTAAAATATGTAACTGTTCCTATCTAAGGAACTAAAGTTACCTGTAATAATTCACACTTTGATGCATTAAGCACGCTCACTTTAAATAGTTCAAAATATATTCAATTAAAAATTGTTAGCTATGTCTTACAAATAATGGCTATAGGTATTACAGTTGAACATGCCAACTGTAAGCACTGGAACAGTTTAATGTTCGTAAATAGTGGAGCACTGCGAGGAGCTTCGCTGAGAGGAAATTTAGAAAAATGCAGCAGTAAGATCAGTAGCCTTTTAATATTGGGGTGAAGGGGACATTATTCATTGGAGGTGGGACGGTATATATTCCTATATATATGCCATATATTTCTACTGATCCATCTTGTCGTATTGGTAGCGTGTTCTTACCATTTCACATAGCTAAAACATTCGTAACAGGCCGAGATAACGCATATAAGCGCTAATTGAGTTATACCTTTATTTCAATTATTTTCGCTCCGCATGCTGGTTTTGTTTTCAGGTTTTCCTGCTCTATCCCAGTTTATGCTCCTGCTCCAGCTCTAATATTCCCCTGCGGCTATTTTTAAGGAAGTCTGGTACGGGTCATCAAATCTTTCGAATTTTGAATTCTCGCGAAACAACATGGGACCCTTTTATAGCATTCTAGCAGTTTTGATGGGTGGATTAGTATTTATAACCATTGTAACAGTACTGTGTGTATTTCTTAAAATCATTGTGAAGAGGGTTCGGGCTAATTTATACAAATCTAAGCTTCTCCATGAACGTATGAATTATTATGTGTATATTATAACAGCAGCTAGTTAAAATATATAATTACTTCAAATCAAGATATTTTTTAAGAGCCAAAATAATGTATCCTGATTCACTACTGCTGTTTGTGTCAATATTTAGACCGGGAATATCTAATCAAGCCTATGGACAATGAACATGATGCCAGTCTGATTGATTGCAAACTGTGCCAAAAAAAGGCTCACAAAAAATCTCAAAAAACGAATTCTGGACATTTTTCCTGCAAGAGAGATAGCAAGAGGGGATTTAATAAAGAGTATAGTGAAAATTCTATCCATTCCTTACCTGAAGATGGTACTCAGTCATCGGAATTTAAGTATCAACCACTAATGAAAAATAAAGTTAAAAGTTCTCAATTTTTTATTAAGAAACTGTCGCCAGGCAATGACAGCTCCATGAAACCAAGCCCTTCCTCCCTGTCTCCATCTCAACTCATCACAATGCAATCTCCAATAGTCAGCAAACTGGATAGATCTGAAAGCCCATCAGAAATAAGTAATGAATCCAAGTTTGAGACCTTAAACCACAATTCTGTGCAATCATTGCCTAAAGAGTTGGTCCTAGATAACACTGAAATAAACATGTCATATAATCCAGGATGTAGTCAGTTCTTAGATGACATGGACCATGCAGAACTGATTCACGAGTACTGGCACTGCCTTGCAAACGAAACAATACATCACAAGCGACATCAAGAAGAAGCCCTATGCTCAGGACTACAGACTGATATATGTGGAGAAACTGCATCTGTGGAAGTCGGTCATATATCCCTTGATTACATAGCCCCTACTACTGGACACAGTCATCTATTCAATGGTCTTGAAGTATGTAATCTCAATGACTCTATAACAGAACAGCATTTGACTTCATCACAGCTTTTAAAGGATGATCTCCTAACCAATGCAAATTCAGTAAAATTGAACACTTCAAGGCTACCACAATCCTCATCATGTCCAGACATAAGACACAATATGGTTAGTGATACGGAGCAATTGATTCATAGAAGTTTTTCTTCCAACCATCGAGAATATCTAGGACAGGATTTATCCAAAAGGCATCCTTTGAAGCACTGGTCAACTAAAAATTCTTTGCCACAGATGAAAAGCGCTGAATCCATCGACTCTGTGACTTTTGAAGATGACTTGGAGATTCCTATAATGTTAATTGATGATGATATGACGGTAAAAAAGGATCCTAACTTAGAATTCAAGCCTCTAGCTATTTCGATTCCAATACTTTGGAGCCAATATTTAGAAAATTCATTTACAGCTAATACAACTAGCTCTCAGTCCTACTTTAATGCTTGTAGAAGTTACTCAGATAGCGAAATGAACTCAACAGAGAGAAATAATTTTATCTCAGATCATGTGGTTAATATCGATTCCATTTCTATCACTGAGCCTGGATGCAAAACAGACTCTAATCAAAGTGATACTTCAAAATTGAATGGTAAAGTATTTACTAAAATGAATGCAGATGATTTACTTATCAAAAGCAGCTCACACAAATCAATTAAGCCCAGTGATGACCAAATGCAAGGCAAAGAGAGTATTGTATCATTAGAAAAATTGCAAGCGCAAGCAATTCTCAATCAATTTGAAATCCAACATTAACCACACCCAGTAAACGTGCCCACCATATAGCTCAAGACCACCGCCCACGAGAAAATTATCAACAAGCTTTCATTTCAAGAACTATCTACTAAAATAACTGTTTTTGACTAGCATACACATTGCCAGCTTATTTTAAATGTTATTTTATGATTTACTATAGTAACTGATGAGATGTTTGTTTGAAACTGTAGTAGACTCGATGACTCATGATTACTATAGTTACTATAGGATACTCAATTTCAGTGCGGACTTTTTATATACAACTTTCATAATTCAGTGTGTACTCTTCTTGGTTTTGATTTTGAGGTCTAGCTGTCAAACTAGTTTTTAAATGATGGTGGTTTCAATGCCATAGTAAACACACTCTCCGCAACTATTAGACTTGAAAAAACAAAACAAAAAACATGCATTTCTAAGGAATTGCCACACAGTTTATAGTCTTATGAATGGTGACTTGCTTACTACTGCTGTAACCGAAAAGTGTAGAGGCAGCTAATAAGTTTATTTGGTAGTTGTTTTACGTTGTGCTATTCTTTAGCTAAGCACTGTAACACTATACACTTTCACACACACACTTGTTCACTGGATATACCAACACAAGACTTGCTTTCGTAGTATTGGACAATGAAATTTTAAGTAAAAACAATACTGTTGCGTAGGGCTCGTAGCTAACTACGAGGAGTTGATATCAGCTCTCAGAACCAATCAACTGGTGCATATTAGCCAAGATAACTTACCACCCACACGGCTAGTAGAAAATGAACTCCTTAAGTTTGTACGACATTCTGCGTCCGCAAAAAAAATCCGATTATGTCAGAGGTAAACAATTGACTGTACTGGTAAAGATCGCTAAATCAAAGGATTCCGTTTAGTGGAATATGGGGACGGGGTCGCCAACCAAACAAACACAAAAACGCAAGGTTAAAGTACAAAATAACATACGTGTACGTCAACACGATGAACAGATACAGCTCCGCTAGTTGCATAGTGTATCGCTCAAATGTGCTCTAACGGACGGATATGTTGTACTTTAAGTGGTCGACTAGTGCAGCCTTCACTATACTTGCGTTAGGTGAGTCAACACTAGCTTCAGAATAGGTTATAAAGGTTTCTTTACTTTGCAGTAGTAGAGGGTTCTCAAAATTGTACGGACTTGTATAACTCTTCGTCTTCTGAACATGTGAAGTTTGTATGCAACCCACAGAAGAGCCATTGGAATATCAACTTTCAATGTGTTGTTGAAAGCTGTGAGAGAAATGTCACCATAAATTGGCTTAGGCAAGGGCAGCCAGTAAGTGCTGGCATTACTACTACTACTACTAATAAGACATATTTAGGCTATGACTGCTACAGAGTTTCTAGCAAGTTAGTCATCTCTGATTTCAAAATAACAGACAATGGCTGTTTCCAGGTTCAAGTTTGTAAAAATGGCAGTGAACTGTCACAAACCTTTGGCTGTGTGTCACTGAATCTTACCTCAGAAATTAACTGCAGTAGCATCAGACAGAACACCTGCTCAGCAGAGAATGACATTTTTGCAGGAAAGCTAACCATCAACTTGATTTCTTTTAGTCCATTGTACGAATGGGTTTTTCCCGTTCATTGGCAAAGTAGGAATAATGGAGATATCAACTATACACTGTGGTATTTACTAATTGGAATGAGTATACTCATTGTGAGCATGCTCGCTGCATCTTCTACATTGGCTGTCACAGTTTATTGCTGTCCTAGGAAAGGAGTTAATAAGTGTAAGTTAAGATTACAACCTCTTCCCTTATAATATAATAGGGTATAATATTAACACGTTGTTAATGAGTCAGACTATTCATACTCTCATTTCATCCATGAGGGTTTTCAAATATTGAGAAGTTGAGATACTACAGAATTACATGGCCATAGTTCTTAGTGAGCTCTCTTAAATTAAAGATTAATACATCATGTCAGAAAGACTTCAGTTTATAATTAATGACTTGTATACTTATACTTTAGCACAAAGGTATGTGAGCTAGACTGAACTAGTGGTGTACTTTACCGCAAATGGCAAGTGTTTTGTATTGTAAACCCAATGGAATTATAAATTGAACTTTGTATTTATATATTCACATTTTCAAAATACCATATACATCAATTGTTTACCTTTATATGAGTAATGAGCAAAGGAAAGAGAGTTGTCTATCCCAAGTATAATAGCTAGTGAAAGTTGTGAGTGTTTCCACTTTTTATCAACACACTTATGTCAAAGTCTACTCACCTTTGGTGCAAAAGAGAAGCAGATTTTGTTATTTTTTCTCATCTCTCAAGCTAAGTCTTACCTTGTGAATCACATATGGAGTTCCTACCACCAACTGTATTAAAATTGTTTAACTTTCTATTGAGAGTAATGTACCCACTTTAGTGACATCATAATTATATGTGTTGATGTTGAAATAGGTTGGAACTTCTACACATATAAAAAAGATGGTGGAAGTATTGAGCTTGAAACAGAAGAAGAAACTCTTCTTTAACAGACGATCATCAAATAATCAACCTCAAGTTTACAATACATAAAAATGGCCTTCACAAAATGTGATTAGCTACTGTAACATCAAGTATCCATAGTATATTTGTTTTATTTATTAGCACACCTTGTCGTTATTTGGATAGGGCAGTTAGCCTAGTGCACTTCGCTTCTTTTGATTTTTTTTTGTACTGTACACCTAGTGTGAGTACGAGATAATTTTTACTAGATGTGGTCACTACATGTTTTTTGTCATTTCTAATTATATCAGTTTCACTTTTTCTCATTGCATGTCCAAAGAACTATTTATTAGCAACAGCGGTAGGCATCGATCTTATCCAGAATTACCATCTAATAATCTCCAACAGTTGATATTATTATTATTATTTATGTAATAATGAATGTTCCGTTGCAACTTAAAAACAAAGTGTGTGTGATTATTAAAATAAATGCTTGAGCATGTAATGGGGTGCAGAAATAGCTACCATTTTGTCTGCTGCACACTCTAGTGATGCAGTTACTGCTAATAATGGCTTAATATTGTGCACTAATTATTTTTTATGATATTCTTTATGTTCTGTTGTTAGGTGCATTTTGAAATCATGCACAACACATAAAGTGATTTCTTGCATGCATAAACATTCTGATATTCTAAAAAAATTTAAAAAAAGAGAGAATACCAACAGTTAATTAAATAGCTGTAAGTTGGACATTAACTTCATATTGTCATTATCTCAAATTATATCAGAGGCAATACCATTTTCTGAATTCGAAAAACATTTTTGATCAAGGAACCCAGACAATAACAACAGCATTCACAACTAAGACCTTAATACAATAATTGTCACTGCTGGATTCCGATGGTCTTGCAAAAATAACTTTCCAGTAGCTGGTTCTGGTTGAATTCAGTTTTCACAAATGGAAATTTTGCTTGAGGACTGCAGCAAAGCCAAAATTCATTATCTTGAAATGTTCTCTCTACTGGCAAGTCCTCATGAGTCCATAGCTACAATAAAATTACAATGCAATTCAGTTTTAGTTTTTAAGCTTATTTTTTAAAAATAAGGCTAGCTTTCTGATTAATTTTAATGTATCATCAGTTAGTTTTCCAAATAAAATTATATCTTTCTTCAGCTGCAAATACGGTGTAGTTGTTTTGACTGTTTGTTTTAGTTTGTTTTTTTTACAAAAAAACACGGCCACTAGACGTATTGTACAATAACCAACATGCACCTCCATAATCTTGCATATACCATTCCCACACTGTGTGTAGCTATGTATTTACATGCATGAAAATAAGAGAAGATAATTGTGTGTGGGTGTGTGTAGTGTATGTATAAAAGGGATATTTCAAAGTACAGGTGTGTGTGTGTGTATCTGTGTGTGAGAGTGGGTGTGTGGGTGTGTAGGTGTGTGTGTGGGTGTGGGTATGTGTGTGTGTCTGTGTGTGTGGTATGTGTGTGTGAATAGTAACGTAATGTAGAATATAGGCATAGACTAATGATTTTGGCCCCTCATTTCATTAAACTAGCTGTATGTGCAAATCAGACATGGAGCAAAGTACTTTGAAAAGTATTTGGGTACTTTATGAGTATTGTAAATTTGTAATGGGTGGGTACGAGTACAAATACCACAAGTTCACGGTGGGTACTCGTACGAGTACAAGTACATTGGTCTTGTACTTAAGTACAATGGAAGTACATATAATGATTGGTTTTGAGACTAAATGTAGTATATAAAGAACTAATAGCAGTCATTTAATTGGTTTACAATTTATTTTAAAAATTTATGAGTGAATCTGAATCAATCAACTGATCATGAATATAACAATGTTTTTCAAGCAACCAAATGTTCAGCATGTGACTGCTTGCTGAATAAAGAAATAATGCACGATGAGACTAGTTAAAAGTACTTCAAAGTACTCAAAAAGTACTTAGAAGTGCTGGTGAAAATGGGAGGTGCTTAAAGTACAGTACAAGTATTTTTACTCAAATCACCAAAAGGATTCATGAGTCCTTAATGACCTGTGCTAAAGTGTGCTTAAGCATGAGTACCAAAGTACTTTGCCCCATGTCTGGTGCAAATATAATTATAATTTTTACTATTAATAGTCGGACTTAATGTGAAAGCATAAAAAAATAGCTCACACACATAGCTAAACTAGTCCTCCCTAAGAGTACTGTATTGCTACCTCAGGCTAATATTAACTGTTGTAGCAGCTAGCTAGATTGTGGCTGGAATATACATTCCAGCTAGCTGCCATTTTTTACCAGGTTTAGAATTCTGTCAATAGGTGAAAGTTCAGAGCAGCATGTAAACCAGCCTTACTCACCTAAGGGACCCATCCCATACCTTTATTTTTCCTGCTATCTTTAAAACACACATTGGGTAGAGCAGTAGCTAGCTCTGTGGTGAATTCATCATACCCCTTTTTATTTTATTTTTTTTAGCTGCTCTTGGAAGAAAGAGAACTAGTTAGAAATGGCCAAGAGACAAACACATTTTCTGAGTTTCTTGTCAGCTTCAAAAACAGCTTTGCCGCTTAACTAGGAGAGTGTATATGGGTGTGCTTGTGTTGGGAGTATACAACAACGTGTGTCTTAAATATAAACGGGGGGGGGGGGGGAAACACTCAAGAATATAGTGTGTGTGTGTGTCCCCAGGGGATAGGAGGGGTGTGTGGGTGTGGGTTGGTTTGTCTAGGGTGATGTTTTTAGCGGTGTTGT
>WLWI01003089.1_pt1 | contig 14288 bp, 14 predicted proteins | sample 6701501 | NCBI WGS metagenome assembly WLWI01 (sample SAMN12718690, study PRJNA515312) | sponge metagenome | isolation source: marine sponge | host: Mycale hentscheli | place: New Zealand: South Island, Marlborough, Capsize Point | collected 2014-11-01
GCTGTGATCGGTGAAGTAGCCTCTGGGTTTGGATAAAACAAGAACAAGAGGTTCTCCAATTTACCAAGGAAAAGATGTCTTCATCTCCCTTCCAACAGGGTTTGGAAAATCCTTATGCTATATCCTGCTTCCTGGTGTGTTTGACTTTATTACGTGGTGTGGAAAAGAAGTCAATGATCCTGGTTGTATCTCCATTAATCACATTAATGGAAGATCAAGTGGCTACTATACATTCTTTTGGAACTTCAGCAATGTATGTAAGTGATGTGAAGATGACTAAAGACAAACAAAGGATCAGAGAAGGAAAGTTCCAAGTGATACTGATGAGTCCAGAGGCACAGTTTAGTGGTACAACCTGGAAGCACATTTTATCTACCAATATCGTTAGGGAAAACTTGGTTGGAATGATTGTGGATGAGGCACACTGCGTGAAGAAATGGTAAGATATCTATATCATCTTAGTCTTTAATGATTTTTTGTTTGACATATTAGGTGTGATACTTTCAGGAAGGATTTCTCCCATTTGAGTGAAGTTCGGAGCATAGTGCCTATGGCGCTCACTGCCACAGCCACCCTTAGCACTTGGAAGTATATTATTAATAGTTTGTGCATGCAGAGGCCTCATATAGTGTATGTTCCCCCATTCAAACATAACATTATATATTGTGTAGGCGACAAGCCTTCTAATGGTATTGCTTCTTCATTTAAGGCTATCTGTGAGGCTTTAGTGAAAAACAAGAAAATGGATAGAACACTTATTTTTTGCTGCAGCTATAGAGATGTAATATACATCAATTTTTTTAAATAACCCTTGGAGATCATTGGCTAGAACCGCCAGATTCACCAGATTATGTAAAGTATCGAGTTGTGGACATGTTCACTCACTGTACACACTCATCAGTGAAGAAGAAGATTATAGAACAATTTTCAAACGAATCTCCGGTGTTAATTGCTACTGAGGCATTTGGTTTGGGCATGAACTGCCCAGATATTCACCAAGTTATTCACTGGGGTCTTCCACAGGATGCTGAAACCTATGTACAAGAAAGTGGCAGGGCTGGAAGGGATGGAAAACAAGCTATATCATTAATCATCAAACAACCATGTGACTTACACAGGCGATTCACTTCAGAACAAATGATAGAGTACTGTCAGAACAAGTCAGTTTGCAGACGCTCTATTTTATATCATGACTTTCTGCCTAGTGAGACCTGTTTACTTCCTACTGAGTTTATAGCATGTATTTGTTGTGATTGTCACTACATTCAATGTCTGTTTATGCTGTGAGAGTAAACTATAGCTACCAATATCAATTTGATTAATATTTTCAAATTAAAGACATAAAGTTACAGTAATTTATTATTAATTTTAATTAAATTAATTTAGATATTTGGCCATTAACTTTGGTGGGGTGAATTTATAAAACAACAGAAAAACAACAACAGTAACAATAGCAACAAGTGTGTGAAATATTATAATTCTAAAAGTGCAGTTTGGAAGTCTTTCTATAATCTACTCTTTCACTTTCTTTTCGCTCAGCTCTTTAATAACATTTTTCCTTACACTGGTGAGCGACTTGTGCTGGCAGGTCATGTCCTTATTAAAAATTTGTCCACCTTGAAGAAGCAGAAGTTCGTAAACGATCTTGACCAAGTCTCTGTCTGGACTTCTCTGAGTGTTTTCCACTGGGTTTACATACTCCAATTTCCTGATCAAAATAATTCATGAAGCCAGTTAGAGATCCAACAGCTCTACCTGCCCTGACTATTGCTTTCTTCGATTTATTTGCCCCTAAACCCTCAATTGCGGTGGTCTTTACAATACGATTTAAATGTTCCATATGAAGGTCACAGCTAATGTTATGACCGGGCTTCCCATGAACATTGAGCTGTGCAGCCAAATTCTTCGGCAATAGTAGGTGGTATTGGGTCGGCATAGTGAAGGCTTCAATGGAGTAGTTTTTGTGTCCGGTGGCCTTCCATATAAGCATAAGATATTTCCACACGCATAAAACCCTGTCCCCGTCACCTTCTCATGGCATCTTTGAATCCCAAGAAACAAAAGCCCAAGACTAATAACTTCTCATGTATAGTCACATGAAGTGCCAGATTCAGTATCTTCATCCGATTCCTTAAACACAGTTTCCAGATCTACATAGCTGTCTACAACACATTTGGAGACCTTCTCTATAGTTGCTGCACGAATCGAGTCCTCTTCCATCCCTGATCATATCTTCATCAGGGAAGACATCTAGTGATTTCATGTTCGGTATTTCATCACTGCAGCAACTATATAACCCTCCACGACAGTTTCTAGAAAGTCTTCAGCAGCATTAACGTCAGACTTGACATTTAGTCGTCACATTTCTGCACTCAGTCAAGTTCCGCTATGGATACAGAGTACCTCTTTCCATAGATTTTGTGGCAGAGTTTATTGCAGTTTAGCGTTTGTTCTTTCGAAGTTGGATTTTTTTGTACGGAGGTAGAAAGCTGCTGTTGCTTTTGCTGTGGAGATGATCTTTCTGGCGGAGAGCAGCAATACACAATTTATATGTTTCCCCTGAAATCCATGGGGGAAAGTCACCGAACGCATACGTTAGGGTCACCAGACCTATCGAGCGGAGTGGTTGGTTTGAATATCCGAAAATTTCCTCTAGCTTATGTCAAGTATCATCTAGCTTATACTAAGCTTATAACTTTAGAATAAGCTGCCCTAGATACTTCCTATATCAAAACATTGGCACAGTGTAACTACCTACTCTGGCTAGTGGTAATGAGCACCCAAGATAATTTATACCTTCATACACCTTAACTTAGAAATACATGAGATACTGTCAGTCAACAAAATACTCCCATCAATAGCATGTATGTATATTAAGTTAACAATAACATTTCATGGGCAGATGAGAAGCTCATTATAAAGTTATGGTAACTTCAAAAGTTTTGATTTGCATAGGTCCCAGAGTGACCACGAAATCAGGAGGTAGAACTGAAACAGACTTCATCGGTTTGGCTGCAATAAAACATTCGAATTAAAGCACTGAGAATATATAATCTAATAGATTACTTTCTATATAATAACTGGGCAATGAATATGATTAAGTAACCACTGTTGATATCCCTAACTAATTCAATGTCAATAAATCACTAGCTCGTTGAAGTATGGAAATTGTAATCTGCTATAGAAAACTATGTATACAAATTAAAAGTTTGTTCTTAGATAATTGTCAAAACTTTGAAAGGTATAGTGCTGACCTAACCCAACATTACTATAAGCAGTGTAGCAATTACTGTGTATGACTGAAGGCTGGATGGATATAATGTGATTACAATTTATAGAGACTTGATAAACAACTACAACTCCTTATTGACAAATATCAGTAATTTATAATCAGTAAGTCGACCCAAATATGGCTGTTTCCTCATCTTGAACAAGACTTAGTGATATAAGTGCATACCAGATAAACTTACACTTCGAAGAGTTGGTATTCCACTGCAATCGAGTTCTCGGTGAGTTGGTAGCTAATCCAAGTTCAGTCACTGAAGTGATTGGAGCATTCAACAGCTCCTATTTAAGTACAAGGAAGTTCTTATAGGTAAGTAGATTCATTAAAAACCACCGAATAAAACATATTAGAACAATTTAAACCAGTAAGGTATTAATGGTGAAATTAGCCATTCAGAACTGGTTTTCAAATCTGTAAGAAAACTATGACAAAACTAATTTACTTTTTATAAATACGTCTTAAAAAAAAAAAAGCTTGACAATGGTAGCTAATAACCATATTTCTACAAATTTCAGATAGAAGTGTAGTTATTTCTATACTGAAGCTATCTTGTACAAAGCTGTCTCCAATTTACAACCTCCAAACTTACAGCTAATGAGACACTAGCAGTTTCGCTCCAAGGAGACGGTTCACCAACTTCAAATTGATGTTCTAATCGAAGGAGATACTTGCTGTCTTCGAGGAATTGAAATGTCAATAGGTGAACATTTATAGGAAGATCCGTTTTTATTACTGAGAACTAATACAAAAAGACAATACTTAGTATACCATTTTGCTCTTTAGGTAAATTTCTGAAAGGTATGGGAAAATGCACATAGAACTATTGGACAATGGATAAATACATAGCTGAACACACAACACAGATATTAATAGTATACGTTGTACATCACATACACTTGACAAACAAATTATGTCTATAATATTAATCTCAGCACATAACATTGTATTTTATGTTTATATAATATTAAAATATCTTAAAGTAGTGCAATATTTTATATATTTACATACTACAAAGCCACTGTGATTTGGCAAGAAGTTTCAACATTGGGTCAAGTTTTAATTAACCATATTGGCTGTTAAAACGAGAAAATTTGCTATTATTAACTCTATTTATCTTTGTTTGAAACTTAGCGTTTAGCTACCAGAAGAGATCACAAAGCACAACGTCCCACTACATAATACTTAGCTATTAAATGCCAACATAAAATGCTCCTATATTAGTAAGCTTTAAATATAACTTCCTGTCCCTCAATTGCACCTGAATATTAATAATTTACAGCTTACCTTGGTAACATATTTGTTAATCCAGTCCTTGTAATTTCCTTCATCTCTAATGAACACAAAATGTGGCTCCAGCATCATTTCTTCCCCAGTCACTCTGTGATGAATGGTTCCATTCCTTTCATCATCCAAGTAGATAAGTTGCTCTCCTTTTATAACTAGACCCTCTCCATTGAGACCAGTTTCATTGATTGGCTCACCAACACCCAGATTATCGTCATAGAGTGTTCTACGATGCACCTTAAATAGAATATATAAAGCATTTTGCTATATAGCTAGAAAAGAACTTGAATTTTTGTGGCAGACATATGCTCGTAGTATTAAGAACACTTAATATGTAGTTCACTTGCTCTAATAAAAACAAGTTGAACAGAATACTGCACTACCAATTTCACTGCCTTTCATTATTGTATCTGGATTTTACTCTAAGAAAATATAGCCCCAATTTGCAATTGTAAGGACAGTATATACATTACATGTATCTCTCTTTCAGGAGCTTTGTCTTAAACAAAAGCAGAATTAATGACTCCAAAGGTGTGAACCCTTAGTGCTTACAATATACTAGCTATAACAAACTGATTTCTCAGACTGAAAGAATACTTTATTGGCTATTCCTAATTAGGTATTAATATGGCTCAAGCCATAAAAGCAGTAGATGTAAATGCTGTCTTCACAAAAGAGAAGCTGAACATACAGGAGACACTCACTGGAATATAGTTTCAATGCGAAACTCCAATTCCAGCACTCAGCATAAAGCAAAACTACAGTGGGCAGAATAGCTCAAATGATTGCGACGTGATATGATAGGGGATGTTACCCACAAAACTAGACGGGGAGCTGACAGCTTTACCTTTTCTCAAAAATTTACTTGAATGTCAAAATTGCACAATAAAAGGTCGTTCTGAGTAGGTACATACTTAAATCAGCAGTAAATAATGTCAATAATCTCAATATCGGAGCATGACAGGTAGACAAGATGACTACAGTAACCATCTTGCGAATGTGCGCTTGGAGGGTTAAAAATGAAAATGCAGTATTAGTCTCGTTTATATAACAACTGTAGTGATACTTTTAACCCTCAGAGTGCATGGCGAGAGGGTTATAGTAGTCGTCGTGTTGTCCGTCTGTTTGGAAAATTGTGAAGCTGCTGTCAGCTCCCACGTTGGTATTAGCTTTTGTGGGTAACACCCCTATCATCACGTCGTAATCACTGAGTAAATAATGTCTTGTGCCCGTGGTAGTTCAGCTCAATGCTGGGAAGTCAATGGAATGCTGAAAGTGGAGTTTCATGTTGAAAATATAGACCAGCGAGTGTCTCTGGCTTGTTCAGCTTCTACTCTTATGAAGACAGTATTCACGTGTGCCGTTTACATTGCTCGAGCTATACTGATGCCTGATAATAATAGCCAATACATTATTCTTCTGGTCGGAGAGAATTTGATGTTGAGGGTTTGCACCTTTGATGTTTCATTATCAATGCAGCCAGTGAATGTGACAATTGAAATATAAAGATAATATATCTAACCATTAATTCCAGCTGTCCATCATTGAGACTGGCTCCTCCCTGAGATCTGTCTGTCATGATAGTGAACTGAGAGGACCCAACACTGGCATCATTAAACTACATGGAGGAAAAAACAAACAAACAAACAAACAAAGACAAACCAACCACTGGTTCAAAAATTAAATTTCTTACATTATGACCCACACTCTAGAAAATGAACCTAAGCTACACACCACCTGCATAAAATAGAGGTTAATATCCTAACAGTACGAGATTCATCCCTATTCTATGACAACATGATAGGCACACTCCTCCCTAGAGTGTGGAAAGTGTACAAGTTTCATTTTCGGCCTAGTAACAGCTATAATTATTTAGCCTTTGAATTGCAAGGACTAAAACCATTGCATATTTCAGGGGAGGATACAGCATAAAATGATAGTGAGGGACACAACTATATGTAGTCTAAATTACAAAATTAATTGAAATAATTATTAATTATTTTGACATTAATTGTGAATGTAGAGCATAAATTAGCATGCAGTTTTCCAGTCAGGTCTGTATTAGTATATATATATATATTTTTTTTTATTAATAAACTTGGTAGGGTGGCTGGGAGGGGGCAAGTCCACGATTTATGTCACTCACTCTCATGAATATTCTGGAGTTGACAGGATAATAATTTCCAGCTACTGGTTCTGTAACATTCAAAGGCCAAGTCTGCCGATAATTACGACTGACAACAACAACAACCACAACAACAACAACAACAACAGAATAACATAATACAGTCCCATAGGCATCTTGTGTTATAATACATTGCAAAAATGTACAAATACCTGTACGTATGCATGTATGTATGCATGTACGTATGCATGTACATACATCCTTTTTTGAATTTCTCTTCCATTTGCATCTGTATACCAGGTAGAATTAGTTGCGGCTGTTGATGTGAAACGAGTGATTATTTCTTTGCCGAGGTCATCCCTGTAAGTTAATGAAAAACTATGATCTTAAAGTTGCATCATTGAAAAAGAAAGGAACTATTGTAGGGAGCACCGTCACCTGAACACTTATCATCTAACAGACCTACTCCATTCCAGTGAGTAGATGTGGAATAGGTGTGAGCACAACTACTCACTGGAATGGAATAGGTCTGAGCACAACTACTCACTGGAATGGAATAGGTGTGAGCACAACTACTCACTGAAATGGAATAGGTGTGAGCACAACTACTCACTGGAATGGAATAGGTCTGAGCACAACTACTCACTGGAATGGAATAGGTCTGAGCACAACTACTCACTGGAATGGAATAGGTGTGAGCACAACTACTCACTGGAATGGAATAGGTCTGAGCACAACTACATACTCACTGGAATGAAATACGTCTGAGCACAACTACTCACTGGAATGGAATAGGTCTGAGCACAACTACTCACTGGAATGGAATAGATCTGAGCACAACTACTCACTGGAATGGAATAGGTGTGAGCACAACTATAGGTCTGAGCACAACTACTCACTGGAATGGAATAGGTCTGAGCACAACTACTCACTGGAATGGAATAGGTCCAATGATAAAGTCAAACTCAATAGATGATCCATCTTTTCGTACTCGGATATTTTGTTGGACCCAATCAGAAAACGTCTGCTGTATTTCTTCAAACAGTGGTCCCTGGATGGAAAATCAAGTGTTATATATTTGTACATATGGAACTGTATTTGTATAATAACACAACAAACACTATAGCAACAATAAAGCAAGTTAATGTTAGCATGTGATATTCTTTAACATCTTATTTCATATGCATCATATTGTTTTTTTTTTGTCCTACCTCACCAAACTAAAATATTTATTTTATTTCATTTTACTTTTCACACATTTACATCTTTTATCTATATAATAACATCCGTGACCGACGACGACGTACACATTCATAAATAATTCATGAGCTAATGAGCTAGACCGCGCAGACGCACAATACCCGTAAACTCACGCTGCCGGGTAAACCTAGAGCGCGAACGAACTGTTTAGCAGTGGAACTGGCACAAAAAATGGACAGTAGGCGGGAGTGGCACAGAAACAGGAGAGCAGCTTTCATGATCTAGTGCTGAATTACCGAGTAAACCAAGAACGCAGTTGTAAAGAAGTGAAGGGTTTGGCTATGCTAAACTATTGGTGGCGAATTCGTTTGCAGCCTAACCAGGTACAACGGTAAACGGAAGAAGACGAGAGTGGCTGAGAAACAGGAGAATGGGTAAAGTGTCATCACGTTCTGTAGAAAGTGATTACTGTAATTGTAACTAAAAGCGGGTGGAACAGACAGGGATAGGTGGTGTAGGTTTCAGAAAGGAAGGCTAAAGTGCGAAAGAAGGCAAAAAAAAGCTGTTAAATAGCCGGTGGAATCGACGAGGAAAGGCAGTGTAGTAAAAAAGGAGAAAGTACGAAAGAGAAGGCAAAAAGGAACGATTAATATTGTACTAAAAAGCGGGTGGAATCGAATCATCGAGTAAAGGCGGCATAAGCTTAAAAAAGAAAGGTGAAAATAGAAAAGCTGAAGTTAAAAGTTTCACAAAGCCTATGTCCACAACCATGATAGAAGGACAGAAAGATTCAGAAGCAGGAGAGGTAGACAAAGGAGGAGAAAGGACTCCTTGACTCAAGAAGGAAGAGATGAAAAAAAAAGAAAGGTGGTAGATACAGAAATGAGATAGTTCAGGAAAAAATAGAGAAGGAGAATGAAACTGATGTAACCTTAACCAAATGTGGAGAATGATAACAATGAATAAAAGTAACTTATCTAATGCATTTTTACTTTGCAATATGTCAAGCGCCACTGTGTGGCGGGGTACTTGCTAGTATAAATAAATACTTGTATAAGTCAAGCAGCACATTCTATAAATCAGCTCTAACAAATGATAAAATGTAAACTTTCACTCCTACCTTGACCACATTCACTTGAACTTTAGAGTCTTTTCCCACAACATCATACGCTGCAGTGCCATTGGGCCTAAAAATAGAATTATGATAAAAAACAAAACAAAGATAAATAACAAGATGGAGGACCAAACACTGCAATAAGGTTATGTATCTTTCTTTATTTAACACAAATGCAAAAAAAAAAAAAAAGAAAGAAAATTATTTACCTGAATATATAAGCCCCAGAAGCTTGTGAGCTATTAATGTTCCTACCGTCACTCTAATTATACCACAGAAAAGTCTGGTTTATCTTCAATGACAGGTTTTTCTTACTAATATACTTCAACTTTCCTGTACTTCCATCTACTGCTACTGTTATGTCCTAGAGGTAAACAATAGTAATAGTAGTAGTAGTAGTAGTAGTGTAGTATGCTCAGCACTGAGCTAATAAAGCTATATATCATATTATGTACAATTTGTTACATAGACATGATGCATTAATCCACAGTCACAATTATAATTCCTTCAATTTATGTCTTTATTATGTGCCACTTATAGTCCCCACATAATACATTATATATAAACATAATTATATGACATGACATGAAAAATTTTAGTACCTTATTTTGAATGACTATGTCTTCAAAATCATCTTTAATTCTTGTTAAGTTACTAAACGTGGTAGCTGTGAAACCTTTCAGAGTACCGTTTCCTTGACGAACATAGTAAGTTTTAAACCCAAGTCCTGGTAGCTCCACCTAGAGTAATATAGTGTGTATAACACATTAAACTGAACCTTAAACTTTCAAAAAACAATACTGGACCAGGTTACTTCATTAAAAATAAACAATCAGTAGTCCTCAATAAGTTGACGTGAAACTTTACATTATAGCCTTGTTCAATATCTTCACACTATTTGACTTTCACTGTAATGAAAGGAGTCACAACTTTTTCTTATGTATGACCATATTCATAAGAATGACCACTTACTCTGAAGTACAGCTCATAAGCAGCTGAACCTCTTGTACCTCGTGCTCTCGAAACAGCAGCTGAAACTGGAGAAATCTGAAGATGTAATTCACAATATTAATTTGTTCTCAGGCATGTATTAGAAAAAAATAAAGAGAGAGAGAGATCAAGTATTTCTTACTTGGGCAGCGACTGTATTTCCTGCACTATCGAATACTGTGACTTGATTGGTTGTCACTGGAAACCTCACTGAACGTTGGCGTGTCCTGGCAACCGGATTGTAAATAATTATGTTGAACTAAAAGGAAAAAAGTACAAAAAATCTATTAGTACAATTGTACTAAAAAAAATCAAGCAACTTTTCTTCAAAGTGATTAAATATGGGCTATATTTAAAGTCTATTTCTCCATTCATACTTAACATGATCAAACTGCTTACTTTGCAGTTTTGTACCAAATCTAACTGTAACCAGTTTATAAAAAATTAGCAAGTTAATAATGAAGTTTATAGCCTCTGTCACACTTTCAAAGTTTGGAATTTAATAAGCAAAACTTCACCACCTGCCAAATCCTTCCATCATTATCACAGAAACGCGTTCCATTGACTCCACTTAGTTCCACATATTCTAATAGGTACTAATTTAATTAATAACCACGTACATTGTTAGTTTCTGAGGCCGGACACGAGCTGACATTAAGATAGTCGCAGACTTCCATCTCGGGAATCTCGCTGGTGGTCTCGTTCATTACCAGTTGCCCGAGGGCATCAGTTATGATCCCCTGGCAGTCCACAGCTCCAATATGGAGGTGCTTGGCATAATTGTAAGCAACATGCTGTTTTTCAGTCCCTCTATTATATAAATAATATTAATAAAAAATGTTTCAAGATCAAAATACAATTTTAAAAATGACTAGAAAGTGTTAGGATTAAAAAAAAAGAAGTTAAAAGCAGAGACCAAATCAAATAGCACTTCAAAACATTAGCAGAACTTAAACAACGATATATATTTAATAGAGCTTTATAACGGAGGAGTCAAACTTACGACACCGCATCATGGTGCTGCATTACTGCCATAGCCTCTTCTAAACACACACACACATACACACACAAACTAATGCGTATCAGATATTTGTGTTGTTTGATATCTCTTATGTGTTGAGTGTGCACTTACGAAGCTTTCTTCTGGAGTACATGGCAGAAGGCTTCCCTCCCTGTATCTTCAATATGGCTTCATAGTGAGAGCAAGTTTGGAGGAGATTGTTCATTTTTCTCTCATAACCTTTTAAAGCTGGGCGACTGGTATAAAAACCTGATAGACCGTAATTAGCAATGAATCTTAGCAATAAATGATTGTGTGTACTACTTCACTATGATTTAGTCATTCTCAGCTGAAATAATTAGTTTTTCTCCTTTTTAATGGCCAATATAATACATAATTTTTAAAACCCGATGTTTCAACTCCTTATAAAAGTCTTCCTCAAGTGTCAATGAGGTTAAGCTCTCCCATGGTGATTTATAAATGTAATGTATAGTGGCTCTGTCTCCATCTTTTACCTCTTCTCATATATAGTGATGTTGCTGCCAAACATGTCCAGCAATGGCTACAATCTCCTCACTCTCACTGGCACCTATATCTTTAATCTTTTGCACAGGCATTATAGTTGTTTCACCAATATGTATCTGTCCCACAGCTGAGAAAAGTGCTATCAGTCTAAGATAACAGCAAACTGTCATAAGTGCTACTTATGCAAACATTCCAAGTGCTTTGGTGATCCATTCAATTATAAACTCAGAACTGCTGGACATTTACATGTTAGTCAGGTCTATATATGAATGGCATAACTCAGTCCATAGGTCTACTGGTATCACCACAATGAGTATGTTGCTACTGCATGGTTATAACTTCTCTCAATAGAATGATTAATAGAATCACAGTTGCAAGGTTGGATCCTAAAATATACACTTATAGTGTAGCTAGAAAGACAACTGAGAGATAAGTGAATTTGCTTGTAATACATTCATTTATATTGAACTTGCATATATCAAAACCCTGTATCTTATGCATGTACTTACCAGTTAAGAAAGCATAAGGTCTAATAGCATATGGAAAAAAATCATCAGACTTGGTGGTCCATGATCTACCAGTATCATGGAGTGCCTGAATGTACCTTGATGGAGTGCTATAAAATATGTCCAGGCTGGAGTTCTAATCGAGTTAAAGAAAGTATAGAAGCTGCAGAAGAGTTATACTATATATGTATGAAAATGGGTTACCTTTGCATTAGTATATTTAATAAGTTTGTCCATGTTGTCGAAGTTGAGCCTGGCATTCTGGTACTGGAAGTCTTCCCCAAATGTAAGCATGATATTGTTAGTGGCATAGGCTGAGGCTATTTCATAGATATCTTTAATAAACAAATCTGTTTCGTAGTCAACATTATAGCCGTCTAGTGAAGGATCATCCTAAACACAAATACAACAGAATTACGGAGCTACACAAATGAATAATACTTTAAATTCTAACTGTAGATATGAATTACAACAGAAATAAGAATCTGCACTATTAGACACTATTTGCAGTTCTACATAGTGAGGATGTTTCAGTAGTCCCAACAAAAGTATTGTGTTGTTGCAGTAATAATTTATTACCTAATGAATCACAGTTTAGAGTAATATCATTCTATTTTGAAAGAAAATAGAATGAAGAGATAAAAAATTATGCATATGCAGAGATAAAGAAATTGAAATATAAACCACAAGAATAACAGACAATAAACCAAAAGCTGAATATTAACCTCAAACCTCAATCTAGCTACCTGAATGAACTCGTCCTTGCAAACCGTATCAAAACACAACCCATCTGGCTGTCTGTAGCCATTGTAGAGGATGCCAGTGAACAAGTCTGCATCGCGCCCTAGACTAGGGCTCGGTTGCCACAGCAACTCGAGTGTATTCTTGCTGATTCTAATTTTATGATCGTCATAATCATGTCGACTGAAAAACAGCGCGTCAAACCCCATCTGAGCGAACAGAGCTGCCTGAGTGGAGAAGTGGCCAAACGGATCTATCTGCCACGCTATGGTGGGGCAGGCCTCTGGTCCAAAGTTCTCCTCTATGAACTGAAATCCTGAACATAAGATGTAATATAGCTACTGTATATCAATAAACTTTACAAGTACAATGATAGCAACATCGTACAGGGCCACAAAGTTCAACAGAATATAAAATACATATTTCAGTTTATTATTGATTATGTGGCAATTACACAGCTTCCAAAATCAAGTGAAAGGTTTAATATCCAACAAACCAAATTTTATGATTCTAAGGAAGTAATCCAAAACTTTCAACCATTTGCAATACATGTATTATTCAACTATGCATTTGATTAAAAGAACAACATATCACATATATACATATGGGCATATCCATGAATACTAAGTATTAGACTGTTTTAATTATTTTACATGTCAGTGATGAGTATACTCCAGAAACTAGTAATTCACCTAGTGCCATTTGATCAATGATGGCATTATAATGAGCTGCTCCTTCATCATTCATACACCATCCTCCATTGACAAACTCAAGCTGCCTTGAGCGGACTAGATTTTTTACCTGTTTCCAATACATAACATAACTAAAATTTAAAAAAAGGATAGCTTTGGAGCATTATAAAAGAATATTTTCTAATATTTCACTTTTTGGTTCATCTCATTAATCTTATTAATTGTAATATAATTATTTCATTAATGAAAAAGAGAAGGAAGGAATGACGACATGAGACATAAAGCTAGGTGGACCGGCTGACTGAATAGGGAGAAATAAACAACTAGCTCTTTGACTAAAGAAAGACAACCCAACTAAGAGTGTTATAATAAATAGCAGATATGCTTTGTTGGATTGTTCTAGCTTTCTATGTTGATAATTATTCCTAGGCACTGCTTTTGTGGCTGTAAATGTTAATTTGTTATGCTGACCACTATTTCTTTATCTCATTCATCAATAAGCAAAAATTAAGTACTAACGATTACAAATAGCTTTGAAGTCATTTTGCAAAAATTTAGCCAAAGATATATTACTAGTGGTGTGCTTGAGCACAAATGGCGAGCGAGCCTTAAACTACACTATTGTTAAATGATTGATTTTAACAACTAACACTCAAGCTACTAAAATAAAGTTGAGGGGTTTCAATTCCATAGTAACTGCTCCCCGCAACTGTTTGAATTGAAAAAGAAGCAACAAAATCAAGTCACGTTATTTAAAATTTTCTTTGTGATATTCTTAATAGTAGTTGTAACACACAATACTTTCACACAACTGAACATACCTAC
>WLWI01003090.1_pt1 | contig 14288 bp, 12 predicted proteins | sample 6701501 | NCBI WGS metagenome assembly WLWI01 (sample SAMN12718690, study PRJNA515312) | sponge metagenome | isolation source: marine sponge | host: Mycale hentscheli | place: New Zealand: South Island, Marlborough, Capsize Point | collected 2014-11-01
CTCAGCGAGAGCCACAGATATGGCCCATCTCTAGATGTGTTCTCATTCGGACATCTTGCCCTCTACATACTCACACAGGTAAAGCAGAAATTAATTACAACTAGTAGTAGTAGTAGTAGTAGTAGTACAATAGCAAATCTATTTGTAGTAGTACAGGAGCATATATTGTCATGTACAGTGCTTCCAAATTAAAGAGTGGATTTTTTTAAACTACTGTATAGAATCTCACTACAGTCATTTAACATACACATACCTTTTTCTTCATCATCCCAATAATGTTTCCAATAGTGAAACTGGATGAACAGCACTTTTCTCATTCACTCTAATACATTTTACGCCATTTTTTATGTCAAGCATTTGCGGTAGTTCGTCATTAAATGTAGCTAGTTAATGAGCTTTAAACGTAGCTAGTTAATGAGCTTTAAACGTAGCTAGTTAATGAGCTACGGTCCTACAGTAATTTCCCAAGTTGTAAGACGGGCTTTCCCTAACTGCAAGGCCACAGTTTTAATTTCTTTAAGTGGCTGTATGGATTCTAAGCATTCTACTAGCAGTAGTAAGACACTGGGCTGCTTCTCTAGCAAGATGTCCCAGCATTCGGTATTCTGACAACATCAGGGTGGGACAGTTGGAGTCATAACGGTTGTGCGGCTCCAGACAGCAGCTAAAATACTGGCTCTGATAGGCAGTAATACAACCGTAGCTAAAGCAGCCATATCCATGCAACAGTTAGCATATTCAAACAGTGAACGTAAAAATCTAGTTGGCAATAAGTTGTTCTACCAGAAAGAGACACTATTTACAATCTCTTTAAACAAACGTTGGCTACAAAATTCATTTCTACTATTTTGCCTTGTCTTCAAACTCCACTAGAAATCTCAACTAGTGAGAGAGAGGTGCTGAGGAGACTGGATAATCCAGTGGGCAGCCCGGAGAAGACTGAGCCAATTGTTGCAACTTGCTTTCCAGCAAAAAGTAAACCAATCAGGTAGTGGGCGTAAAGATCCCTAAAGATCGCCAGGTCTTATTATATATCTGAAACCTATTTTGTGTAATTCCTCGGAATCTAGAATGGGAATGATTCCAAACTTCATATATTTGTAGACCTTGACCTTGGAAACAAAAACCTTCATTTTAATTTTTTTAAGAGAAAATGCTGACATGTTTGCTGAGAAAAGCTAATGAACACACTCAACTGGATAAAATAGAAAAGAATAGATAAAAACTAAAATGAACTTCTTAAAAATAAACCTAATGAGGCAGAGGATGAAGAATCAGCTCGCCAGCGGCGGTACCGTCGGAGAAGTATTGGAGTTTATACTTGAGGCTTCTGAGGCTGTAACAAAAAGTAATACAGTACCAACTTCTTTATTTGATATTATTTAATCCTCTAGCAGTACCCTTCAGGGTCCATTGCTAGCCATAGCAGCCCTACAAACAGTAAAATAAAAAGTTAGTTACCCCAAGCAACCAAAATTAAATAACACCAAGAATATGCGAGGGCGTTGTCGCAGTAGGCTAGGCTCACATTAGGCTAGGCATCTTTCCAGTTATACTTGTGTATGGAGCTCTGCTAGGAAACATTAGCATATTATCACTTACTGCAGGAGAACTTAACTGTATCTAACTATAGTTTCACTTGCTTCTACATGTTCTACATACTCGCACTACTCTCCTTATACCATTCAAGCATAGTTTCTTGAAGAATCCTAAAGGAAGCCCAGTGCTGAGCAATTATAAGCTGCTGGTGCAGTGGGATGGGCAGAGTAGAGATTGAAGAGGTTGAGCAATATGAACGGCCAGCTCTGGCAGTTAATCCTGAGTAGTATAGTGAGCAGAGATCAGTGAGGAGAGAGTGGTGAGGTTGTGCAGCAAAGTTCAGACATGCCACCATTACTTAGCAATAGCCTTATGTGGCATTTTCTATAAATTAACGATAATAAGAGGAACAAAAAGATTCAATATTGTAGACTATCCCATGGCCCGGCAAAACCTACTTATAGAAAAATAATACAAAAACGTGATGCTGCATTTATGCTGACTTTCCCAAAATTGTTCACAATTGTTGAGTGTGATATATGTTGTATCATTATAATAACTGCTAGTAAACTAAGGAAAATAACAACATGGTGTAAATACTGTCATAATATTGCACAGTTTATTAACCTTCACAAATAAAAAAATATTTCTGAGTAGGTATTTCCAGGAGAGCTGCGGTTGGCTACACGTTCAGATCCACACAATCCTGGTCAAGTAATTGGTCGCACTGAAGTACAGCGTCGTGAGGTGTACATGAAGAATTTGGAGAATCAGTTATTGAAGTCTCATCCTATTCTAGTAGAGATGGTGACTAATTGCCTGCACAATACTCCTCAAACAAGACCTACTGCTGAGCAACTACTGGAGACACTAACACCAGTACAGGATGCCATGGACAAAATACATGGAGGTAGGTCAATCAACATAGCCAGTGTGTTACACATGAAGGAGACTAAAGAAAAGGACAGAAAAATTGAAGAGCTCAAGGTAAAGTCTAAAGTTAAGGCATTAACTCTTGAAATGTTATTTTAACTTTACTAACCAGTTTAATTAAATAATATTAAGCGCAAGAATTTCTTTAAATAATCACATTTTCTGTATACATCTTGTAAAATTTTAATGCCATTCAAATTACATCAGTCAAAATTTATTAATATTTGACTATTTAGTAGGATGCTGCACGCCTATAAAAATATTGCACTATTACATGAGAACAATTCAAATAATTGCTTAAAATAAAGTTTCTATATTTTAGGTTTAATAGCAAACTAATTGTAAATGAGATGTATTTATAATAAACCATTGTTGCATTGTTCCAAAATGAATATGTCATTCTTTGAACTCTGTTAAATTGTGATTACTTTCTGTGTCATGACCATATTGATGTAGAATGTTATGTTATCATTTGATGTGTTGTATTATACAGTTTTCAGAAAGTAGACTAGAAGCTGAAAATAGAGAATTGACAGAAGAAAATACAAAACTTGAAAGTGACAAAGAAATGCTGGAGTCTGCAAATACCCAACTTATTGAAGAGAAACATCAATTGGAGACAAGTGTCATGCATGTACAGGCAGAAAACAATCAACAGAAGACTGAGAACAATCAATTGAAGACTGAGAACAATCAACAGAAGAGTGAGAACAATCAACAGAAGACTGAGAACAATCAACTGAAGACTGAGAACAATCAACTAAAGACTGAGAACAATCAACTGAAGAGTGAAAATGATCGATTGAGGAAGCAGATAACTGATGAAACAATTCAGTTGAAATCTCGCCACGAACAAGAAAAGCTTCAGTTTGAATCTCATTACCATCAGAAAAGACAAATTCTCCAATCTGAAGTTGAACGACTAACAAAAGAATTGGAGCGCATCAAGACAGTGTCTATTGACAAGAAATCTTTGGTGAGTATTGTATAGGGAGCCATTGTACACAACAATTCAAACAAGGTAGTAATAACCTTTAATCTGATAACAAAATAACTGTAAATACTAAAAAATAGCAATGGCAAAGTTCAGTAATGCAAAAACTAAATGAATTTCAATGTAATATTAACCACTCGTCATAATTGTTGCACTGAAAAAAAAAAACATTTCTGAGGATAGACTAAGACTTGCTTACTGCCATAAAAAGCCTGCAAAGTTGTTCAAAAGTAGCTAATTGTATTTAAAAGGTAGTTAAATTTTCACTTTAAGATTTTTTGTGCTATTCTTCTGCTAAGCAGTAGCTTAAACACACAACACATTTTACACACACTTACACCAGACTTGCCTTAATAATCTCTTCATGCATTGACTGTTTGGACAAAAGAATTTCAAGTAAGAACAATACTGTTGAGTACGGCATATATTTTCAGCTAACTACAGTACAAACTTACCACCACCAATAATTCAAATTATCTAGTAAGCATGTAAGACTTACTGTGTCTGCAAAATTCAAACTTGTCAGAGAAAACTAAATTCAGAGAGGTATACACCTGAATAATACAAGTAAAAAATGATAATCAAAGGATTCTGTTTAGTGGAGTATGAGATGGGGTCGACATTGAAATACACATGCAGATGCTATTAATTACTAGTTCATTTGAATGAAATGGGCTTTCACAATTCAGGATGTGATAAACACAGTGTGATATGGTGAGCACTGATCATGAACCTAAAAATACTATTGTGAAGATATTTGGCTTGGAATAAGTGTATTTATACCATAGTTGCTATGGTAACAGTCATGAATAAAAATGTTATGCCCCAATGTTATTCCCCTCCAATCGCCTGTGAGGGGAAAATAATTATTGTATCACAAGAGGGGGGTTTAGATTGCATATGAAAGATGTTTTGGTCAGCAATATAAAGTGAGATGAAAAAAGTTGTGGTATGAATAATTAATTGTTGTTTTTTACATATTGAAGTGTTTGGGAACATTTTCATCTCTATAAAGAACTGGCTCAGAGAATTATTTTTTGAGAATATCGTTTTGTCTTGGAAACATCACGGATATCATCACTTAATCTCCGCTGTTTTTGCTTAAAGGTTGCGGAAAAGGAATAAAATGCACTAATTATCTTATCAATTTTATTGAATTACCCTCACTGCATTAACTGGACATATTTTCCCCTTTCGTTCTTTTTATTTTGTATTTTACTCCATTAAAAAACTATGGTATAATAATATATTTAAACCATGATAACTCCTGGAATTAGATAACCACCTTCTTCCTTAGGATTTGCCCTTGGGAATGAAACAGTTATTAGCGATAATTTCTCGTACGCACGGTTTGATTCTTACACATTTACGTAGTGACTGATAGTAAACAGTAACCATGGCAACATTATTGTTGTTGTTGTTTTTTGTTACTCAGTGCACTTCATTTTATTATATTTGCTAACATTTACTTTTACAACTGTATACATTTCTATTTAGACATTCCCCCTACTAGACTGGAGGCGTGGTCCTGAGATGCCTGTGAACATGAGTGGATACATCCAATTAGTACAGATAAATGATACAGTGTATGTTGGAGGAGGATATACTTACAGACGTGAAGATGAGTACATAGTGATGGCCTACAACAGACAGTCCTGCCAGTGGCACACTCTACCTCCATACAGTGCCAAGTGGTTTGCTATGACTACCATCAACAGCAAACTAGTTGTGGTGGGAGGAAGCAATAGAGAGTACTCTGAGATCGGTGTGCTAGGAGAGTGGCAGTCTGACAGCAACCAGTGGACACACCCCTTCCCTCCTATGCCTACACCTCGCCGTTGGCCTTCAGCTACTTCATATAAACATTGGCTGGTGGTTGCTGGTGGTCGCCCTGGAGACTGTTTACAAATTGTTGAGGTACTTGATGTATCCAACATGCAGTGGTCCACTGGACCATCTACACCAGCACCTAGGTACAAGATGAAGTCTACTACACTAGGAGATACCTGGTACCTCATGGGGGGAAGGTGTGAGGATGGTGATAGTCCTGATGTCTATAGTGTATATCTGGAGGATCTTGTTTCACACTCCGCGTCAGACAGTTCCAACATGTGGAACACACTACCTCCACTCAACTGTACATTATCCTGTCCACTCAACATTGGAGGATCTCTACTGGCAGTTGGTGGTTGGGACAAGATGAGTAAGGAGCCAATGTCCACCATCCAGCGCTATGTCCCTGAGACTAATACCTGGGTCCAGGCTGGACAACTACCACATGCAGTATATACCTGTACCTGTATCATGACATCAGACAAGGTCCATGTTATGGGAGGACATGATGGGTACAGCAGACTTAAGAAATTGTATACTTCTATTATACCTTAATTTTATTTGTGTAAACAATTTTGGTTTATTAGCTATATTATGTTAATATAAGAACTATCTTAAATATTAGTAACATTTTGTAATTCATTTAAAAAGGTAGAATATTTAAACTGACTGCGATTCTTCTTGATATTAAGATTTTATCTACTACAAATAGCTAGTTTATTACTTTATTTATTCGAGCTAAGCTAGTTGTTGTAGCTCATGTGGCAGAGCGCTTGTGCATTATGCAAGTGGTCCCGGGTCCAATTATCTCGGTGGTGACCAAATATTTAAAGCCTGTGAAAGAGAGAGAATACATCTAAAGATTGGAACTCTAAAATATAAACAACATAATGTTGCCAACAGATTCATTGAAATATTCAGTGTAGACAAACATCCACTCCAACTCATGAATAAAATTGGATAGCTAGAATATTTTGCAGACCTCACAGCTATAGCAAATCATTGCTAGAGTTTTTTTATTTTTCGCCTTCCACTTAATTGTAGATACTTTTAGCTTTTATGAACTATTATATTTAGTTTATAAAAATGAGATGAAAACAGAAACAGCATTTGTAATGAATTCGTAGAATACAACCAAGTAAATATTTAAAATCCTAAAACTTGTGCCAACATTCACTGAAAAAATAATGACAACACACTACAGTAACAAACTACAAACCAAGTTAACATAAACATCTAAAAAGCATCTTTTGTAAATAAAAACAAGAAAAGATTTGAAGTGTGATGAAGAACGTAAAACAAAAGGTACTTTTTCTTCTTCTTCGCTAGCTTTTTTTTTCTTTCTTCTGCTTTTTTATCAACTTCTTTTGCTTGTCTGCATAAGGTTTTAAGTTCTTGAGTTCTTTCTTGAAGAGGTTCCTATCATCGTGTGATGTCACACCCATTCCCTATACATAACAGACAAGAAAATAATAAAGATTAACAATCAATATCTACTTTGTCACACTGATTATTGATGAAAACAAATAAACATTATTACAATTCCATGAGGTCAGCAAGTCTCATAAAGACTGCCTGCAGTTACAGAATGAAATTAAATTCCCTGCTCATGTAAATTTAATTTCTGTTGTCAAACACCTAAACATGATGAATGTAATCCTCCAATTGGGGCTAAGACAAATTCTTTCTGGTAATGATTTTAGAATAACAAAAGGGCTACAGCACTGGTACATCATGGTGACTGACGACTAGTTCAATGAGAACTTTATTAGAAATGCCACCTAACTCAATTTATTTTATCTCTTCCACAGTCTTTTTTTTCTTCCCTATATTCCCTTTTGGGGCATTTTTGAACCAGGGCATGCCCAGTACATATAATTTGAATATACTATTGCACAATCAGCATCATTTTGAGTACTTTGATATCAAAAGAAAGGAGTGTTGTGCTTGAAAATTTTTGAGCTATAGATTCTAGGAGGTTCTCAGCAGCTGAAGTGATACATATGCTAGCTGATAGTGAGGATGAAGAGTAGGATGTTGTCTCTCAGTGTGAATTTGACTAAGAGAGCAAGGCTGAAGCTGAAATTCAAGGTGACTATTCTGAAGATGATGGAGAATTAGTGATCATTCCTTCTGATTTGCTTCATCCTGATGTGAGAGTGACTTTAGGTAAGTTAATTGAAGAGCTGTGAAGTGGACTCCATTCCCTTGTGTGATTCTGAAGATGAAAATGAGTCCATTACTCCTTTACTTTTTAGTTCACCTGAGAGAAGCAAAAGTGAAGTATTAGCTGAAGATTCTAATTCATGTCAAGTTCATATTCTACTGCAGTGGATGTCTCTAGATCTCACGTGAGTGACAGTAGTCATACACAACAAACCAATCAGAAGGTGATGAGGCTGATCAGGCAAGGCGCCGGGGGCAGGAGCGAGGTAAGGATCGAGGAAGCAGTAAGTGTTGTGGAAGAGGACGGGGTCAAGGAAGAGGCTGCACTCAAGGTAGTTCACAGGGTCGAGAGAGTTCATATGGATGAAAGAGAGTCAGCATTGATTAAAGAAGTAACCAAGATACAACGATAGAGGAAGACGAAGCTTGAAATTGGGTATATACTAAGCCATCAGCTAAGAGTAAGGTCCAGTGTACAGGTAGGAAAGGTTCAAAAGAATTTTTTTTGATTTGTTTGTGTTCCATGGAATTTATCCGGTTGTTTTATGTTGATGATGTTTATTGATCTTCTCGTAGATCAGACTAACTTATACGCAGACCAGTAATATTATGCTTATGGTCATCATTCACCATGATACGATGTTAAATGGGAAGAAATTCTAGGCTTTTTGGAGTTAAATAGTGTTATGGGAATACTGTTTCTTCCATCTAACAGGGTCTTTTGGTCAAGAGAACCCTCGTTGTCACTTTCCTGGCTTGTTGTCACGAAACCTATTTCAACAAATTCTTCGCTATCTGCACATGATAGACAACTCCAAAACTATTCAGAGTTCATTTCCTGCCTATGACAAATTGTGGAAAATTAGGCCTTTGATAGAGCTAACAAATGATGTGTCTCAAATATAATAGTTTCATGGAAGGGAAATTTCTATCAACGAAAGTATGATTGGGACTAAAGGTAGAAAATTACAGTTTTTTCAGTATTACCAATTAAATAACATCTAAATGGGGGGTGGGTAGGTTTCTCAATGATTTTGCATCAGCTTATGTGTATAAATTAAAAAATATATACAGGAAAGGAAGAGCATTTCACATAGCTTATTCTACAGTGTAGTGACTAGATTGATGCCTGAATTAAAAACAAAGGATACAATTTGTAAATGGAAAGCTATTACACATCACAATTAGTCAAAGATTTGTTTGAAGATGGAATACATTCTTCAAGAACAGTTCGTAATAACCTCAAACATTTTCCATCAGAATTAAGGCGTAAAAATGGACAAAACATGGTCAGAGAAAATATGGAAGTATTAAACGATGATCACATTACAGCTGTGGATTGATTGGACTAATAGATATCCTAATGCTGTTAACAATGTATCAAGATGAAACAGTCAGTGTGGATCGATGCTCTGGCCATTTAGTCATATTAAATATCTTGTCTCAAGCTGTGCAGGATTATAATGCTCACATGGGAGGTGTTGATGATACAGACACCACGTTCAGAAGCTGTCGAAACTTAAGTCTGTGCAAGATACTTATGAAAGTCTGTCAAACCGTAAAAGATCTTACTTGCCACAGCTGCGTTATGAAATCTTGTGATGGAGCCACATTAGAACAACTAATTGTTGCTATGGTAGAGCCTCTGCTACCTACTGCACTCTTTAAGCTGTGGTCTGACTTTATCTCAGAGTTAAATTTACCAACTCTTGCTGACTTACTCAAATTTCTGAAACGTCATTCTCAAGCTGTAGAAGCCATAGTTCCATCGTCTCAATCGTAAGTTACAACTTATCACAAACCTAAAGCTTTGTACATTTGAAGACAGAATAAAAAATGCTGTCCCAGCTGTGATACTGGTCACTCAGTTTATCAAAGTCCACAACTTACCATACACAAGAGATAAAATATAGCTAGACAACACCATCTATGTTTTAAATGCTTAAACAAATAGACAATTGCTCTAGCAAGAACACTTGTAGTAGGGAGTATGTTAGCAAACTACATAGTATCTTACATAAGTCAGCAAGAATAGTGGACAACCACAAACTACAACGCTATTGCGATGCTTCACAGGCAACCTATCGATCAGTCGTCTATCTTTCTGCAGTCACTGTCAGTTTGGTTACATCTAAAACCAAGGTGGCACCTTTGAATGGCAGTACCATACTTAGGCTAGAGCTTTTCTTCTTGCTCACCTTGTGCAAATAACGAAGAATTTGGACATTCCAGTTTCGAATGTTTTTACTTGGTGCAACTTATCTGTAGTTTTTAGTTGGCTTCGACTCCCCAAAGTCTACGTGGCTAATAAAATTACACAAATTACCAAGTTGATACCTGCAGGTCACTATGGAGATAGTATATCTACCAAAGTATAACCAGCAGATTTAGCTTCTAGATGGATTCACACGAAAGAACTCCTAGACAGTTATTTGTGGTAGTAAGGCCGGAATAGTAATTTAGAACGCCAGATAATTGGCAGAGAAGGCCCGATATCAATTTTGAGTCGTGCTTCCTCAACTGAAGTCTACGGTCTTACTCATCCGACAACCAGCTCCAGTTTTCGATCTGTGGAACCGTGTTTTTCTTCTTTTCATAAGCTAGTAGCCGTAATAGCGTAGATTAGACGGTTTTTCTATAACAGTTGCAAGGCTAACTTCATCATCGAGGATCGTTGACTTCTTTAGAATTTATGTACAGCAAAACCACGCTCGTATTACTCCATCAATCTCAGTCATTTCACTCAGAAATATATCACCTCACTCATGGCAAACCCACAGCCATCAAATCTTCCATCCTTTCATTGTATCCTTTCATTGATCAAGATGGGTGATAGGGTTGGTGGAAGATCGAATCTTGCTTCTGTCCCAAGTAATGTACAACACTAATTATTATGTCAAGTAATCACACTTTAACAAAGTGTTTGTGTTTATAGATTCGTATATATTCTGGACATGCTGGAATAGGCTCTATGCTAGAAATTCTGGCAGATAACTACTACATCAGTGGGCTGAAGTCACACCTTCGTCAAATCAGCCATTCATGCGTGACTTGTCAATGGTCTTACACCAGAACTACAGATATGCTTATGGGACAACTACCTCCTGAGTGCTTACAACCATCACCTCCTTTTACTCATGCTGGGATTGACTATGCTGGACCATTATGCATCATACGGGGAAATCCACGTAAACCCATATAAGTGAAAGTTAATGTATTTTTACTTGTATGTTTTTCTACCAAAGCAGTTCACAAAGAGCTAGCTTCACACCTCACTTCTGAAGCATTTTTAACTACTCTCACTTGCTTCGTGGCTAGACGTGGAGTTCCCAAGACCATTCTTTGATACAACGGTACTGATTTTGTGGTTGCCCAAAATGAGTTGTCAGAACTACACTCCATGTTACAAAGCAAGAGGACTGCAGACAGCAGAAGCTATTCACAATTTTTCAGCCTCAAATTCTATTGACTTGTAGTTTTTTTCAGCAGGCCTCCACATTTTGGTGGAATGTGGGAAGCTGGAGTCAAACAATCAAAACATTGCTTCGGAAGCGTGTACGAGACCACCACCTTACCTTTGAAGAGCTGACTACCATTCCTGCTGAAGTTGAAGCTACACTTAACGGTCGACCTTATTGTTTTATGCAATGATGATGAGCATGAAGGGATGTGGGGGTTGGATGTGGGGGTGGGAGGGGGATGTTATTTGCAGAGATTGGGAGTGGAGTAAGAGAGAGAGAGAGGGTTGGGTAAGGCCATAGAGAAGGGAGGCTGCTATTTCAAAGTCACGATCACAAATACTACACATACATTTTATAAAGATAAGATACTTATATATATTATAGATAAATCGGTAGAATTTACACATGATTCATTCACCTCTTTTTCAGACAGATTTTTCTATATAGGGCATAAGTTCGACCAAAAATTGATCTAATGTACCAAGCGACTTTGTTAATTCAACAATTACGTCTGGTGTCCATGACAATACTACATCAAAGTTAACTTCAGGACTTTCTACACCATCTGGTACATCAGATTTTTTTACTGGCATTTCCGTAGGCTCTGTTGCAGGAGTTGCTTGTTCAGATACTCTTTCATTGTCTTTTTGCTCATCTTCCGCTACTATTGGTGTGGGATCTGATAATTCAAGTTCATTAGAATCTTTCTGCTCCTCATCTAACTTTGGATGCTCCGGAGAAACATCTTGCGAGTGGCCAGTGGTTTCTTCAACTTCTTCTTCTTTGGTCTCGTCTTTGGAAGTAGCATTTGATGTTTTATTCCTTTCTGCTGTTGGGGGTGGACCGAACACTGAATGTTCCTTTAATAGAGAGATTAGACGGGTCTTTTTCTTTACTGGTGATATTGGGGCAGCATCTTCAGTAGAGCTTATCCTTGATCTGGCTACAGGTGTAGGAAGTGGTGCCCGCTTTGAAGTTGGTTTGTTTTCTACACTTGGAGGTGACCTTGTAGCTACAGGAGGTGGCTGCTCAGCCTCTTTTGTAGTTTGTCTTCCTGTGTGGATTCATCTGGCACAGAAGAAGATTTGGTTGGAGAATCATCAAAAACTTCCACACTGCTTTGCCGGGACCTGGGTGCTGCTTGAGGAGGCTTTTTTGTCTGATTAGAAGGAGTTGGTACAGGTTTCTTCCTCGGCACAGCTCTTGGCTTAGACTTTGGTTGAGGAGTTGATGATTTACGAGTTCCTTCCTCTCCTTTATCTTCAGGTTCAGGAGTGTTTTTTTTTAAACTCAGGCATGTTGTGTAAGATATTCCAACGACTACTTATCTGGAGGGCAATTTAAGTTTGAAGTCTAATGCTACTTCTGTGAACAGCTGCAGAGTTGTCAAGAATCTTGTGTGGATTGATAAGTTTGTAAAAGTCTATAATAAAATACAAATAACACAGTTAACAAACTATTTAACTTCGTCATAATTTTATTAATATTAGAAGGTATTAATTAATGTGTCAGATTGATTAGAACTTGTCTAATGGTGTCCGTAACCTGATATTGCAGTGTATGAGTGTAATGGTTTAAAGATTTCTGTGTTTATAGAACACTTCCATACAATGCTGACTCATAAATTGTTAGTGGTGAAAAAAAGAACTTAATGCTTTTGTCTATGCATGTGTATTTAAGTAAGATTTGACTAAGAAAGCTAGCCTTCAAACTTAAAGTAGTATTTTCCATTGAAGCTGTTGATGCCCTGCAAGTCTACCAATCCAAATTGTTCATGGGTATAGATAAGTGTATAATATTCATTACCAAAGTTCTGACTAGAAATACCAACAACTTATTAATATAGCAAATATTATTATGACCTAGTACAAAATCCGGACAATAATCACTCTAATTGCATTTCTCTCATAATTTGCACTGCAGTATATTGAATTGTTATAGTGCAGCAATATAATGTGCTTGCCTCTAAGAAACACTGGTCAACATAACATGAACCACACTCACTCGATTTAAATTCTATATAAAAGAGTACATCTAAACTGTCAGCAGTTACTTTAAATTTGGTCTGGTCAACCAACTGTGAGCTAGTATAATGTCATAAGCTAACAAAAACTTTTGTCATTACCTGGTGAATGTTCCCAATCTATTTCCGGCTCTATTTCTGTTTGTTCGTCTTCATCTGCCAAGTAATTAATTACAGCATCTTATTATTCTGAGTCCGCTTCCTTGGCCATGTTATCATCCTCTTCTTATTTGCTTCAACATTATGGTTATCTTTCTCTACTTCACTTGTTTCCACCTCTTGAGATTCCTTCTCCTCTTCCACAGAGTCTTCTAACTCTGAGGTATATTCTATAAGACATTCATGTTGTTTAAATTTATTTCAGAATTATGTATATAAAAAACAATTCTAACAATCAATTATGTCTACTCCTCGAAGGACCTAATTCGAAAGCATTAGCTAAAGTGAAGTCGGCAAACTAGTTGGCTAAACACAGTGGCCTTTGATTGTAGACAGGAAGTAACTGAGTTTAGTCACACATTATTATCACAATTGACAATTCAATTAACCTGTGTGGTTCTATCCAAACAAAATTATCACATACATTCTTTCTTTTTGGTTTTAGCTCCTTACGCTCACCAATGTCTACAATTGCCATCTTATTGGTTGATGTTTTTTCACCATCTAGAACAATTTCATGCTTCTATACATCTTTCTTATCTTCATCCTTTTCATTTTTTTCTCTTGGATTCATGTTGGAGTTACAAAGTCCACATAATGATACGGCACCTGGGGAGTTAAACTACTCTTGTCAAGCATCTTCCTAACCTGAATCATCAGATTGTACCTCCCAATTTTGAACTGGAATTTTTTCTTCACAGAGTGAAATATTAGAGTAATCTGGTACAGGAGATGGCCCTTTCTTCCTGATTATGGAAAAGACTGTGGAAAACTGGAGGTAGTTTTTCGACCATGTCAGTGGTCTTAATTGTTTGCTGTTGATAAACATTTTTGTCTACCTTGCTTTAAACTCTTTTCAACATTCAATTCTGCAGACACTTTTTATGACGTCTCGTCTTGCATGTTTTCCTTGTTGGACTTCTATGGTGTCTCTACCAGAGTTAGCTCCTCACCTATCTGGTTTTTATGATTGACGTACATAAATCTGTAAAAATTGCAATAATGACATGCTGTGAAATATAAATGAAGTGGCTTTGTAACTCCAACATTAACTTTTCTTCCTATGATTTCTTTATCTTTTTAATTGAGTACGTTTTCTGCTACTACATTTTCTTGAGTAGATTTTAATCTGCAAGAAATAATAACAATAAATAAAGCCACTCATAGAAACACTAAGCAA
>WLWI01003091.1_pt1 | contig 14287 bp, 12 predicted proteins | sample 6701501 | NCBI WGS metagenome assembly WLWI01 (sample SAMN12718690, study PRJNA515312) | sponge metagenome | isolation source: marine sponge | host: Mycale hentscheli | place: New Zealand: South Island, Marlborough, Capsize Point | collected 2014-11-01
TATTGTTCTATATATAGTACTGTTATCAATAATATTTTAATAAAATTAAATATAAAAAAAAATTAAAAAAAATATTTTTTTTTTCTCCCCCCCCCCCCCCCCCCCCCCCCAAGTCATAATTCCAGGGGGACCTGTACCCCCCCCCCCCTCCCACACCCACTTCCATCAACCCCATCAAACAAACAAGTCCTGAAAGAATGTCTCACTCTGAAATTGAAAGCATTGGGAAATAGAGCAAACTTGGCTTTTATAGCTAGGAGTGAAAAATGACTGGCATATAGCTGCACTTCAAAAACTTGTAAGGGCTGTAAGTGTAGTCATCAATGAAATAATGCAGGATGTGACTTTCAATAGAAGCCAAGTTAGTTATCATCTGAATTCTATATAAAAGTGAATGTTGTCTTGGCTGAGCACATTGACATAGCAATCACAAACAATAAATGTATCTCTTCATAAATATTTTAGCTGCATCAGCTACACTGTCTTTTGGACTTCCTATTTCGAATCAGTCGCAAAATACTGTGCCTTCAAACTCTTCTGAAACTGCCGAGGATTCATGTCCTTCATGGTATATTTCAACTTCTGAAGGCTGTACCTGTGGAGATAATCGAATGCACCTGGTAAGGTGTGAAAAAAATGAAGAAGTGTCTGTTCGACTTGCTTTCTGCATGAGCTATAACAATGCCTCGGGCATGACACTAGTAGGCTATTGTCCCTATGTTAATGAAGGTTCAAATTATCAAAGAGGCTACATAGTACAACCCAAGAACAAGTTTCTACTCAATGAAGAACTCTGTGGCTGGGCCAACAGGACTGGGTTCTTGTGTAGCCGCTGCAAGGAGGGACTAGGTGTGTCTGTCATGACATATGACAACAAGTGTGTAGAATGTATAGGGAAGTGGAAAGGATGGATTTTATACTTATTTCTGGCCATAGCACCGACTACAATATTCTTCATATTCGTTATATCTTGTAAAGTAAGAAGTGCATCTGGATACATGAATTCTATGCTTTGTCTCTTTCAAGTTATTACCTTTTATGTAGACAGGTATCCATTCACTATAATAAATACCACTACAAATAGTGCAATTTCGAAAATCGTTCTATACATTGCCATCACTGTCTCAGGATTTTGGAACTTGGATTTTTTTCGTCACATAATTCCTAATTTCTGCATATCAGAGGACATGACCACACTGAATATCATAGCTATGGAGTACATTGTTGCTTTCTATCCTCTAGTTTTAATTGCAACAACTTACATACTTATTGAATTATACGATAAAGATTTTAGACTGTTTCAAATTTTATGGGCTCCATTCAAATGGATTTTAAGTCGCATGAATTGGACCATTGAAAGACCACCTCTAATCGATGCCTTTGCTACTTTTCTCCACTTGTCGTACACTAAACTTATATTTGTAAGTTTTAACCTTATAAGCTATGTAGCACTTTATGATTCCAAAGGAAAGCGTGTATACCCAAACGTACTCTACTATGCTGGAGAAGTTCCATACCTCAGCCTGGGTCACCTTCCTTATTTTATTCTTGCCATAACTGTCCTTCTAATGTTTGTGATGCTGCCTCTACTCATTCTTTTTTTCTATCCAACTAGAATCTTCCAAAGATTTCTCAACTTATTCCCTTCAATAAACTGGCACCCTCTTCATGTGTTCGCAGATGCATTCAATGGCTGCTTCAAGAATGGAATAGATGGAAGCAGAGACCTAAGGTATTTTGGCTCTTTCTACTTGTTATTCCGAGTTGTGTTTTACCTGACAGCCGTCATCTCTGAAGTTGAGAGTGGGGTAATAGTGACTTTTCTACCACTGGTAGCTAGCCTCATGTTTGCATTCCTCAAGCCTTACAAGAATAAGTTTCTAAATATATTGGATGCGACTCTGTTTTCATCACTAGAAATGACACAAATTTGGGTGGTCTACAATTTATATGCTTTCAGTATTCCTAAATTTCTAACAATAATATTCTATTTAATCCCATTTATGTACATGGTCCTCCTCTTCACTTACAAAATTTTGTCTGTATGTGCTCCGGGCACATTGAAAAAGTTGAAAAGTTACAGAGTAGTACAGTTAATATCCAGGGATTTGGCAGGAAAAGATGTCACTTCCACTGTCTTGTCTAATATTACTGCTATGGGTGATGAACAACATATAGATGATCAGGGTGTACCAGACAGATTAATTAATCCCGAAAACTACCAATCACTAGATAATGATGTTTCACAAGGTAGCACAAGTTTTGAATATTATTATAATAACTATGGCAGCTTGAATGAAAGGATATCAGATTCTTGAACAATAAATGCTATCACTTTTACCATTGATTATTGTATAAAATTTCCAGTATTAATTTTTGTCTTTGTGTGAATTATAAATTATGGCTTCAATCTAGTAAAAAAAAATTGTGGTTACATTACACACACCTCTATACACCTTACACACACTCACACATACACCTACACATACGTATACACACTTGTCTTCCATGCACTTGATCTAGGGAGCCAAGGCCAAACCCCACCTTCTGATTAAATAGTATTTATGACTAGCACGAGTACCCCTGCCACACAATGGCGCTTGATGTATAGAGAAAGACAATTGAAAGTTGTACGGCATAAATGTGTTCTAATGTGATCTTGTCTTTTTGCTACAAGAATTCAGATAGTCACTTAGATTGCTTTGAATATACGCAAAGCATTGGTAACTGATTTAGCTGGTAGTTGTCACATTTCATGGCAGCGGAAGCGGTTTGAAGTTGGGGAGGCTCAATTATACTACAGAAACATAGGTTATTAAATTTAATGAATTAAACACAAATTCATCTAAGCTGTGACAATTTATGTTTGTTATGAAGAGACAGGCCACATTGTTTCTTAGCCAGTGTTTCCAACAGACTTCAATCTTGTCTATAGATGAACTATTCTGATGAAAATTGATTTTTGGATAAATTGTGTAGATTTGACAGTAGAAATCTCTATAGATGATGCTGTTGTTGATAGTGCTGCTGCAGTAGATGTCACTGCTGTGGATGTATATATCACTGCTGTGGATGTATCACTACTGTGGATATATCAATACTGTGGATATATCACTGCTGTGGATGTATCACTACTGTAGATATATCACTGCTGTTGATGTATCACTACTGTGGATATATCACTATACTGTGGATATATCATTGCTGTGGATATATCACTGCTGTGACCACACAATAGGATACTATTGGTGGGTATTGTTAACAGTGATTGTGCACACTGCTATTAGGTGCTTGTAATAAAAAAATATGCAATAACTTCCCTATCTAAAAGTTGGGGGGCTCTGTCCCTTACCTAGCCCCATGAGCCCCCATTGTCTGCATCCTATGCACTTCCAACCTGTTTATTACATCATAATCAAATTTAGAAATTCCAGTGTAATAGCTGTATAATGTAGTATAAGCATGGGAAAGTATTGGGGTGGCCAGGTCTCCCCTCCAGAATTGTTGGAGGGGCCATTGCCCCCTCCCCCCTCCCCCAACTTCCTACTCCATTTCTAGATGTGATAGGAAGTTACATATGATGTCATGCTGTGAACCCACCAGGGAAGCTAGCAGACTAATGTAATTTTTTTCCAGGTGCTGGATAGTTCATCATCATCAGTTCCTCCTGCTCTCTTTATTCCTGAGCCCTTCCATGTTCAGCTCTTTCTTTTTGAGTTTACACATACATTAGAGGATTCCCTTCTCCTCCTTTAATGTCTACCACTTCCTGCTTCTCAGTCTCTCTGTCCTTGTATCCATAATTGTGGACTTAGAAATTTTGAAAAACTTATCTTCCTTACCTGCTCTCCTAGTTAGAATAGTTGTCATTTTTTTAATGGCTTTGACTGAATGTGATGATGCTTTACCCATTTAATTCCACTCACTTCATGGCAATGCTCACAGCTAATGAATTATTTATGAATATGCACACCATCATCGACACTTACATACAGGGATAGTTAAGTGCTGTCTCAGAAGAACTACTGTTTATAGAGTAGGCTGTAGTGTCCTGAGCACAGCAAGGGCACTACACTGAGGGACCCTAAAGGCGCCAGAAGGACCTGTTCATGTGCTCTCAGTGTGTATCAGTAAATCTTTTTTATTTTTTGTTACATCTTGTCTATAGTCTGTTTGTGTGTGATCATGTAGTTGTTTACTCATTCCAGCTTGAGCTTGCTTTTGCTTGCTCGAGCAGGCTTGAGAATCAGCAATTGTCACCTTCACTTCTAGCATATATATGTTTGTGTTTTAGGTCATTCATCTCATTAGGTATAGCCACTAGAAGGTCCACCAGACCGAGATTTTATGGTTATTAACTTATACTAATCTTCTGTTAAAAGTTTACACACTTGGCGTGCTCCAGTAGCCTAGCTACTATTAAATAACTAAAATTAAACTATTGAAAATTATCCAAAAACTAATAAAAACTAATTAATAGTCAGAAGGGATTGTCAACAATTAATAAAAAATAACGAATGGGCAAATTAAAAAGAACTCTATACACAACACTATCTAAGCCTCAATATATAAGTCACAACACAAGATGATAACGGGAACAATCATGTTAATTTTATTGCTGATACCTTTAAAAAATATTTACTTGAAAAATTAATGCAATTAATAAATTTTCCTGCTAAATATACTCAAAAATATTTTATTACAATCAGTTCTCAAACTTACACAATACTGGTAATAACAATCACAGTAACTAGGATGACCACCAAAGAAGAAACTAATGATCCTGCTAATACTTCATCAATAGAATTCTTTGTCTCCATAACTAAAAACATACATAGCTCATTGACTTCTACACTTAAATTCAAATACATTGCTGTATAATTTTTTTTTAAAATGTCTTTGGCAAAATATAGACTTTCTAGTTGATTTGTTAAAAAAAATTAAATTGTTAAAAAAATTAAATTTTAATTGCTTAAAAAAATTAAAAACTTGCTTGTTTAGTTATATAAAACTTTTAGCTACTTTTGAATATGCATACTTATAAAAATTTTGTCATAGCTACTAATCATAAGGTCAAATTTTTTGTACAAATATTTTATTTTCCTTCATTTGCTATAAATGATGTTGCTAACACTGCAATTACTCTCCTAGTCAAAAATTAAAAAAATTAAGTTTCAGAAAGAATAATAAGTGTCTCCAATGATGTTTGCTTCACTTAGTTTAAGTTAAATATTATATAAAATCAGTGAAAGCTTTCATTTCCACTGATGCAGTCTTGACACCTAGCTACACCAGAAATATCCAAGCATTGCTATGAAAAACACGTGAAAAAAAATACAATACTCACCACACATTGGCAAAAGACTCAACTTATCTCTCAGTATTCAATATGTTTGTCAATAAAATATGCCTAATTAAAGGGAAGCTTTCAACACTTTGTAATAATTAAGTAACTTTATGTACATTTCATCTTCAGCTACAACTATATACAGAAACTATACAACCATATATAACACTCAGTCTGTCACTGCCAACAAAAATGCCACAAATGTTAGGCCTAGTTACTGGCTACTTTTATATGTAAAAGTATTTCAAACATTTAGAGAAAATTGAATTATTACAAGTATTTAATACTTACCCATTTAGTACCTTAGTATAACTTAAGCCATGCAAGAATGAAAATTATACTACTTGTATTGTATATCCTCAAGATATTAGGCAATTATTTCTTCAATTACATTACAATATCATGCAGCTATATAAATAATTCAAGTTCAAAACTACTGCAGAAAATCAATATTGTAAACCTAAGCCTATAAATGTTATGTTAACTCAAGAATTTATAGTAAAATTTACATTTTGCGAAAATAATATTGCTTGTGAAAAGTTTTTGTGCAAAATTATTCACATCTACTATAAGTTTCATGAATTGTTACAAAATATTTGACTTTATAACAATAATAGCTACAAGGCAATTTCTGAAATGAAACAAAATAAATTAAAATAATATATTTTATTGTATAATTTTAATTAATATCTCAATTCAAACCTTATTTAAACTTTCAATTGTATATTATGTACTCACTTTCATTTTCACTAGTAACTGTTCCATTCCCTATTCCAATGTCATTATTTTTATACAGGAGTGTTGCATTTCCTGTTCCAGTTCCAACCTCATTAGTCACTGAACAGAAATATGTTCCTGTTTGCTTAATCGTAAGGTTTGTTAAAATAAGATGAGAATTAGTACTGTTTAATTCAGTTCCATTGAATGTCCATTCATAACTATAATCCATTGGGTTGCCTCTTACTATGTTGCAGATAAGAATAACTGTTTTATTTTCAGTGTTGTTATTTGAAATCACTTCTACTCTGACCTCTGGAATTACTACATGTATATAATGTTTATTACATGAGTCAAATTAAAACTAATATATTTTCAAGAGCCAGACGGAGTGAAACACATCCTGAGGGTGAAATATTTATAAGTTACACCACGATGTGGAGGTTGGTATGGGATTTACACAACTGAGGGCCAAAGGTCAGAGGATAGTGTAAATCTCTTTCCGACCAAACGGAGGAGGCTATAGGAAACACACAAACACTTATTTTGATTGGATGGTTTACTTATTCACTTCCTAGGAGGTGGGTATGACATTTATTCACCTCGAATTGAGCAATCTGATTGGACAGTTTGAATGTACCATGGTACCACCTTGCTGACTGTAATAAGTGGTGTATTAGCTATAATATGTTAAACATCATTACTGCTGATGTTTGTTCTAGAGTCGGTGACTCAGCTAGTAAAGTTAATTGGCTGTGACACTCTGAGTGTATGTATATGCTTATGTCCTTCCATTGTAATAGAAATGGAAAGAAAAAAAAAACCACTATTGGTTTTCTTTTATAGTTATGGATTATTCCCTTTATTATTATTTTTATGACTTATCTAGAATTATTCCATTACTCAATTTCATGTCTATTATTTCAGAAAAAATGCTACCATAATCTGGAGGAGCATAAGATATCACTGTTCAAACTGTTTTAGTAGTTGCTGACCTAGTTGAAAAGTTTTTTTGGTAAATAAAGTTAGCTGTAAAAATCTGGGAAATGGTAATCTGGTAAGCTAGGCTGGCACCATTTTATTTGAGGGAAATGAACTTGCCACAATTCTGAGTGTGAACATTTTTTGAATAATTCAGTATGAAGGTAAGAGAGACTGCTAGTTTCACTCATTCATTTCATAATATACAATCTATTATGCTGCAATTGTTTTTACTTACATCTATATGAGAATAATAAGAAAAATTATGGAATAATGTATTACTCGTTTGGAGTAATAACACATTTTTTTGAATAATAAAAAAAAAACAATAATCAAAAAATATATAAAACATAATCCAGCAGGCCCAGTGTCACTATTCAAGTGTTTCAGCTCATATTGTCCATATGACTATGTTCCTATTTATAATGCTTTATTACATATATTTTCATCTCAAACAATACTTATTAAATTAAGATGGAATGGTACAATTTTTTTTTAAATATATCAATATCGTTCAATCATGTAACATTCATTTGTATAATAAAAGTGTTTATTTCAATTTATTATTATATCAAATAATTATTAAAATGATAATTACTATACGCATTATAATTTTATAAACAATCTTTAACCAAATCTAGATGAACTTGAAAATAATTTAGCTATACTCATAAAGTCAATTATATCTCAGGATGAATACTTGAATAAATAGTAGACCTCTGTATTGTGATGATTAGTAATTAATACAATTAACGCAGTACATCCAATTACACATAGCATGAAAGTAATGTCTTATACTTAAGTATGTTATAATATAATTTATTCTGAGCTATACCTTCACAATGCTACCTTTAGGTACATGAACGTGAGATAACTCACAATATCACATAGTGTTATCTCATGGTTGTATTGAGCAAGTGCATTACCATAGTAGTTATAGCAACCTGGCCTGGCTTATCAGTTTTTAGGGTTTTACAGCTATTTTACTCCAGTGGAGCCTACCCAACCAGGTTTGAGCAGCTGCTAAAATATCTGTAGGGAGCCCCTAGAGAGTTTTATGTCCAACTTTATACCAAGAGTTGCCAACAAACTACTTCAGTGAAGATATCTAGCATGGAATAAACCACTTATTACACTTGTCAAAGTGATATGGCTAGATGTTTCACTCTCAGGCTTTATTTTCACTCGCCTCTGGCTCTTGAAAATAAATTAGCATGCTCATGAAATATTTCACCATATCAAACTCTGACTCATGTAATAAGTACTATATATTGATGATTAAAATTTTAAAATAGACCAGGTACAACATAATAAGGATTCAATTACCTTTTATCATAAGTGAGATATTAACACTACTGGTATTATGAGAATCTGATGCAGTATTCCTTCCAGTACATGTGTATACTCCATCATGTGTAGGATACTGGGCATCTGCTATGTGCAGTGTAGAATTTAAATTACCAATAGTAACAAGATTAGCAGATGATAAGGAAGCTTCATTAATAATATCTGTTTGGCTAAATTCAGTGCTGTGATTATTAAGAGACCATGTGATAACTGGTACTGGTCCTCCAGTAGAATAGCAAGAGACGTTAATGTTATCTCCTTCTAGAACTGATAACCTCTCTACTTGTCCAGTTGTGGTGGTAGGTAATACTATTAATTTTATGTCACTAAAATGTAAAGTTAATCAAGTGTAAATTAAAGTGCTAATTTACCTGGGGAGACAACTGCAATTGTAATTCCTATTCCTGCAGCTCCAGAATAGAAGATATCATAAATAGCATAATCAGATGTAGTAGTTGGTTCACGAACAAATATTTCAAAAAAGTTAGTAAATTCACTGAGTTTGGCAGGAGCTGATAAACTTGCACCCAATGTTGCAGCACCTCTGTTCCAAACAATGTTATCATATTCTCCCTCACTAGAAACTTCCAATACTAATTTATTAGGTATAGTATGAAATACAACTTGTGTTGATACTCTTTTAGGAATAGTAACATTTCCTAAAATAGATTTAAGTACAAAGCACATTATCTTAAGAATAAGCCCATCAAAATGTACCAAACATTTCTGGCTTTAACCAAAGAAAAAATCTTGTATAAGTTAAAAGCGTGGCCAAGGCTGCGGAAAAAGATTTCATCTATGACTTACTATATTAAAGTGAGAGAAACAAGTATTATTATCTGTGGGTCTGCCCTTTGTCAAAAGGGCCATGAATGATGGACAGATGGAAAGGATGAGAGAGAAGAGCCAGAGAGGAAGAAGAAAAAGTCAAAGGAGAGGAACATGCGATGAATATACATTTAAAACAGAAGTACATTACACTGCACTACTATAATATGTTATTTTTAGCATGATATTTTTGTGAGCACACCCAGTATTGGTGTTCTCCATTTGGAAATATCCATGAGCATATAAAACTGTGTCATTATCTTGTAGTCAGATTCTTTACTCTTCTGGTCCTGTGTATTTCTTACCTTGTGTGTCCTATAGTCAATGGACTTAAAACACTTTTGATCATTGAATAATGCTACTGGGAGCGCAATAGACTTAGCTACCGAGAGAGTCTTGGTGGCAGCATCATAAACTACCAATTCCTGTCTATGCTGGATATAAGGCTTGAGTCTGCAACCACACTATCTATAGCTCAGTGTCACCTAAAAAACTAATTTCTATTCTAATTGTTACAACAATTATAATTAAAATAACAATTGTCTCACTAAAAAACATTAAATTTGATATTAGAGAGTAATTAATATTTAATTCCATTATGACAATGTACTTCTTTTAAATATTACTCATTCATACTATGATTAATAGACTATAATGCATTAATTTCTATTGGTCTAAAATTTGAATACTATTATACTAAGGAAAAATATTATTAAATATAACAACATAAATGAATCAGAGAGTGATAACACGGTTATTTGAAAAGAAAGTGAAAAACTGTTGCCAGATAGACTGATATTTATAATTTTCATTTAATAATTGAATTATTACTAGTATGAGTTTTCTCATAATGTTAAGTGATAGTTAATCATACTTACCAGTATCAATTCTGAGTGGAAAGGAGCCATAAATTTGTGAATTGTTATCAATAAAAATGCACTGATACACACCAGCATCAGAAGTAGTAAAAGTAAATGAGAGAGTAGACCTTAATTGACCATTTGTGCCTACTAAAGTATCAGTGGGAACTAAAGCAGATGAATTCCCATCTTTCAGCCATTGCACAGCAGGAATTGAATAATTCATTTCATTATCTCCAAAATGACCTGCAGTGAAGGATAGAGAAATACTACGCCCACTATGAGCCCCTGTTCTGTTTGCATTAAGTCCAGTTGTGAGGGGATCTTGAGATGTAATCTTCAATATTCCAGGTGTTCTGGAAGATAACACTGAAACAAAAAATATGTAAAATTGTTACATTATTAAATCAGTACCTGTCATAGTGAAGTTATTTTCACTAACATAGTCTTGTCCATCCCTGGCAGTACACTGATCTACATTATCTATCACTAGTAGTAAGATAGTGGAGGAGGTGTTTGTAGTTCTCATACGAATATGAGGAACATCTTGTACCAGTTGTCCTCCATTTTTATTCCAAGTCACTGACAGAGTACTAGATATTGAATTGACCTCACAATAGAGCCAGAGAACTGATCCCTCTACAATACTCTTATGTTCCCTGAATAGTAAGTCAGGAAGTGATGTCACTGATATTTCTATGCAGTGTATTTCTGTAGCACCTACAAATGAACACAACATAATGGGTACATTATGAATGATTACATCTATGCTATGAAAAAATATTCTTCTGCATACACATTTTATTAATATTTATAATTTGTGTTTTCACTGCAGTGGGAAACTTCAACTTTTACATAGTATTCATAGAGTAATAGATTGAATGCAAAATTAAAAAAATGTTGCCTGTATTTCTGCTAAGTGGTATAGGAAGTACACTAAATCAAGAGATTATTGATAATATGAGTAATAAAAAAGCTCTAAGTATAGATGAAATGCTATTCTGATACAAAAATAAATTTACAGTATCGTAATATTCAATTATTATTAATCTTACAAAAAAGTATGTAGGAATTTGTAAGATACATTACCAATACAATGTGTGAAGAAAATAGAGTGAATTTATTCTGTCCTTGTAATGTTACAACATTACAAATAAATTTAAGTCATGTAATTTATAATGGTATGAGGTTATTAATGTTGGAATGGTAGTTAGGCAGTATTATTTCCATCAAACTTGCAGAGTAGGAAGCAATAGGCATGGCAGTTATGATGTATCTCTAGCACATGGTCAAGGTTTGGCTTCCTTCTATTGTGGAGAAAGCTGAGTCAGCAAGAGTTTTATACAAGTTAGATTTGGCAAAGGGTAACTATACCAGCTCAAAGTCAAAGTATCAGTGAGAGATTTGACCACATTCACTTGCCCTTTTGGTAAGTACAGATTTAAGCGGATGCCTTTTCAATTAAAAAAATTCCCCTGAAGTCTTTCAAGCTGCAGTGGAGAAGGTGCTTAACCAATGCTCACAGTTCAGTTCTAATTATTTTGACGATGTCTTGATATGGTCTGACAACTGGGTGGAGTATCTATATCATCTGAGTAGAGTGTTGAGTGCTTTACAAAATGGCAGCACAGGAACATCGTGTCTCTGCTATGAGTGTTCAAAAAGCCAAGAACAACAAAGATCTAAGAGTATTTCTTGGAAATATCAGTTATTGTTGGAAGTGTATTGTTGGTTTTTCACTATTATTCAGCTGTGTTATCTCCTTTAACATCCTCTAAAGCCCCAGAAGTGGTGCACTGGACCAGCGAGATGGGCACTGCATATTGTAAGTTATTCAGTATCTGACTTTATAATTTTGTGAGGACATATGAGACAGTATTGAACAAAAAGTTGTGTTTTATTCACGGCAGCTTCAAGGAGCTGAGCACTGTTACGGTGTTACTGAATGGGTGTCTTTTGCTACAGTTGTATTATCTATGGATGTTCGTTTGTGATATAAACAGATCACCAGCCATGCTGTGCTCTACTGACAAGCTCTCATTTCAATAAACGGCTGAAAGGTTATGCACTAAAACTTATGCAATTTAATGTTGATATTCAGTACAGACCTGGTGTGGGTGGCACAAATGCAGATGGACTCACCAGGCAAGCATGGGAAGATACCACCTAGCCCGCCCTGTTTGTGTAAGAATTGTCCAAGGGTACTCGTCCTGGTGAGGGAGATGTGGGGTCTGCCCAACATCTAAGAAGTGTAGAAAAGTAAGAAGATATGAAGAAGTGAAGACTTTAAGAACAATATCGTAATGGACTTGTCAGTTGCATAGTTCATTCTTGTGTGGTCCTGTTAATTTATGAATAGTGTATAGTGTGTTATAGTTAATTGATTGAATAGTGTGTGGGTGTATCATGTTCTAATTGCATCATGTGAGTTTGTTATAATATTGCATTGTTACGTGTCAGTTTTGTTATAAAGTTCCTGTTTCTAGTGCTTGTCATTTGTATTAAAGAACTTATAATAATATATCTTTCAAAAGACCCGTGCAGAACAGCCACATTTGAACTCTGGTGGAGAATAGTTAGGCCCAAGCATCCCTTTTCAATTCTGTATAACGAGCTGAAGAAGTACCGCGGTCTGAAACGTTCTTGATTCCACCAAAATCCATACCCCTACGCAATTCCCGCACTGTATGTCAATCAGGATCTTGTAGGTGTGAAGGATCTGGTATTAAGTATTGGCTGGAAGAGGCTCCAGCGCAATACCAATCCCCCTCCTTCCAGTAATGGTTATATGGAGGTTAAGGTGGCACAGGGTGGAGAGCTGGGAGTGAGCAATATTGAATAACAAAGGTTAACACTATTATATAATGCTATTTCTTGTGTATGTTCTGGGGCTGACATTTGTTGTTTTTGTTGTTGTTTTTCAGTTAAAATGAAATTTTTGTAATTTACGTCCAGTTCACACAAATACAAGCAAATTGTTTGAAAAATAATAGGCATAACATGGATCACTGTTATTAGCCAGGCATATGTATAATAGTTGTGGGTTTTAACATACAAGCATGAAACTGCCATATTAATATTCACAACAAAATATTTCCTTTTAAAAAATATTCAGATATTTATTCAAGCAAGTTAACCTGCATTAGAAATATTTTCTCTTTCCACAAGCATCAAGAAAGAATTAAAATATAAAAAAGGATAATACCATGACTATAATTTTCTATGCCAATAATTATTTCAAACAACAGTATTTAGCACAAGCTTGCACAAAGTGCAAAAACATGTTTGTGTTCCTTAATAAGTATACGAAACGTTATTTCTTATAAAGAAAGCTAATGAATTAAAGCTTATAGTTTGTCTTGTATTATAACCCTTCATAGTGTGCACTCCTAGCAGTAGTGGCTGATTATAATAAACTTTTATCACTTTTTGTATGAACATAATTCAAAAAGTGCTTAATTTTGCAATTAAGAAGGGTAATCAAACCTAAAGTGAATTTAACCAAACTTGTTGTACAGATTTTTCAAACAGATTCTTATGTGACAATTGCACTGCTCCTGTAGCACTTATTGTTCATCATGATTTGAATGATCCCCATTACAATACTAGAATCACTAACCTTTCAGAAGTAAAGCCAGAATAAACACATTTGTAATAAACATTGTTAAGTACTACTGTGTCGTTTTCTTGATGACTTCTCAGTAAATAATAGTCATCTATCTATACCAGTGATTACTGGATATAGCTAAGGTTAGTTGAAGAACTGAACTCGAGTAGATTAATCAACTTTGACCTAGTGGAATAGATTTTCAGGATATACAACTGAATTAACTACCACACCCACGTTTTGTAAAATGTGTATGTGGGTGGCAGAGTAAGATAAACAATAAATAGAGGTCTTGAGTTAGTTGGGCGGAGCCCGACCTCTGCTGAAGGGAGAGGTCGGGTAACAAGCCTATACCCGGGTTTGTTCCCAGCTGCAACGTACGTTGCAGTCCAATCAGATTGCAGTGTGGTTAAATGCTAAGGGAATGGGTGGGCGGACAGGAATACGCCTACGCAGAAATATACGTACACACCAGGAGCAAAAGGAGCAAGAAATGTGCGTGGGTGAAAAGAATGGCCACAAATCGTAAATCCACACAATCGGTTCATGACGTCATGATTAGCTGACTCAGCAGGAACAAACCCAGGTATAGGCTTGTTA
>WLWI01003093.1_pt1 | contig 14280 bp, 6 predicted proteins | sample 6701501 | NCBI WGS metagenome assembly WLWI01 (sample SAMN12718690, study PRJNA515312) | sponge metagenome | isolation source: marine sponge | host: Mycale hentscheli | place: New Zealand: South Island, Marlborough, Capsize Point | collected 2014-11-01
CCCCCCTCCCTCCCCAATTTTAATCAGTTCCTGCCTATGTCCTGTTTACCTGACCAGAATGCATTATTAAATCTGAACTTTATCTTGTAAGTAGCCACATCAACAAACAATGTCTCTCTCTAACTATAATCACATTAAATGCAAGGATGAATGAATATCCTATGACATGCGCTATAGGTAGTTTTACCAGTAATTATAAACATGGTACAGACCTGCAATGAATATGAATATTTCTTAGTGGGAATTGTGGGTTCTATGAAATTTATTAGTTTTGGTTTATTAGTTCACGTATATAGAGTATAATACATATGTCTGGGCCAATCGAGAATGAGCAAGGACTTCAGCCACTTAATTAACAAGATAAATGCAACAGCTTCAATCACTTCTTCCGCACAGCCTAATAATGTCAGTAGCTATGAACAATCTTACTATCATCCTACTTCTACTCACTGTCACTCCTACCTATACCATGATATTCAGGGGCTGTTTCAGCATTAATAACAAGTAGGGGCCCAATTATATTTAGGACAAAATTTATGAATTTAAAAAAAAAATACATTAATGAAATGGAAATTTATTTATAAATGAAAAGCATAAAATTAGCATTCATAAACAAAATTGAGTGTATTTACCCTTGTACAGCTACATAATCTTTCAATTAACTTGGTTTTGCCCCCCAACCCCCCCCCCCCCTACCTGTATCTTTACCCTTTCCTTACTCAGTATTCTAAATTCATGGTATTCTAATCTAAGTAGCTAACTGGTCAAACTTCCTGCCACATGCGCAAGCGTTAGAGCTGATGAGCTGTTCGCGCAAATTGTTATACTAGAGCTGATGAGCTGATGAGCTGTTTGCGCAAATTGTTATGTGGTCCTCCTTCTTCGTTCCTCTACCCTTTACACACTGCGTTTAGAGCCCAGACAGCACCAGTCCCGTGAGGTGGAGTATGTACTGAGTGCATGTTCAAATTGCATGATATTATTAACAATTTTTTTCTACCATTGTCTTGTTTGTACCAAATATTAGATATAGACACAATAGTCATATTCCATACTTGAGTTTCTAATTCCTTCAAACAGCCTGTGGAGTCATTTTCTACAAGATGAAAGCAGTCAGATCTGCAAGGGTACCCCTTTTAGTCATTTTTTTTGTTTTGTTCCTCGTAATATTATTTTTTTTATTTGCAGTCATAGTAGCAAGATCTATTCTTCATATCTAACAAAAAAAAAGAGTTTCACACTCAATAACAATGGTCCATACATTTCACAAGCTTTCCGTAAATACTTTCAAAGTTAAGGTGGTGGCAAAGGTGCGTTGTAAGGCACTCTGTAAACTTCTATTCCAGCCTCTCGTAACGGTTCTAAATTGTGGTAGTGCTGAACAGTATACAAAACCACCACTCGATGAGTGGTCGTGTACCTTCCTAGGGCACTGACTAATCTCTGCACACAGGGTGGACATGGTTCCAGCCAGGTATAGAGAATTATAGCGTCAGACTCCCGTGGCCTGACAAATGCCTCCAGGTTCTGCAGGAGAAGATCTTCGGCGTGGTGCGATGGAGTGGGCCGAGAAACGCGGAAGTTCCTTTTTCCATTATGAGGATAAGGATTAGCTTGCTGGCCTTCCAAGGTGCAGCGCCTCACGCTAGAAACCCAATTGCGACTGCTCGCCGAGGGAAACCGGAATAGTACGGCAAATTCGCAGGTATTGAGACGGAACCCCTTGAACTTGTTGACCAATTCTTGCACTAAATCGACCCAGTCTTCTCTTTCAGATACCTGCCGTCTGCACGTTAAATTTCCCTGAGATCTTGTTGCAATTCCTCTTTGAAGTCCTTCAGTTCCATGCCTTGAAATTTCTTCTCTCCTACCACCAGTGTTTTGTGGTGTTTCAACAAGGCTTTCATTTTTACGATTAGAGCATAACAATAAAAATGAGCAAATCAAAAAAATTATTATTGCAGCAACTAAAAGTTCGTTATCCATTTTACTTACGGTTTAACTTAGCTAAAGTTTTCTAATACTTTTATAAAGCCTTCAACTAAACAACTCCAGGATGAATGTATTCATTATTTAAAATTTCATAGAACCCACAATTCCCACTAAGAAATGTTCATATTCATTGCAGGTCTGTACCATGTTTATAATTACTGGTAAAACTACCTATAGCGCATGTCATAGGATATTCATTCATCCTTGCATTTAATGTGATTATAGTTAGAGAGAGACATTGTTTATTGTTGTGGCTACTTACAAGATAAAGTTCAGATTTAATAATGCATTCTGGTCAGGTAAACAGGACATAGGCAGGAACTGATTAAAATTGGGGAGGGGGGTGGGGGGGGGGGTTGGAGAGGGGAAAGGAGAGGAGGGGCTCAACTAATGGCTATCACTGCAGACAATTGATTAATTTTTAAACACTTAGATATAGTTACATTAATATTCATCTAAGCTGTGACACTCCATGCTCGTTCCAGGAAGAAACAATCACAATTCATTATAGCCCGAGGCTCAAACCAACTAGCATGTCTTATTAGTCTCTTAGTTGTATATAGGTTGGTCCCATGCATACTCATGCATGCAGAATGGAATGGCAAATGTCAATGAGTGAAGCTGTAAGTAAGCATAGTGACTAATATACTGTGGTTTAAATTAAATATTCTCTCCCTCTGCCGCTCACCTTCCTACTACCTTCTTAATAACCCCCAATTTCCTACTTTTCTCCCAACCCCTACTCGTTTATCCCATTTACTGTTGTCTCTTCTGAATTATAGTGCATTTTTATACAAAATCATTTGCAAAATAAATTTAATTAGTGACTATAGTACAAACAATTCTGTATTAACAGCTTGTGCATTGACTATAGCTTAGAAATTAACCACTTACGCTCTATATGTAGTTGATGTTCTTAAGTAAACAATAACAGTAAACAATGTTGACATAGCAACATACCTAAAGGGTCCCAAAAGGCTCCTGTATCCAAACGTTCTCCTGGAAGTAAACCACAATATGGTTTCAGTATGCGGAACACTTGTGTCATGGGCATAGTGAAAGTGCATGAAGTGGCTGGTTCTAAACTCTTACTGCCCTTCATGTGTTATTTGTTTACCTCAAGCAGCTACCCTGTCCTTACAACAACGATTCACTTTTACTGTTTGTATTTCCTTATATGGCCATTTTAAAAGCTTCAGATAGACTTGCTGTCATAACAAAAGCTAAAGCATTCTCAAATGGGTGTACTTACGCACTCTAGTAAAGGCACACCAGTGGTACTAAATTATTGATCAGTTTTGAGGCTATTTCTCACTGAAGTTGGCTAGATGGAAGAATGGCATCTAGTAGGGTCACAATAAGGAATGCTTCAGAAGCCAAAGTGTGTAGAGATCAAGTGAGTATACTGACTGGCCAGGAATTACAAGTAGTAACGCCCTTATGTTTGTGAGATGTATTAGTTACTCTTGAACATAATTGCAAACTTTAAATGAGTCTAATACCATAAAATGTTATTCAAGTAATTCTTTTAAAACATACAGCTTCAGTTCAGTTACAGCTGTGCTTAAATTTTGTGCTGTGTTACATTTAATTTATAATATTATTAAAAGGAATTACAAGTGTCTCCAAAGCTATTAAAATGATTAGAAAATAATTATTGTTAACACAGTGATAGTCAAATCCTGAGATAACTATGGAGATTTTTGATAAACATATAGCTAACCATGATATTAAATATCCCTCATATTTGCCTTTTTTATTATTTTTGTAATAAAAAAAAGTAATTGAACTCAGCGGTATACATTTACTATTCTATAGTTGATTGCCTTAACATTTCTTATCTCACAAATTTTAGAACTAAGTAGCAATAATAAGCCTACTTTTGGCATTTCCTAACCCAACTTACTATTTTACAGGTACTCAAAAAACAAAATCGCGTGAGTGAGTTGGCCGAGTTGAAAAAAGTGAGTACTAAACTATGAGTTTGTACATACAAATAGTATGAGAGTATAATAAGGAATGCTTGCAATTCCTGTGCAATTGAAGTTCCTATTCCATGTCATTGATCCTGTGCAATCGGCAAGAAGTTGTCAATGATACTGTTTCTTTTATATCATTGTGTAGGTTCAATTGGTGAATACAATATGTTGTTGTTGTTTTTATTTTTGATTATACATATAATTACACACACTAACATATTTTGTTGACTGCTAAAGCACTTGCCTGCTAACTTATTCTGCTGGAGATACTAATTAATACTTACTAGTTAGTCAATGCCAAAATAGCTCTTTCACAGCAATACAATGGAAACTTCGATAGTGAAATTGTAAAGAGCAAGTAACCTCTGAACATTTGGCTTGCTCCCTGTAATAGAAAATGTATTGATTAGCACCTCTTAAAGCAAACACATCTGATTTATGTAGTGAAAGCTGGGTCCTTAATTGTTTTCAGTTCAGAGGTTTTCAACTTTTACATAATTCTTCCTACAGAGGATAAGTGACATTCCCTCCAAATACCAGAATACTGTGCCCAATATATCTTGTATCTTATTGCTGCAAGTAATACCTATATTTCATGGGGTAAGCACTGGTATCATGTGTTTTGAGTCCATCTGCAAGTATTTGAAGAAGTGTTTAAGCACAAACACAAGTATTAGTGCTTCTCATTGACATAATGCTTGAAGCACAACTTGAAGCACTTTAAAAGAGCTTGAAGCACAAATTTACCATACTACATAGCTAAAACATTAAAGTCACATGCAGATCAATATTATTGTTTAAAAAAAGAATATGATTCTGTGAAAACCAAATAGCTACTTGTTGCTGCAGTTAATCAAAATTGATACATGTATTTGAAAGGTACTGTCGGACAGTTTGTATCTTTTGGGTTTAAAAACTTGTTAAACAAACATTCCACTAAAGCTGATGTGCTGGCATCCCAAGCACACTTTCCTCTATCTGGACTAGTGAAGAAAAAACATGTTTTTATCACTAATTTAGGTGGTCTAGTCTCCCTAAAGCACACACTGCTTTACCAGATAGTCTGTCAATGGATATATTCACCTTGATGGTATTTCAAGTACATTTAGCTCAGCAGCAGTGCACTTTTATGTAGCTAAACTTGCCACAAATGTAGTGAAATGGATACAGTGTTTTTTCCAACTGTCAATGCTGCAGTGCAGCTTACAAGCAAATTGAGCTTAAGTGTTTAAAATATGCTTAAAACCTCCGTATATTTTGAAATATTTAAGCACAAAGCACAAGCGTTAGCTAATGCTTGTTTGAAGCAAGTGCTTCGAAGCACCTTCAAGCACAATTATGATACTATGTATGTATTATCCTTTGAATAACTTTGTGGAAAAAATTGTTGGTTATAATACTATTGCTTCAATGTCACTATGTAATCTTACTCAAGCACGACATGAATATGAAATTGTTTGAAAGTATTTAGGCAATTAGCTAGCTAGCTATATATGAATATGAGAGGAATTATCTTTTGCTACTGTGATTAGCTAATGTAATTTCATCACAGGTGAACTACTATAATTCAAATGAATTTTTTTATTACAATACCCTTTATTAATTATTAATGGTAGGGAATACGTTTGCGAGAGAGTGAAATAAAGATCTATGAAGAGGTAAGCAGTGTGACATTTTTCAACAAAATTTAAATAATGTAGTTTATACATATAATGTACTATGGAATATCAATTTTAGACCAAGCATTATTTAATATTATTTTATTGATGAGAATTTTATTCTAACTGTCAATAACCAGCTAGCTACAGCATTAAAAAAAAACAAAAAAAAAACAACAACTAGTTAATACCAAACTTGTCAAAAAAAACACAACTAACATGAAGTGGTGTTAGCTAATTTTTGTATTTACCACACAAAGCTTTGTGGCAGATATAGTTAGCTATAAATATAGGACATAACTAGCAGAATAATGACAAGACAACATGGTAAAGGGTTTATGACTCCTGCAGTGGATGTGACTAGCTACTTAATACATAATTACAACTAATTGCATACATTCTAGCTCATCGCTGAGCAGCAACAAAAATTGAAAGATGCTTCCCTTCCTCGATCTCGAAAATTCAAGATAGAATGGGACGTGAACCTACTCAAAGACGATATTGAACGATGGAAGGTAACTATTAGAAGCTGTACCAACAGAATTTCAGAGCTGGAAGGTACTGGGCCCAGTACTGCTGTCAAATTTCAAATATAATGCTTACCTATTATCCAATGATAATTATTCAAATTACATTATTTGCACTTAATTTATTTCATTATTATTTTTAATACACAACAATTTTTATATCATTTGCTGTGTTTTATTTCTTGGCATGTGTAAGCATAGGTGCAATGTGTACAGAAAAGTCACTTTAAAATATGTCACAGCTATTTCAAATAAGTTTGTGAGTGTATAGCTAATATAGCTAATATTTAAAAAAAAAAAGAAAAAAAAAGGGGCAGCAATTTTGTTTGCAGTGGAAGAATAAAGAAATTATAATAAAATCATAAAATAAAAGGGCAACTTTCATTTTAAAATAAGCAATTTTGCTTGCAATATATATGTGTGTGTGTATGTGTGTGTGTGTGTGCATGTGCATGTGTGTGTGTGTGTGAGTGAGCCAGCAGTTCTGCCATTATCAGAACCCATGAGGTATAAGGTATCTATAAAACATGTCTGTGTGCTTTTAAAATGATAAGAGTATAATACTACCTCTAGCTGAGAGGACTCTTTAGACTCTTTGATCCAGGCAAAGATTTCATATTCCTGCCTGATTTGCTAATGCAGCCGCAGCCATCTAGCTATAAATAGTTATTAGCTATGTACTAAGAACAGATACAATAGCTACCACTTTACTGTCCCTTTAATTTAAATAATTACAACAACGACTATCACTGGAAAACAAATTGGATAAAAGGGACAAAATGGGTAGATAAATACATAAATCAAAATAGATTGCTACATACAGCTACTAAAAGAGCTAAAGATTCAGACACATGTTCTATATTATATTTAGCTAATCATGAGTGTAAAGTGTAAAGGCCAACCAAGAAGCCACACTAGCTTGCTGCACTTACAGTAGTGGGTGTGGTTTAAATGATCACAATTATTGTAATCAATCAAAATTGGAACAAATGGAAAGTTGATCAAGCCCAATGTGTTCTTTCCTCTTTAGCTAAATGGGTATAAGTAGCTATACTTTGTCCAGCTATATAGAAATTTCAAGTATTGCCTTGTAGCTACTGAGAAAAATCATTCTGCTACAGTGAATGTAATAGCAAGTCTTCATCTTCCAAACTGCTGTTTCTTGTGTCACTCATCATGATCATAGTTTGAGTCATGGAGACCAAATGTGGCTGTACCATGTTTTCAGTGGAAAATTTTTTCCCTTTTTACCAGCTCTAGCAAATAATGCAGACTGCACTGGCCAATACTTCCATGTTGTTTATAAAGCCATCTAACTGAGGGCTGAAGAGTAGTTCTAAATATCATGCTGAACTCTCCTTTCCAGAATAGAAATACCTGAGGCTGATGAGAATCAATTACAAGACTGCTACCAGATAGCTACCCTGCTCAGTGTTCTCACCAGGAAGTTTCTATAGAATCAGAGTAGGACAAAACTAGGTTTACGAGATTAGCAAACATACAATTAGTATCAGAAAAAGAGAGGAATAATTATTAAACAATAAAAGATTAGGCGAGAACACTGCAGCTTGGGGAAAATTTAAACTTTCTGCCTTCCAGACTCAAAATATTGCGCATGCGCACGTGCAGCGGCTAAACAAGCCCGGCGATTCGGTTGCTATAATTGAATTAGCAGACTAAGACCGTTGATATAAAATATATTTTATAATATTAATTTTCCTTTACTTACTTTAATAAGTCATTTCAGATATATCAAAAACTAACACTTAATAATAATCATTGATTTATTAAACAGGATATATCCCTGTACAACACACACACACATATAAACACACACGCATCAAGCACACTAGTTTTAGATGCCAGTCAGGTGAATCAAAAATAACAATGACAGCACAATCTAGTACATCAGTTTCTCTCAAACAAATGATTTGGGGGTATTTGTGCCATTGCTCGTCCCATTGCTCTTGCCAGTTGCAGAAGAATCGTTGCCAGGAGTTCTATTAATTCCCTTCAACTTGTTTGCACTTCTCTCCAGAGTGGAAGACTGCTTCTGGACAGCTGTAGTGGAAGCAATATGGCGATTTTCTGTGGGGGAAGTGCTGGAACTCGTCCTTCCCATGCGATCTGTACTACCGAAGGACTGGTAACCGATGCTCTGAAAAGATCGGTCTACGGGAGAGTCTACAGTGGGAGTGGCTCTCAGAACTTTAGGAATATACGCACCCTATGATACCCACACACACACACAAAGAAAGAATTACTGAAGTTCATGGAGATTTATCAAGTAACTTAATGTTATATCCCCTATATGTACAGAAATTTCTGTTTCGTAAGTTCATGTAAATATTGAAGCTATATCAACACAAACCCAGCAATTTAATATCAAAGTGTCAAAAATGGAAGAGGTAACAGAGTGCATATAAAAGTGGTCCATAGTGTGCCTAGCAGTTACATACACATGTACATATATACATAGACAATCACACATACATACTACATATATACATACATACATACACACATACATACATACTAGTGGTGTGCTTGAGCACAAATGGCGAGCGAGACTTAAACTACACTATTGTTAAACTATAACAACTAACATTCAAACTACTAAAATCAAGTAGAGTTGTTAAATTACGCATATGCGGTAAAGGGGATTCAATGCCATAGTAACCGCTCCCCTCAACTGTTTCAATTGAAAAAGAAGCAACAAAATCAAGTCACGTTATTTAAATTTTTTCTTTGTGATATTCTTAATAGTAGTTGTAACGCACAATACTTTCACACAACTGAACATACCTACGCAAGACTTACCTTCGTGGTTCATCTAGTGGACAATGAATTTTCAAGTAAATACTGTTGAGTAGGGCTTATAACTGTGACAAATAGCGTATTAACTTACAACCGCCACTAACTCAAATAGAAATGGAGCTCCCATAAGTTTTTGAGTTTTAACTGCACCCGCAAAAGAATTCAAAGCGGTAAACAATTCAATTTCTAAGGTGATACGGTAATGATCACTAAACCGGAGGATTCTGTTTAGTGAAGCTTGGGACGAGGTTGACCACTGAGCGAACACAAAAATATGCGAGGTTCAAAGTACAAAATGACATACGTACGTCCAAATATATAAATAAACAAATATCTCCGATTTTCAATTGTGTTACCCCTGAGAGTGTCTCGCTCGCTCCGCTCGCTCGCCAACAAACATATATACCTTCATAACTGCTTCACTAGATTCTTCACTGGAGACACTGAGTGAATTGTGAGATTCTGAGGAGGGAGAATAACTGAACAGTTCATAATCCTAAAAAAAAACAAAAAAAAAAAACAGATACAAAAAACAAAAACAAGTTTTAAAACTCTATACAGTATATTGAAGTGATCAATTCATTTCCTCTATACCTTTCCTAATTTCAGACGCAACTTCGGGAGGAGGTGCTTGAACCATCCAAAGAACATCACACCAATACAGGCAAGGCAAGTGAGGGCAAAGGTCACCATCATGATGATAGACCTTGGGTCAACTTTACCTAATTACATAATTGAGTATCAAACGATGTGATGGTTGACGATGACAATAATGATGATTACAATGAACTGTACAAGCCATTACATTCGGAAGGGAACGTAAAATAATTATGAGATAACATACACACTTCACAACAGAAGCCACACCCATATGGAAGCCAAAATCTAATTATTTAACTTGGGAGTCTTGGTATCGGCTGTTTCAACTACAGTAGGAGACAAAATAAAGTTCCAAATTCCGTTGTGTAGAAAGGCAGTCGCACGGTTAAAAAAACAGGGGGAAGGGGAAACGGTACGCCGTTTGTTAAAAACAAAAACAAAAAACAGCCGTTCCATTCCACCACATTACCGTTTTAATACTTCTTGTTCACCGCACGCCCCGCTCAAAGAAATATACAAAATGTCAGCCAATTAGTCAAAACAGTACGGAATGCAACAGTAAAACTACGGTAAAAAAAAACAAAAAAAAACTACAGTAAAAAAAAACAAAAAACAACTATTGTTTTACGGCCATACTACGGAACGGAATATGGAACTTTTTGTCTCCTACTGTACATATGATCCAGATCTGAACCTGGCAGGCTTTCCACAGCTCACTCTTCCTCCATGCTCACTGGCAACTTAAAAAATAATACAGAACAAGAGTGTTCACATTTTATCAATTAACAGCCAGGGTCTTATGGGTTGTTAAATTGGTGATATGAATACAAAACACACCCATATTAGGAATGTACAATTGCCGGCAAAGCTGGACTTCAATGCTAAAGTGGCTTAGAAGTATCTTTATATTGGCCTTTAGCCTCATATTGTATCCCCGAGGACTTGCACCAGTGACATTTGTCATCACCACTAAAATCACTTTCAGCCAACAATTGTAATTAATGACCAAACTCTGACTCTGAACTGCTTATAAACAACCACACAATTCCTACCCAATCGAATGACAGAGAAGAAGAGCATGGCCAACTGCAGATTGAGAGCTCCAAACAGGACAAAGTTGATAGCAGATCTGTGCAGGAACTGACGGCCATTGAAAGGGGCACATTTGTATACATAATAGATATTGTAGCGGTCAGTGTAGTAGGTCAGGATGAAGTAGAGGACTCCTGCACAATACACACGTAGAGTCATACATATAGACATACACACACTAACACATAGCAAAGCATTCAGGAAAGCCAGTGTATGCACACAGAGAGACAACGGATTACAGCTCCTTTTATTTAAGATTAAGGATTTCACAATAGTGTAAGGCTAAAGTTGTGGTTTATAGTGACTTACATTTTTTTTTTATAGGATAAAAAAAAAATGGCAATGTAATTTTGTTCCTTACTGCACTAGGAACGATACATCAAGTGTTGCACTTGCCAACAGTAATGATCCTTACCAAAAGGAGTGATGATGGGTGTGGTGAGACTGAAGGACATGACTAAGTTAAAGAGAACCAAGTTCCAAGCATACTCAATACCGTACTTGAACTCAAAGTCAGCCGCCTGGTAATAAATAGGAGAGAGAGAAGAGAAACACAGGGTGCTAGTATAACCAATGAATTAACATAATATTTCAACACAACAACAACCACAACAACATTTTCTTATTATAAATTATAACCGTATACAGAAGAACATTTTTATCCAGACTTCTTAGATAGGAATCCCAATAATACCGATTAATTAGGATTATATAATATAAGTATAAATTTCTAACACTCTTCACCAAACAAAGTTTCAATATCCTAATAAATTAAAGATAGAAATCTAAAACAAAAAACAACAAAAAACAACAACACAAAACAAACAAACAAAAAAAAACAAAAAAAACAAAAAAAAACAAAAAACAACAACAAAACCTTCACTAACATGTAGTACTCAAAATACACGAGCTGATTACTATTCAAGTTATTCAAGCACTACCATTCCGGTGATAAAGATAAAGATCAGGGATGCTACATGAACAAATACAGCCCTGCCCACCTTTTTGAGTGCTAGCTCCTTCTGGAGATCGGTCTGAGCCCTGCATCTGCGGAGTGTGTACAGGAACAACTCCGGGAGACGAAGCAGCTTAACAGAAGTAGCAATCAGAGCAGAGATGAGTATGTAGCCAACAAAGAATGCACCACTGTTGGGGAGAAAGGCACACCTGGGAGATACACACAAACATACACATATCTGACATCTTCAGCCTGATACTAATTGGTCCTTTGTCCCACCGAGAGAAAGAATAACAATATAGCTGTAGCTGTAGCTTTCATGAAGTTGAACACGCTGTGAGATGTTTATACTCTATGTCAAAGTGATGATATGGGTAGTAAATACTATCTCTGTTATAAAACCAAAATATTAGCTTTTTTTTACTTACCTTACGGTCCTGTAATTCCTACTTCTTACTTTTTAAGTAATAGCGTAATAGTAATAATAATAATAATAATAATAATAATAATAATTAAACACCCTACACGTTACATCTTAATAATTCTTACATGCTATTTTCTGAACAAACACAAGCTTTGGCACCACCAGAATTAATTGAACAGGTAAGGTATCATCAATTAATGTATTAACTGTCTCATACAAAATAGTAAAATTGTATAATTTCAGAGTGCACTAATAAACCTTCTTTGTATAGACTTACTTCAGTCTGTCATGAATGAAGTTGTCCACATTTTTCTCCTTGGCCATCTCAGCAAGAGCATTCAAACTACATAGATAGGCATATATAAGACACAGATTGAAATAACAATATTTTATTACATTTCAGCCCTGGTCTAACCATCAATACGCCCTTGATTATTTATACAAAATAAGAGATAACATTATCCGCTAAAAGTTATCTATTCCAACTATTATACATTACAAAATACTGCAGATATTAGATATTATAGAATGAACACACAATACACACACATAGACAGGGCTGAACAAAGAAAACATATCTTGGAAGAGCAAACACAACTGCCCTAGAATTTAAGAGGAGTAATGAAAGTAATATCGATATGTTAGTACTAAAGAATTTCTAGGGGGAAGAATGCTTTTGTACTTCAGTGGGAGAGGGAGGGGGAGAGAAGGGGTGAATGTTTCCCTCAAATGCAGCTTCTATACACACATGTACATACGTACATACATATATACACACTCAAACACATACATACCTAGCTAATCCTACAGAGGGGAGGACGATGATCATGAGTAGTAAGAAGATATACGTCTTCCTCATGATAGTCTGCTCTCTGAAGGACCTGATTCAGGATACATAAGAATCCATAAAATACACACATACATACACACCGCTATCATTGTTGCTATTCTAACCCTACAACCACCTTTACCACGACACCTACTCTAAACTTGCTAGAGAAGTGGCGATATTTTGAATAGCAGTATTTCTTCTGTGTTGTTTTCAAAATGGAGGCATACCGTTAGTGTGGATTCGCCAGCAAAAGCATTGCATGTACGTAACATGAATAAAAATTATTGAACAAAATATATGAAGTAAAAAAGAATGAACATGTGTTTTCAGTGGCACAGTTAACACGTACTAACTTGTATCACAACTTTATTATCCAGACTTTAGCTTACACACAACAACAACAACAACAACAACAACATGATGTTGTCTATTCTTACTTGGTCCAGTGAGCCTCAAGATAACAGGAGTGTGACACCAGTAGTGGGAGGAGCAAGGAAAATATGAGCAGCAGCAAACTAGGGAAGAAAATCTTGATGAGAGGACTCACTGTCGATGAGGAAGTCACGTTGACATGACTGGGGTCCTACATGTAACATACACACATACATACACACATACATACCCACACATACATATATACACACACAAATACATACATACATACATACATACATATATACATATACATACACACACACACACACATACATACATACATACATACATACATACTACATACATACATACAAGCATATATGTGACCGGTAACTTAAAAATGACAATTTTTTTCACTATCCATGGGTACAACATTTTTTTTATGGTGAAATGGATGAACAACTGTTAGCTCTAGCTTATGGCATAGTTATAAGCTTAGTTATAAGCTGTGGCGAGCTCTAGGACTCACAACGAGGATAGGAACACTTGCAAGTTAGCTTCATGTACGGGACATTGCTAAGAAACCTTTGGCAGGCCATTCTATTACCGCAGGAAAAATAACTGTAACTAATTAGTACACATACTTGTCTACACAATCAGCATCAAGAGATTCTCGCCATACTCGAGCATAGTTTCTCGAAGGGGCCTAAATGTAGCCAAGTTAACTCCTTGCAAGCATCTAGTGTCGCGGAGACATGCGGTAGTAGCATACGGAATATAAGACACGCCCCCTAGCCTTAGCAACTCCTTTATGCGACGTTTTCTCAAAATCAGCAATAATAAATTAAACATTGTTGAAGTGCGTAGGGCGAAGACGGCTTATGCTACAGCTTCCAGATTTGGAGGACGCCATCCCAAAGCCCCGTGCTACCTACTGGTATGGGGGGGGGGGGGGGGGGGGGGGGGAGGAAAGAAAAGAATACTGATCCTTCCTCCCCAGAACAGATCAAAGAAAGAAAAAAAAAA
>WLWI01003094.1_pt1 | contig 14280 bp, 6 predicted proteins | sample 6701501 | NCBI WGS metagenome assembly WLWI01 (sample SAMN12718690, study PRJNA515312) | sponge metagenome | isolation source: marine sponge | host: Mycale hentscheli | place: New Zealand: South Island, Marlborough, Capsize Point | collected 2014-11-01
TTTTGAACAAGAACTCTAAATTACCTGCATCAGTCAAGCATTTTATAGCTTGTCTTAAAAACATTTAAACTTTTGTTCTGTGATAAAATCATATTTTTTCATGATTATGTTAAATGCTATTGTGTGCATGTTCTATCTATTTAATTTGATACAATACTAAGTGGAAAAAATACACTAAATATAGTGGGAAAATTACACTGATTACAGTGGGAAAATTACACTGATTATAGTGGGAAAATTACACTGATTATAGTGGGACTCTCCCACCTTATAGAGTGAGACATTCACACTTAAATATTGGTGTGATTCTGCCCCCAAGTTTGGTGGGACTGTGGAGACAAAGCTGTCCTACCAAGTTTGGTGGGATATTCCCACCATTTTTGTTACAGTGCTGTTATAATATCTGCTGGGGGTGTGGGGAGCCCCATTAACTACTCTTACACCACTTACTATAAACTATACTGGATGAGTAGACTAACTGCTGCAGTGAAGATATCAAGCTTGGAAAAACACTTACTACTTTATTTTCACTTGCTGCTTGTGAAATAGCTCTCTATAATCACATTTTACTCATGTAATAAATAATTAGATATTATATACATACAATACTTAATACATGAGTCAGAGTGTGATATGTCTAAATATTTCAAGAGTAGGGTAATGTATTTTCAAGAGCCACAGTGGAGTGGAAATAAAGCATGAGGGTGAAATATCTAGCCATATTACTCTGACTAGTGTAATAAGTGGTTTATTCCACACATCTTCACTGCCTGTAGCTAGTACTAGAGGACTGGTAACTCACTGGTGAAGTTGGTTGTAGGGGCTATCCATACCCCCACCTGATATTTTAGCAGCTGCTCTAACAGTGTTGAGTAGCTAAACCTGGGCTAGGTAGCTGTAAAAACCAGGCAAAAGTGGCTAGTTCAGGCCATGCCATAACGGCAAGGGTAATGAAATATCATTAGTTATTTCAAGATTATGTACCTAAAGATATCATTGTGAAGATATCCACAGTGGAATAAATATACATATATAACCTGTGTGTATGTGTGTGTGATGGGTGCTTGTGCTTATTCTTTTATTCAGTTGATCTTGCTCGAAAGGTTTCTCTGACTTGACAGCCTCTATTTTCATTATACATGATTGACATTGCTGGCATGATTCTAATATAGCTCAGTGGAGGTCATTTTCTGTGCATGTTATTCTGTAAATCTATCACAAAATTACTTCTACATTTAATAGGGGATTTGCATGATGACATCACGTATCATCCTGCCATGCCTACCTACCGTGTCCCATAGAAAATGTATTAATTTTGCTGACCACTTGGTCTATATCTTGCTGTAGCACCTGCCTAATGTTGCCTGGAGAGGAATAGATATATTATGAAATTTCCCACATGTTGAGGATTTTTGGTTGGTGGTTGTTGGAGTGATGGCGAGTGAAAGTCAAGCGATAGTTAGCGAGCAGCTTGAGCTTACCACTAGTTCTTCTCAGAGCTTATTGACATTGACAGGAAGTGGGGCTGCTGGTTCTTATCAGAACCCAATGCCAGGTGGTGGAGCTTGTGCTGTGGTAAGTTTTCCTGGAAGTGACCACAACTGTGGTGAAGTTGCTGGTGTCTCTGAAAGTATTGGTGAGTCTCAGGAGAAAATTTCTACTAAGTGTTTGAGAAGTGGTTATACTTGTTGTGTCCCTGGATGTTACAAAAACATTAAAAGGAACAAAAAAGTCAGCTTTCATAAATTTCCCAAGGATAAAGTGATGAAGGGGAAATGGATCAAGGCTATCAAGAGAAAAGATTTTGTTCCCACTGATCACCATAAGTTATGCTCAGCCATTTCATTGGGGGGGAAAAATCCTCAGTAAAATTAATACATTTTCTATGGGACATGATGAGCAGTGATACCATAGGTAGGCGTGGCAGGATGTTATGTGATGTCATCATGCAAATTCCCTATTGTAATCATTGGGAAGTCATCCGAGGGATTTATGAAAAGTATTCATAGACGTCTCAGTAACTTCCATGAAAAGTCCGTACTTCCTGTATTTCTGTGTCATCATATCAGGGAAGTTTAAGTTGGCATACTGTATTTATAGAAAAGAATGTTTGTTAAAAATGTATAATGGATGGGGTAATATAAAAGGAATAACACGTGCTCAAACTATCAACTGTTTACTGAAGAAAACAATTCACTATCTCCTTCAACGCTGCAACAAAATGAATTCTGTTTCATTTGTTCTTCTCACATTTGCTACAATCATCTATGGAGTACTGTCTGACCCCACACCTTCTTCCTCCTCCTCCTATAAGTCCCTATCTCTACCTGAACAGATCTACTCCTTGGCTAATTCTAGTCTAAGAAACTCTAGCCATTTTTCTGGAGGAGGTCTGTGGGATGCTGCATTATTGAATACAAATTCTACTGCATACTCTCAGCTCGGCTTTCTTTGTGAGAAAATAGCCATGTTTGAAGTGTTATCAACATTGCAAGAAAGTTCCTCAGTTTTTAATGTAAAAAGGAGAGATATCGTCTGGGATAACAACCATGTCGCAGTAGCTCTGGAATCAGCCTGTCATCTCTGGAACTGTTCTGTGAATTCCGATGTTGACTGCATAAGAAATAGGAACACTTGCCTAGACTTTAAGGAATTTCTAAATAAAATGAGACTTTACTGTCCCAAGGTACTACTTAAAAAAATCTTCTCTTGCAACTAAAACCAATTAATGCTGAATCAGCTTCTCACAAGAATCACTATATTCATGTCTAAGCTATCACACTAATTCTTTGCAGGTATAATTTTTGTTTTCTGTGCCATTACCACTTTGTAATTATTAAGCAATCATTCACTCTTCAATTATAATAAACAATTCAAATCTAATGTATCAAGTTAAAGTATTGCTATATTCTTCAAATAAATATTTATATGCCTGAGATAAATGATTTAATGATAACTTAGTATTAAACTTCGTAGCCTACTCTCATCTGCAGATAAAAAAATATTTGAGTATTTCTTTGTGTGCGAGAAAATATAATAAAACAATTTCAAACAACTGAAAGTATTTTTAAACTTCATGTAATTACAATAAACATAATGTCGTATAGTTCAGATATTTTACGGCTCTGCTATAATTGAATTGACTACAGAATTGCATTAAAAGAGGACATAAAGAATATATGTATAGATTGGGAACAGTACATACAGTTAATAAAATGCTTGAGTGGTGTGGAGTTGTGTAGGAGTAGCTATTGTGTCTATTTAGATAAGTTAATTATAATACGTGCAAATTCTATTTTATTTACAAGAAAGGTTTATTCTTGTTTGAGTGTCCTTTAAGTAGTCATAGTTACTAAATGTAAGAGAAGTGATGTGAGCTAGCATAAATGTGTTAATAGCTGTAATGAATCTCAGAAATTATTTACAAATTTGATATACATAGCTGTGGTGGAATGTTGGGGAAGATGACACAGAGGCTGCCAGAGTGTCAGAGAGCACCTACACAGCCTTTATCAAGAGGCCCTTAGCTATCAGCTGCTGCTTGTCAAGGCAGAACAGAGGATTACTTCGGGTTAAGTGTATGGTTATGCCTCAAGATTGACACTGAAGGGGCACATGGCCAGTGGGCCAATATATATAAAACCCACTGGGCATATGCAAAGGAACTAAGTGATGATATAGAAATAAGATGATGTAATGGGAAGTGGGGGTTAGATAGAATGCATGGATAAGTGATGTAATTAGCTAGTGTAGAAATAAATAGAATAAAACTTATGCTAATAATATAATGTGTTATTAATGATGGATGATAAGGGGGTGTGTTCTTGGGTGTGGCTTGTATAATCTGTAAATGTGGTAGGTTCTACCACAATAGCTTAGGTCCCTCTTGAACTAAACTATGGCAACTGGCAGCAAAGAGTGGGCCAGTGAACAATAGTAATAACTTCTCAAGTTTCAAGAATATTTCCAGTGGGGAATCTCCAAGAGTACAATTACATATGGCTTGGTATTAAATTACTGAAGTCTCAGGTAAGCAATTACCAGGCTTGATAGGACACAATACTCCGTAGAATGTCAAGAAGTATTTTAATTAAGTTTACGATAAAATAATCTAGGGAATATAGTCAAGGCATGAGACTAAATTATAACCTTTTCACTGAAACCAGTATTATACAAAGAAATAAATTATTATTTTCATTTACTATGATCCTGAGTAGCAAGCTCTGTGTCCTCCTAGCTCATTCTCTGCGTTACTTGATTAAGTCTACCCCTTGGTTAATTCTAGCCAGTAATATAATACTAAACAACAACAGCTGCACTAAACAACAATAATAATCAATAAAAGTAAGTAAATGAATAAATGTAATAATAAATTAATTTCATAATTTCTTTCTAAGCCTTCTTTTACTCATTAGATGTATCCTCTCTCTTTCACAGGCATTTTTTAAAAACAATACAGAATTAAAAATGTTTAGTTGCCACCGGGAATCAAACCCAGGACCGCTTATACAGCGCACAAGCGCACTGCCACTTAGCTACGACAACCAGCCGGCAAAAAAATACTCCAATTCTGTATTTATACTGTTAAGGGATACTGCTATGATGCTAATGTCTCACTCTAAACAAACCAATGAAATTTCTCTTTTTTCAAAGATTCTTATTATTCGTTGAATTTTTGTACTCCACTAATTTTATCACTTCAATAAATAGAGGTGTACAAAAATTCACTACTAAACTTTTTTAAATGGTTCAATATGCAATTTATTCTTACAAATTCCCCCCAGGAATTATTATTAATTTGATAAGGTCACTATCATTTTCTCATGTGAACTCATTAACATACTCCTTGCAGTGTGTTTCCATGGTTTTGATGCACTTAAAATATTTATGTCTAACTATCATAAAATTACCCACTGTTATGCATGCTCATTGTGGAGATACATGTATAGTTAGTCCCTCAAGTAATGCTGTAATGCCACTTCAAGAATTAAATCCTCCCTACTCACCAGTGGCATTTGAAATGCAGTAACTACTGTAGATTAAGAAACAGGTATTTCATTCATGTCATGAAGTATGAGATTACAACTAATTGGATCTCCCAACTTGCAATTGTTTAAAGTCTAGTCTACAAGTGAATATGTTAAACCATGATTGGTTTGTATTTATTTATTTTTTTACTTTAGCTACTGTAATTGTAATGCAATTTAAAATTATTTGTATTTGTAATTGAAATACTTCATCTAAGAAAGTATCTGTATTTGTATTCTGTATTTAAGTTCTTCAAAGTATTTTTTATTTGAATTTAAATTCTATTGAAAGTATTTGTTTGTAATTAAGCAGGGAATTCCTTTGTAATCACTTAGCACAATGACTTTACTGTTATTCTATTTTCAGAATTTAGGGAAAGTTAATGAAATTAGCATCAGTCTAAGTTCACCCTGTGTGCCTACAGCAGGAAGAAAATGTAGCCAGACTAATGCAACAGTAGCCATGGCAACTAATGTAGAGTTGCCATGGAAAGGAAGTCATAGTTTAGATAATGCAGCTGCTACCTGAGTCTATGAATACAGTTTAGATGCAGCTGCTTCCTGAGTCTATGAATACAGTTTAAATAATGCAGCTGGTCCCTGAGTCTATGAATACAGTTAATGCCTTCATGGTAGTAGTAGTAGTATGGGTACACCCATACCTTAAACCAGAACTAAGTCCAGCTGTCTCTAACCATTTGCTTTTTATCATGGATGGGTGGTCTCAGGAAGGAATAGATTGGGCAGACCCCACAATTAGCTTGCTTCTATTCTCCACTATTCATTTACTGCATCCACTTGCAATAATTGGAAGTAGCTATCAGATTATCCCTCTGTCATTCTAAGTAAAACTTGAGTATGGAAGGAAAAAAACATTTTTCTCACATAAATCCCCACATACTCTCCCTATTTTACAACTTAATTTCAATGGTAATTCACTTATATATTCTGCAATTGTTTTGTTAAGCTCTTGTATATAAATAGATTCTGCCCCTATCACAAATAGAGCCCAAATTATCAGCAAATGATCAACTTATCCCTTGTTCACAATTTATCTCATTGAAATGACTAATTACCTGTTCAGTGAATAATTAAATTCATTGAACATGCCTAATACCTGTTGTAAAGTAAACAGGATGCAGCTTATAGGCAATATTTTCCCATATCACCTGCGTTCAGAGTTTTCACGTTTGGTTTTTACATCCCCTCTCTGTTATATAAGTTGTTTGTGCAAATAAAATTGTTACTATGGTATTCATATGAGCTGTACATATCTATTTTAAAATTTCGTTGATTGAGAGAAAATGTAACAAACAATTTCGAACAACTGACAGTTTTTTAAATGTCAAGTAATTACAATAAACATAATGCTTTAAAGAGAATTTTGGTTGGTCTGTTGAGAGTGAGACTGTAGCATAGCAGTACCCCTTAACAGTATAAATACAGAATTGGAGTGTTTGTTCACCGGCTGGTTGTCATAGCTCAATGGCAGAGCAATTGTGCATTATACAAGCAGTCCGGGCTCGATATCCAGTGGCGACCAAATATTTTTAATTCTGTATTGTTTTTAAAAAAAAGCCTGTGTACTTCTAATGACTAAAGAATTGTATTAAAAGAGGGCATAAAGAATACATGTGTAGATTGGGAACAGTACAGTTACTAGAATCCTTGAGTGGTGTGGAGTTGTGTAGGAGTAGCTATTCTGTATATTTAGGTAGAGCTAGTTATAATATGTGCATATTTGATTTACAATAAAGGTTTATTCTTGTTTGAGTGTCCTTTACTTAGTCATAGTTACTAAATGTAAGAGAAGTGTGTTTGCAAAATATGTTAATAGCTGTAATTAATCTCAGAAGTTAATTTACATAGTTTAGGTCCATCTTGAACTAAACTATGGCAACTGGCAGCAAAGAGTAGGCCAGTGAACAATAGTAATAACTTCTCAAGTTTCAAGAATATTTCCAGTGAGGAATCTCCAAGAGTACAATTACATATGGAGTAAGGTTATGTGGTATTAAATTACTGAAGTCACTGGTACAGAATTACTGAGTTTGATAGGACACAATACTCATAGAATGTCAAGCAGAATTTTAATTATGTTTACAATACAATGATCTGGGGAATATATAAGTTAAGGAATGTGATTAAATTTACTGCTTTTCATTGAAACCAGTATTATGCAAAGAAATGAATTCTTATGTTCTTTGCAACTTAGTATGATTCTGAGTACCAGCAAGCTCTGTGTCCTACCCCATTCTGTTCATTACATTCCTTGATCAAGTCTACCTCTCTGAATTCTGATGTTCTTTGCAACTTAGTATGATTCTGAGTACCAGCAAGCTCTGTGTCCTACCCCATTCTGTTCATTACATTCCTTGATCAAGTCTGGCTAATTGTAGCCAGTAAAATATAACTAAACAACAACAGCTGAGTTAAACAACAATATTAATCAATAATAGTAAATCTATAAATAAATATATTCATAAATGAATTTTAGTTTACATATAAAAGAAAAATATAGACTGAGGGACCAGCTGCATCATCTAAACTATTTCCTTACCTTCTATATACAGTTACCAAATTACACTCAACCCTCTCATTAGCTACCATGGCTACTAGTGCTAACTTAGGCAAGTATTTCTTTCCAGCTAGTGAATGAGTTTGCCTTCATGTCCTTCCTGCTGTAAGCACAGACAGTTACCTTAAACTGATACAAACTTCAATAAGTTTTCCCTGAAGTCATTACCCTCATAAATATGCTAGTAATTATAGCAACCTGGCCTTGTTTACAAGCTTCCAGGTTTTTACAGCTACCTTCCTCTTATGAGGCTTACTTAAAAAGGTCATAGCAGCTGTTATAATATCTGCTGGGGGTGTGGGGAGCCCCATTAACTACTCTTACACCACTTACCAACTATAAACTATACTGGCTGAGTAGACTAACTGCTGCAGTGAAGATATCAAGCTTAGAAAAACACTTACTACTTTATTTTCACTGGCTGCTTGTGAAATATCTCTCTATAATCACATTTTACTCATGTAATAAATAATATATATTATAAACATACAATACTTAATACATGAGTCAGAGTGTGATATGTCTAAATATTTCAAGAGTAGGATAATGTATTTTCAAGAGCCACAGTGGAGTGGAAATAAAGCCTGAGAGTGAAATATCTATAGCCATATCACTCTGACTAGTGTAATAAGTGGTTTATTCCACACTAGATATCTTCACTGCCTGTAGCTAGTACTAGAGGACTGGTAACTCACTGGTGAAGTTGGTTGTAGGGCTATCCATACCCCCAGCTGATATTTTAGCAGCAGCTCTAACAGTGTTGAGTAGCTAAACCAGAGCTAGGTAGCTGTAAAAACCAGGCAAAAGTGGCTAGTTCAGGCCCTTGCCATAACAGCAAGGGTAATGAAATATCATTAGTTATTTCAAGATTATGTACCTAAAGATATCATTGTGAAGATATCCACAGTAGAATAAATATACATATATAACCTGTTTGTATGTGTGTGTGATAGGTGTGTGTATGTGTGTGTGATGGGTGATTGTGCATATTCTTTTAATCAGTTGATCTTGCTTGAAAGTTTCTCTGACTTGACAGCCTCTATTTTCATTATACATGATTGACAGTGCTGGCATGATTCAGAATGATATAGTTCAGTGGAGGACATTTTCTGTGCATGTTATTCTGTAAATCTATCACAAAATTACTTCTACATTTAATAGGGGATTTGCATGATGACATCACGTAGCATCCTGCCACGCCTACCTACCATGTCCCATAGAAAATGTATTAATTTTGCTAACCGCTTGGTCTATTTCTTGCCGTAGCCCCTGCCTAATGTTGCCTGGAGCTACCAAATTACAGGAATAGCTATATTATGAAATTTTCCACGTGCTGACAGCAAAGTTGAGGATTTTTGGTTGGCGGTTGTTGGAGTGATGGCGAGTGAAAGTCAGGTGATAGTTAGCGAGCAGCTTGAGCTTACCACTAGTTCTTCTCAGAGCTCATTGACAGGAAGTGGGGCTGCTGGTTCTTATCAGAACCCAATGCCAGGTGGTGGAGCTTGTGCTGTGGTAAGTTTTCCTGGAAGTGACCACAACTGTGGTGAAGTTGCTGGTGTCTCTGAAAGTATTGGTGAGTCTCAGGAGAAAATTTCCACTAAGTGTTTGAGAGGTGGTTATACTTGTTGTGTCCCTGGATGTTACAAAAACACTAAAAGGAACAAAGAAGTCAGCTTTCATAAATTTCCCAAGGATAAAGTGATGAAGGAGAAATGGATCAATGCTATCAAGAGAAAATATTTCGTTCCTGCACTGATCACCATAAGTTATGCTCAAGCCATTTCATTGGGGGGAAAAAAATCCTCAGCAAAATTAATACATTTTCTATGGGACACGGTGAGCAGTGATACCATAGGTAGGCGTGGCAGGATGTTACGTGATGTCATCATGCAAATTTCCTATTGTAATCATTGGGAAGTCATCCTAGGGATTTATAAAAAGTATTCATAGACGTCTCAGTAACTTCCATAAAAAGTCGGTACTTCCTGTATTTCTGAGTCATCATATCAGGGAAGTTTAAATTGGCATACGGTAATTATAGAAAAAAATGTTTGATAAAAATGTATAATGGATGGGGTAATAATTATAAAAGGAATAGCACGTGCTCAAACTATCAACTGTTCACTGAAGAAAACAATTCACTATCTACTTCAACACTGCAACAAAATGAATTCTGTTTCATTTGTTCTTCTCACATTTGCTACAATCATCTATGGAGTACTGTTGCACCCACACCTTCCTCCTCCTCCTCCTCCAAGCCCCTATCTCTACCTGAACAGATCTACTCCTTGGCTAATTCTAGTCTAAGAAACTCTAGCCATTTTCCTGGAGGAGGTCTGTGGGATGCTGCATTATTGAATACAAATTCTACTGCATACTCTCAGCTCGGCTTTCTTTGTGAAAAGATAGCCATGTTTGAAGTGTTATCAACATTGCAAGAAAGTTCCTCAGTTTTTAATGTAAAAAGGAGAGATATAGTCTGGGATAACAACCATGTCGCAGTAGCTCTGGAATCAGCCTGTCATCTCTGGAACTGTCCTGTGAATTCCGATGTTGACTGCATAAGAAATAGGAACACTTGCCTAGACTTTAAGGAATTTCTAAATAAAATGAGACTTTACTGTCCCAAGGTACTACTCAAAAAATTCTTCACTGGCAACTAAAACCAATTAATGCTGAATCAGTTTCTCACAAGAATCACCATATTCATGTCTAAGCTATCACACTAATTCTTTGCAGGTATATTTTTGTTTTCTGTACCATTATCACTTTGTAATTATTAAGCAAGATACCATTTACTCTTCAATTATAATAAATAATTCAAATCTAATATTTCAATTTAAAGTATTGCTATATTCTTCAAAAATATTTATATGCCTGAGATAAATGATTTAATAATAACTTAGTATTAGACTTCGTAGCCTACTCTAATCTGCATATGAAAAAATATTTGAGTATTTCTTTGTTTGCGAGAAAATAATAATAAAACAATTTCAAACAACTAGGAAAGTATTTTTAAACTTCATGTAATTACAATAAACATAATGTCGTATAGTTCAGATATTTTACGGCTCTGCTATAATTGAATGGACTACAGAATTGTATTAAAAGAGGGCATAAAGAATATATATAGATTGGGAATAGTACATACAGTTAATAAAATGCTTGAGTGATGTGGAGTTGTGTAGGAGTAGCTATTGTGTCTATTTAGATATAGTTAATTATAATACGTGCAAATTCTATTTTATTTACAAGAAAGGTTTATTCTTGTTTGAGTGTCACTTACTTAGTCATAGTTACTAAATGTGAGAGAAGTGATGTGAGCTAGCAAAAATATGTTACCTAATAGCTGTAATTAATCACAGAAATTATTTACAAATTTTATATAGCTACATAGTTTAGGTCCCTTGAACTAAACTATGGCAACTGGCAGCAAAGAGTGGGCCAGTGAACAATAGTAATGACTTCTCAAGTTTCAAGAATACTTCCAGTGGGGAATTTCCAAGAGTACAATTACATATGGAGTAAAGTCATGTGGTATTAAATTACTGAAGTCACTCGTAAGGAATTACCGAGTTTGATAGGACACAATACTCGTAGAATGTCAAGAAATATTTTAATTAAGTATACGATACAATGATCTAGGGAATATACAAGTTAAGGCATTTGATTAAATTTATAACTTTTTCACTGAAATCCAAAGAACAGCAAGCTGTGTCTCCCTATCCCATTCTCTGCATTACTTGATTAAATCTACCTCTAGGCTAATTTTCTAGCCAGCAATATAATAATAAACTACAACAGCTGCATTGAACAACAATAATAATCAATAAGTCAATAAATGAATAACTGTAATAATAAATTAACTATTTAATTAATTAAATATTGTCATTATTATTACTATTATTTTTATATTTAATATTTATGATTCTCGCTGAAATAATTCTAATAAATTTCTCGTTTTTACAGCAAATAATAATGTTAATTAAAACTTAAAAAATGAAGTTTTAATTAACAATATTATTGGCTGTAAAACAGCAAGAGAATATGATATTATCATTATTTAATATTACTTAATAATTATACATATTATTAATTGTTTTTGGTTTTTTCATCTCTAGCTCAAATTAAATTAATACATCTCTAATTGAATATAATGTCTCAAATGAAACAAGCCTGATCAACAGATCCAAGATTCTATTAACATTAGAGTCAACTTCCAACTACCCTTACCCTATTAGTTTTAAACAATGGCAGATGAGATGGTGGATGTTGAATGATGGTTTCTTGTCACAGCATATGTCATGTAGTCTTTGGTTTAAATTAAATATTCTGAGGAAATATCTTATCAACTATTAATATTTAGAAACAGATTCCTTACATAATTTGTTGAATTTTTAATCTTGCAGACAGTTTAATTTGAAAGAGTTACTGATTCCTAGCTGTCTTAATGCATCTCTTTTCTAGACTGAGAATATTAATTTACAAGCAAAAGCATGTTCTCAAATTTCATCTTCCTTACCTAGTTATTCTAATTCGTGGCTAGCTGATTATTAATGCTCTGTTCAGATGTTTCGTGGAGTTCTGTATAATGCAGCAATAAATCACACTTCCCTTACTTGATTGAAAATGTTTGTTGTTTTTTGTGAGAGAGTAGCAATTATTTAATATGGTTGAACGAGCACACCCAACTTTTATAAATTTGGGCATCAAAGCAGTATTCTAGCAGCAAAAGGTTTAGTAATATGATTTATGAATATCGAGACTTTGTGGGGGGAAAATGACAACTAACTCAAGCCATTGAAGTAGGGGAAGATATATAAGTGAACCAGAAGTACATTTAGAAATAAGGTAACAGAAGCCAGAGTAATTCTGAGATACCATAAGAGTGGGAGGAGGATTGTGCATATACAGAAAGATGGAATCAATTGAAACTGGAAAGTGGGTGTGGCATGAACACGAGTAGCATGAAGCATAGTTTGACATCAAAGCTAAGCAAGTGAAGGTTAACTGTCTGGTCTATTACATGCAGTAGTAAATGGAAGTCCCGAATACCTAAACTCTAGCCAAATGAGCTAAAACTCACATCTCTCCTTCTTCTTCTGCCACTTCTTACTGACATCCAGACAAATTTCTGAGAAAATTTGGGCCAAAATCTCACAACTAATCTCACAACTAAATCCAGAATTATCCTTGAATTAATTGAAAGAAAATGGGTATTGCCAAACTAAATTAAAAAAGTGTACAACGCAAATACAAAAAGATTCTCCTACAACCTGCTAGAGATTATGTACACCTGGCAGAGCAAGAAGCCTGTGCACTGAGCATGTAGTGTGAGCCATGCAAGCAAAGCTCCTAGAGCCGGGCTAAGTACTTGCAGGAGAACGGGCCTTTCCTCACAGCAAGTGGTGTGGGTAACTGAAATCCCAACTGGACCATTGTCGTTTCATGACAAAAGGCCTTGAATTTTCACCCAAGCAAATACCAGGTCCCCAAACATAGCTGGGTGGACTGGTGGGGCTGGAGGAGGCAAATGAAAAACTAGATGGAAAACTGGCAGAGTGGGGCTATAACTCCGGGACCTCAGGCCTACACCACACAGCCACCATACAGAATAGCACACACATACACACATACACTCACAAGCCTACCTAACAACCGGCACTGTATTAGGTTTCTGAATATAAATAGAACAAAAGGTTTCTAGGAGTGAAATTCAATCCTCTCTGACTTCCTGCCTTGATTCTGCCTTCTCATAAAAATAGCATGTAATCTCCAATGTGGGACTGATCCTTTAATATTATGAATTCATACCTGTTCATGAATTATAATAGTGCTAGCTAGTAACATGCCACTGCAATATGTGATGTAGCTCAATTATGAGGATTTGTTGAGTACACCAAAACTATATTAAATACCACCAGTGGAATCGGCTTATTTAATATGTGAAAATTTCATACAAAACTACTACTGCTGCTGCTGCTTCTACTACTACTCTCCTAATAATAATAATATTAGTAGTACTATTACTAAAAATAATAATAGTAATATGAATAATAACAATTATGAAATAATTATAAGTAATAGTTAGAGCATAAGCACTTAGGCTTAGGTACTGGTGGATTTAGTGCACTGAAGCCCAAGGGCCATAGGCCAGAGGACTTTGTGCACTAAATTCACCAGTACCTAAGCAAGCATGCTCTAACTATTTTAAATCCCGTTTACCCATGCCCAGTTTCCACTAGCAACTTTGTTTATCAGCATTTTCACAGGAATGGAGTGTCAAGCGAATTTCTGGCCCAAAATTAAAATTCAATTAAAATTCAATTGAAGCACAGGCAAGTTTACTTAAGCATTGTAGCTGCCAGCTGTTATCTCCAGATCTAATTCTACCAGTGGGCTGCTCCACTGTAAGCAGTTAAGCAGCTAGCTACGGTAAATTCCTGTGGTATGAGCGTCTGATCCCATATAGGTCAGATATGAGAGGGTAGTAGACCCTCACATATCATATCCTGGCCTCACATATCATATCCTGGCCTCACATAACCACCAGCTCCCCTTTATCCAGCCTATTCTATTAAACTAAAACTCAAAAATAGCAATACCCCAAGGGTGGTTAGTATGCACAGTTCATATACCTAAAGGCAAAAAATAGTGCACACTTACCAAGTTAGT
>WLWI01003095.1_pt1 | contig 14277 bp, 10 predicted proteins | sample 6701501 | NCBI WGS metagenome assembly WLWI01 (sample SAMN12718690, study PRJNA515312) | sponge metagenome | isolation source: marine sponge | host: Mycale hentscheli | place: New Zealand: South Island, Marlborough, Capsize Point | collected 2014-11-01
TACATTAATCACTGATTATTAACAATTAAGCACTATATCTCCACATCAGTCAGCCAGCTAAATGGAGGGTACCAAAACGAGCCTTGCAAACTGTTCCATACTGGATATGAAGCCTCGTGAAAAAAGTAAAAGAGCACCAGAAGTTTTTCCCATTTTTTTGGCACACTCATGACCCATCACAGACAGTTTTAAGCACATCACTCATAGCTTTGACTTCTCTCATGCAAGTTAGTCTAAGTAAACAGCCTTCTTTAAATCAAGCTGAAAGTCATTTCAGGCATCCAGTAGTTCAGGATTAAATTTCTTTTAAGATTGTGGGAATTATTTTAAACAGATTCCATTCCTATTAAAATGAGAAATACTGCAGGACTAAAGTTGTTTCTCAATAATAGTCTTACCAGAAAGTTGTTTTATAATGACTTTGGCAATGCTTTAAAAGCCTGTTAGCACTCAGTTTAGTGTGGAGTTTGATTCAGTGACTTGTTTATTGACTGTATGTTATTATTATAAAATTACAAAAATGCGATATATTAATTTTTTTTTATCAAAAGCTAACACCTAATTTTATTTTATTTTTGTGGTGTATAGACTTAGTCAAAAGCAAGTATCTATCTGGAATATTCTGAGTTGCAATACAGTTTGGCTGACATTGTTCATTGTCGTTATCACTTGTAGTGTGGGTGTGGCTGATATCTGACTTAATAGGTAATTACATAACAAATATGATGGCGAGTAGAGAAGGGGGTATAACAAAGGGATGGTGACGCTATAGGATGTAAGATTTGTTTAACTGATGTGATCTTTCTTGTCTCAAACATTATACCTGACTGTATATGTGTATAGGAATTAAAAATACTACTTATAATGCTACAACTAAAACCTAGAGTTAATTGAGCAACAGTTGGTCAGTTTCATGGATAAACAATTGAAAGTCGGCCAGCAGTCCATGACCTGGCCATTGTGGCACATAGAACCACACTCATAAGTTTAAGTAGCTGAGAGCACATTTTAAAAGATTGCATTAAAGAATGGTTATTCCATGAATATTACAAGTGTTACAAAATATTCGTTCACAGCCTTAATCGGCCCCAAAACTACAGCTTTCTTTAGTGCCAGTTTTAGAAAACTGTAACTAAGCGTGATAAAATTGGAGACACTGTATACAGTGGGAGAGTGGATTATTATATCCATAATTAGAAATGTATTCATTAATTAAAGAAAAATTGTAATGCAATAACTTCTATCAGTATATTGAAGCCACTGGGTAATTAGCGTAACCATTTGATTCTCTTAATGCTTTTCTGTGAGATTTCTATTCTCTTCCAACATTATTTTATATGTGGCACTCTCTGGTCAGCAGAAATACAGGATATATTTCTGTATGGAAAATTGCCATGCTTATTTATAAGTGGATGTGGCATTATTAGCTGTATCCTTTCAAATTTACTTCCTGTGACCTTGCCTACTAAAACTGGATTGTCGTAATCCTCTTGATATGTCTCTGTTTCTTGAGCTTCATAGATACTTGTATCTATTGAGCTCTAAACACAACTTGTAGTTTTGACTAGCTCCAATAGTCACTGAACATTCTTCCTCGAGTAGGTAGAGCATTATCTGGGGCTATATTTGCAGTATGTTACTTTGGTCATTACCTTTTCCCTCTCACTGGTTTCATTATTTAAAAATAGATAGCCTTCAACTTTGACCATGTAGAACTGAGAAGCAATAATCACCAGGTAAATTTCTAATTGTTTAGCATCACTGTTTTTCACAAATAGCAAGTGCTCAGTCAAAATGGCTGACCTCGTATAACATAAAGTGCTGTGACAAGTAAACTAAGAACAAATGTACGTAGCGGCCTATGATTGCATTGTAGAGTACAGAGTACTAACATACTATTTTCCACGTATGGCGTTATGGTGCATTAGAGTACTACAATATTTTTTTCCATTTATGGTGCCATAGTGATGACCACACTGTTATGAGCAGAATTATAAGTATAATGTATTATAATAAGCTTATAATTTCTTCACTAAATTGTAATCAACCTTCTACTTTATTATTGGCATTAATATAGAACAAATAACTATGAATAACAGTCACCACATTATTCAATACTATTATTGTTGCTAGCACTTACTGTGACATTTCTATGATAATCGCCTTTAGTGTTGAATCTGATACTTCTGCATTTAATGTAGGATCCTGGGTCATTTTTGCAGTATTATGCGTCTGCACCATCAAACTCATGACTATAGCTGCTTCTATTTTCATGCTTGTTAAATACTCACCTTGTACGCTGTGTTTTTTCTTGTTTGTTTGTTTACTGTTTTGTCTTCTGTTAAGATGCTCACGACTTATATGTGACATTGTTTCCCAGCTTTTGTATGCTAAGAGTTAGCAGTGAGAGTTTAGCTTCTTCCATGAAGACAACATTTATGTCTAATGTTTTCATTGCGCAGGAGTTACATATCGACAAAGCGAGATGCAAATAATTATTATGTTGGTCCGTGAATGATATTGTAATAGCTAGCTAGCTAGTGTATAATAGTGCTGAGGGTTTGCCCTTTTAGTGCTATATTATACAATGTAATCACAATTCACAACAGACACATTTGAGTAAAAATTGATGTCACGATAAGAAAAGGACATTGTACAGATTGCAGACTACTCAGTGAGAATAAATGATCAGAAGAGTTGGGCTGAGTTACTGAGCCACCTAGAACCATCTTCCGATCTCATCATCGCTATAGTTTCTTCGCGCGTTGTCTGACACCACCTGGCTCTAGTGAGCTTACCCAGTTAAGATAAGTAGGGATAGAACTAGCTTGCAATTGAAGCAACTAATCCACAGTTTTAAACTTTCAAACTGTGAAGATTATTATTCCAATTTTATTTTTATAGCTCCTGAGCTAAATTAATGACACTTGATTAGTTGCTTGGAGGGTTGTTTAGTATGCAAATAATAAAAGAGACTTGTGCATGTTTTTAATTAGTTATGGCTTCTGCATCAGTCCACAAAAGCTACAGTATTCGTGTGGGTCATATAATTTTACTAACCACTTGCCTGGAAAAGGACTGGGGACAGCCTTAAAAGTTTTCAGGTTCACTACAGGAATTTCTGTAGTTTGTACCAGTCACATGACTAACCTCAAACTGACTATATGAAATGATTGAGCATTAAAACTTCACTGCACCGGAAGTGGTGACTGAAATCTGAAATAAGCCCTACAAACTGATTCATATGGAGTATAAAGATGCTAGACCATGAGCTTTTTCTCAGTTTTGTTTTCACTAGAAATTTTCATAGAGAATTTGAGTCAGTAAAGTTTAACAATTACATACTTGCCAAATGTCATGAAACCTCCAGGACCGTCCCACATATATTACGTAGCCACGATCCGCAACAGAATTGTACATTTTCAAACATTTGTCAGGAAAATTTCAATATTTTACACATGTTGATTAAGATAAACCATTTACAAAATAAGACATTTACAGATTTACAACTATATGTTAAAATTGTCTGATATAAACAACACAAAAAATACATGATAGGAAGTAGTTATAATTTTCTTATAATATAAATATGTTATCAAATTTACAGATACAGCATGGGACGCCATCGTTATCCAGCTCCACACTGGGAAAGTAGCAACAGAAGACTTTACAGATCAACGCTCTGGGAGACTCGTTGTTCATATATCAATCAACCTCAATGTTTCTCTAACACTCAATATCTGTTAATAGCCATCACAATGATCTGGATTTTCAGAAGGAAAACTAAAACTCAATATTCCAAACTCTGTAATGTAATAAAGCCACAAAAGACAAATAATAAAGTAGAATTGCTATCTCTACCATTGATCTGGTTCATTTGGAATGGTTCAATAAATATCTTAAAAGAAATTCATTCCAGAACTACTTCACTAAAACCGAAACTTTTATTATTATGTGGAGATGTAGAAGCCAATCCTGGCCCCTATAATAAAGGTAAATTAATATCCTCTATCCAGTGTGGTGTTAAAATGTAGTCAACCATAACTACAGCCACTTGTAAGGCAATCAATATATTAGGTGAAAATAAATTTCTTTTTTTTATTATATTTCAATTGAAATATAATGAAAAAATTGTAGTATTCTCTCACTTTCACAGGGTTTTTAAACAATATAGAATTAAAAATATTAGGTCACCACCGGGTGCTTACTTGACACAAGTGCTCCGCCATTGGGCTATGACAACCAGCCAGCAAACAAATACTCTAATTCTGTATTTATACTGTTAAAGTGTATTACTATACTACAGTCTCACTCTCAACAGACAAACGAAAATTCTCTTTTTTCAAAGATTTTATTTGTTGAATTTTTTTACTTCACTAACTTATAACTTTTGTATTTCTTTCTCAGCCTTCTTTTACTCATTAGATGTATTGTCTTACTTTCACAGGCTTTTTAAACAATACTGAATTAAAAATATTTGGTCGCCACCGGAAATCAAACCCAGGAAGAATACATCTAACGAGTAAAAGACGGCCGAGAAAGAAATTATGAAATAAAAATGTTCATCAGTGCTTTAAATAGAATTATGAAAATATTCATACTTGACATGTACAGCATTGGTGCAGATTAGTGACCTACAGGCATTGGAACATGTAGTAACACAATTTTAGTAGCAAAATTTCCCACTTTAAATCAGTTATATTTCTGACTAAATTCAGTTACAATAAGATATTAATCATTAACTATTATTTTACTTATTAATATGCAAACCATATTCCTTAATTTTTTCCAACAACCTATATGAAGCATGATTAAGTGTGTATTTAATAGTTTAAGGAGTACAGGTATAATCCACTTAAGAGTATTACATAATATGTGACCGTCTACGGGAAAACCGGGCACAACGCGGCGAGCGTAATATCGAGAAAAGATCGATCGATTTCTTAAAAATGTATTGTTTCAAGCCGACGGAAGGGAACGGTTAGGTCTATTATAGCGGGAACGACTTAAGCTACGACAATAAAACTTGGAGAGCTCAATATCTGGACGCCGACAACTCTGTAAGTGCAAAAAAAAAAATTTCGAAGGGTGCGCGTTGTGCCTGGTTTTCCTATAGACGGTCACATATAGTGTTGACAGCTGCTTTTGGACTTTAATGGTAGCAGCTGCCTGAGATGACTGAAGGATTGGCAGTTAAACAATATTTTCCATTATGGTTTATACTGTCATATAATTTATAACCGATTATCGGCCGTATTTAAATGTCAAGCCGCATACGCGGGCCGCCAAATTCTTTTCCGCCAGAAATGGCCCTTACAAAGATGCGCTAAAAAAAGCTCTGTAGCAAGAAAACAATCGCCCGCAGCTTCTTGGAATGTATAGATCGCCGGTAGCTAACGGTCCGCTCTCACTATTTATGTGAGTTCAGAGTCCCCTGTTTATTGCTAGATAGCTTGAGGGAAACAAAACGCTGAAGGCCCTTTGAAACTGCTGTTTTTAAGTTGCCATGGGATAATGGCCAGATGTCAAACGCTAGTTAAATCTTCTTTTGTGATGTATAAACCCAACAAGCTATGGTATAAGGTAAGTTTATTATTATGTTAGTACTAGTTATTATATATTAGAGGTATACGCTAACTTATGTGCACAAAAATTATATGATGTTGAGAGAACATAAAGTGTTGTAGCTACTATAATTGATGGAAGTTGTATTTTCTTATCAAGGCTCAGCTTCTGGATTATGCCACAGTCGAAAGCAGTCATAATCACCTCCTATATGACAGAGCCACACCTTGCATTCAGGACAAAACCATTGAGTGTTTTTGCGCCGCTTCTTTCTTAGACACGAAGTGCATTTTCCTCTCTTTCTCTCCGTTCCTGCTGTAGATTCAAATTTTCTTGGAAAATGTTGAACTGATAATAGAGTAAGATACTGGCCACCACACTTTCCAGCCTTCTGTCTGGTGCAGTAATTCTCTGTCAGTTGAAGAGCTAACTTCTCACGAAAAGAGTTTATGTTGATGTGCTTTATTCCTGGATTATTAAGTTTATATAAAATGAAGGAATTTGTTACTGCAACTCCAAATATGAAGTGAGCAATATATCCATAAAACTTTCGGCTTTTGAAGTTGTGTTGATAGTAGCCACGAAATTGGTCACCTTGATCCACTCCTCCCATATACTTGTTGTAGTTAACCACTGCTACTGGACAAGAAACTTCTTTGCGGCTTCCATCCTTCTGGCGACAAAGAACGGTGCCAGTCATCGTGGGATCACATCCTGTAGCCACGACATTTACCATCTTTCGATCCAGCCATGCTGATGCTATGATATTATCAGATTGCACTGTGATATTGTCACCCCTATTATGTGTATAAAAAGTGAATAAATAAAGTTCTAAATGAATTATTGTTTACCTTTGTTTCAACCGTGGATTTTTCAATTCATCTGGAAACCCCAATCTGTCCCTTCTAGCTGTACCACATAAATTTGGATGTATTCCAAATCACAGAGAAGTTTCTTCGAAGTAAAGAAATTATCAAAATAAAGATGATGCCACTTTCCATAGAAATCTTTCGATAAATCTTTTACTACATGAGCTCCCAGCCCTCGCTCTACATGTACTTTGTGACCTGTATAAACTTCCAAACGACTAAAGTACCCATTGCTACTATCACCTAATACCCAAACTTTTATCCCCCTCTTGATAGGCTTTTTAGGCATGTATTGTTTTAGGCTGGACCTTCCTTGAAATTTTATCATTGCCTCATCAACAGCAATATGTTTGGATGGATTGTATAGTTCAGCACAGCGAGACTGTAACTATGTGCTGCAGTAGTGGCCTAACTTTACCAAGTCTGTCATATCTTGGTGATTCTCGTGGAGCTAAGAATGAGTTGTCAGCAAAATGAAGGTATCGACTGATCTCTCTATATCTTCTTCTTGAAATTTTGTCAGCGATGGGAGAATAGTGATATACTGGACTTTGCTTCCAATAATCATCAACTGATGGCAATTTAGTCAACCCCATGAGAATAGTGAATCCAAGGAATGCCTTGATATCAGCGACATCGATGGGTTTCATACTATTAAACTGCTCTGGATTCATAACTTCTTTGGCGTATCGATTGGACTCCATCACGATCTTCTTCAAACATTCTGCTGTATAAAATAGCTGAAAATTTCCAATTCTGTATCTGGAATGTTCACTGTTGGACCAACTGCGGATGTAAATTATTCAATATGATATTTTTCGAGAGACTGCGACCATTCTGTATCAAAAGAAGATGGCTTTGAGGCTACTGAAGGAGGTGGTGTAACTTCGTATGAAGAACCAGCTTCTTGTGATTCCAATGCACCATTCCGGATATTTTGTGATTCATGCTCTAAAATTATTTTTTGAAAATTTATTTTTTACATTTTAATTAAATAAAACTATTATCATATTTACCATACTTATCTGCCACACACTCTAAATTTTCTTCAACACTTTCTATATCTTCCTCTGCAGTCTCCCCTTCATCCCCACTCTCTAAATCTCCTTCTGTACACTCAAACTCTTGAGTGTCCAAAATAAGTTGGAAACTAATTACCTGCTTTGTCGTACCTTAAATCGGGTATTTGGCGCTTCACGCGCGTTGCTAGTGCGTACCCAATATCGGGTAATTGGCCGACAATCGGATAAAGCAGCTAACTACCAACAACAGCTGAATACTAACTAAAATTTTTATTGGCAATATCCAAGTACAGGACAAGTGATGACTTTGAAAAGTAAATATGAAACATTCTAAACAAATTATAATTACGTAAGAAAAATTTCAATTCATAAAAAATTATTTCAGTAAATTAACATATCAGCAAAACATATGTTGCACCTTTACATTAATTCTGCAGTGAAATAATATTACTTTGTATATCTGTAAAATTATATTTTATTTGTACAATTTACACTATAATTTTATCGTAGATCAGCCTCTCAGTAACTATGAACCTTCACCTCGAGCCTATACTGCTGCCTCAGCAATTTCTGAACAACTGTACGTATATGGAGGTCGTGTTGATAATTTTGATGAGAATAAAAGACAACTGAGAACCGTAATTCAAATCTATGAGTGCTCTACAGAATCCTGGAAAGAACTTCCAACATTTGGTACTCCACCTCCTGGAATATATAGCTGTGCAACATCTTATTCAGGTCATGTTCTCTACTTGTTTGGTGGTTATGATGGTACATCATTCCATGCTTCACTGCATCAGCTAGACACCAGATCTTTGACATGGAATCAACTCTCACCACAACATGATAGTGGACCCATGAGGAAAACTGATTGTCAAATGATATATTTTAATGATTCATTATTTGTTATTGGAGGCTATGGCATACCATCAGGTGAACTGCAGTCTGGATCACAATTTACTAAGTATAAACAACATCAAGATGGTAGTGGCTGGACAAATGAGATTCATAAGTACCATATTTCCCAAGGTAAGTCATTAATTGTATTTCAATTTATTTGTCATGATTTAGTTTATACATATTATTAAAATACAGTGTATATTAATAAAGTATTACAGATATAATTTCTTTAGAGTTATTATTAGATTTAATGTAAACTATTATCGAAATTATCATGGAATAATTATAACACAATGGTTTTACATATTTGTGCTATACTTAATTTTGTCGTGTAGATATGAATAAAATTTAATGGTTTCAGACATAGAGGAACTATTTCCCTTTTCTATTGTAAACATTTATCAGGAATAATTATAAAGATATAATCAGACGTGATAAATTCAAAGTTACAGCGCTAATATCTGTCTTTAGCAAGGAACTTTAATGACTTTTCAATCATTTCTTTCCAACATAAATAGAACTAGATTAATTTCTCTCTCTGGTTATAATTATATTGAGTATGTATTAGTGATTTTTGAACTAGGGAATTTGAATTTATTTGTAGTGATAGAATGGAATGACATTTTTTTAAACATGCCACTTATGTATTCTTGTATTTAGTATTGCTTCTAGGATGACTCATTTACTATTTATTCAAACAATGGGCACCACTAAGTAGTACTTGCTCTGTGTAAATAGTAATAATAAAGCAACTAATATGTGACTGTGTCAATCAATAGTAATAAGCAAATTTGTTAAAATAGTGGACATACAATAAGTAGTTGCATAAGTGCTGAGGTGTTTGAGAATACATTTTCTAAAAAAGTAAATAATTTAAAATTTTGTATTAGTTTGAAGCAAAAATGTTATTAAACGCACAGCTAATTAATACAATTTATGTTTGTGTCGACAATTGCAACTGCAGTAGTACTACAAGCCAACCGGCCACTATCTAGCTGCAATTTTCAGCTCACGTGCTTATAACATGCGGTAAAGGGGCGTTACTTGTAGCGCACTAGCACAACGATTCTACGAACGGCTAAAATCGACTAGCTGTTTCTTGAAAACTAAGTCGAAACAATAAATTCTAGCACATTAAAGGGACTTACTTTGCAAATTTCTCTATCGTTACATTGTTTCAGAGCCTGGAAGGCCGTCTTCTTCGAGATCCGTTGTTGAATGAATGAATGAATAAATGAATGACACACAGACAGGATGACTACTGTAACCCTCCGGGCGCATGCGCGCTGAGGGTTAATAACAAGTAATTTAGTGGAGTGTCCATTTATTAAAACTTTCTATATGGAACTAAATAAAATAAGCAATTATTTTTTATAATTCAGTGTATAAATTCTCATTGACCTGGATGAATTCTCATTGAAGAGACTACTAAGTTGCAACTGGCCATTGCTAAGCAGCAAAAACATTAAAAAACAGGGAGGGAGAGAGTTCACTGTATAAAGTCTCTAGGCAGCTGCACTTGCAGAGGATATTTGTTGTACTTAAGTTCAAACAATTATTTTTAGCTTAAGCTGCTTACATGGGGTAAGTAGATTTATGTTTATGTAGGAAAAAATCATAAAAGACTTGAGAAAAATCTACTAGTGCATGTTGTAGTACATTATCTAGTATTAGGACTTATTACATGAGTCATGTATGATATAGTGAAATATTTCATGACCTGGCTAATTTATTTTCAAGAGCAGAGGGAATGAAATATCAAGCCATATCACTCTGCTGAGTGTAATATGTGGTTTATTCCACACTAGATATCTTCACTTCTGCAGTTAGTAGCCCCCCCCCCCCTCCCCCCCTTGAGCAGCTGCTCTAGCATGAGTTGAGTAGCTACACAAGAGGAAGGTAGCTTAAACAGCCAAGAAAATTGACAAGTTCAGCAAGTTGCTATAACTACAAGGGTGCCTGGCAGTACAGCAACAGGGTGAAATATCATGAGTTATTTCACAGGTCATGTACCTAAACATGTTGTGAAGATATCTAGAGTGGAATAATAATTATTATTTTTTTTAAATATATTAATGGAACACTTCAATGATTCTATTAAGACACAAAGTGTCCTGACTCAAATATGTCTGATGTTTTAACGTGTTTACTAATGTTTATGTTCACTTTTATACTCTGAAATTCGTTTATGCTTACATTATTATAGCAAATATATGATGCATGTTGTCAGAAAACTATCCTGACAGCAACATACACGTCGTCATGAAACCAGAAATGTGTAACTGATGTATTATGATTATTGTTCATTTTGTTGTATTTTATATCATTGCACATTCTTATCATATTTTCTGCACATTATTTTTATTCTGTTCAGGTAGATCAATTCAAGCATAGACTGCTTGATTAATTTAGTTAGTAAACCTACGAGAAATAAATATCTCTTCTAAGCACTGTATATACTGTGATTAGACTTACTCAGGTGGGAGCAAAATACAGTACATGTTACCAACATAATTGATAGGCTTTTTAAATGTAGCTGATAATTTTGGACATTGTTATTATATTTAATTAGGCATGAAGAAGTGTTTCAGTTCTTCTAATAATATATATGTGACCGTCTATAGGAAAACCAGGCACAACGCGGCACCCTTCGAAATTTTTCTTTTTTGCACTTACGGAATTGTCGGCGTCCAGATATTGAGCTCTCCAAGTTTTATCGTCGTAGCTTAAGTCGTTCCCGCTATAATAGACCTAACCGTTCCCTTCCGTCGGCTTGAAACAATACATTTTTAAGAAATCGATCGATATTTTCTCGATATTACGCACGCCGCGTTGTGCCCGGTTTTCCCGTAGACGGTCACATATTATAAAGTATTTGTCTGATTGTACATTGTATTCTCGTACTAACAGTATTTTACAAAACTTATACATGGAGCACCTCAACCATCTCCAAGATTTTATCATGCCGCTGTTTGTCTTGATTATAACAACAACAATCCACAGTTGTTAGTAGCTGGTGGACATGATGGCAAGGCTTCAAGTGATGTTTGGTGTCTTGATGTACGAGCACGGAGTTGGCAACAGGTAAGATCATATTATAGTATAGCTCAAATAATAATAGCTAATATGTAGAAGTAAATAAACTTAACTGGTGAACATAAGGAATAATCTTTAAAAAGAAAAAAATAATGTTTATTGTTTAAACTAAAATTACTTTAGTAGTTCCTAATAATTATTATTGGATCATGTACGATTCCCTGATAATTGGTGGCTAAAAGTTTACCCGTAAAGAACTTTGAGTATTTCAGTCAATTCTATTTCTAGAACTAATTAAATAGTTTAAGTTAAGTTATACTTTTCATAGATCTAATTAAGTATATTAAGTAGTTTGTCTAATCTCTTTATAATCACAATTTCATGCATGAAATCAAATTATTTCGTTCAGTCCACAATCTAGCAGTTCAACAATAATACATATACATACATGATGTCCTACATGAGTACATTCCATTGTACAAATTTTAAACAACAGCTTTTCTTTATCTTTTGCAAGGTGTTGGTTAAATTCTGAACACTTTGAGGTTTTATATTTACACTGTCTGGATAGAGTAGCTCTTCTTCTTTCTAACAATATAAGTCTGTCGTTGGGAAACTTTCCGGAAGCTCGTGTTAAAAGTGTTTCTTGAGATCTCCTAAATGGCTTTAGAATAATGGCTGTGTTAAATTTGGGTAGAATATTTTTTCCCACACAGATAGCTGTGATATTTATATCATTCTGTAGCATTATAAATACTCTATAACTTTATACTAAAATCAAAATTTACTATCAGAGGCCTGCTACATTCAAAACCTGCCCAATGTAGCCTGAAATTTTGATGAAAATAAGTGAGTACTGCACGAATACTTGTGAAGATACATATCAGTGAATGCTAAAGAGCTATAGAAGTAATGAATGAGAAATATCAAGAACAGTCAACTTTAGAGTTATCTATACAGCAAAACAATCATGTCTGATTCTTTGTCATTTAAATAATACATATCCTATGCAGCTCATCCTGAACCATCATATTTTGACATGTCTGTCTCTTCAATCTTCTAATTGCTAGGTTTCTAGAGTGTAGTGGCAAGCTGGTCTGATAGTAAAAATTTTTAGTATAATTTCGTAGAACATTTACAATGCTACAGAATGGTATAAAAATCACACCTCTCTGTGTAGGTGATTCTGCTCAAATTTACTACAGTCTTTTTTCTAAAGCCATTTTAGAATCCTCTGGATCACTTCTACCGCGAGGTTCAGGAAAGAGACACAAGATTTATCTTGTTAGAAAGAAGAAGATCTACACTATATAGACAGTGTAATTACAAAACCTCAAAATGCTCAGAATTAGATCTACACCTTGCTGTGGTTTAATGGAATGTACTCCATGTAGCACTTCCTGTATCTGCATTGATTGGACTGCTGGCTTATGGACTGCATTATGTATCATTAGCAAACAATTTGCTAGCAGCTAGTTGATGTTTGTTAAAATGAACATTTACTGCCATGTTTCGGAACTGGTAATTTAATTATTAAATTTTTACTTAAATTAGCTGTTTAATTTACAAGATTTGTACAATTTGTGTGATGTTATTATACATTTTTTACTTGATTTAGTATGTTTTAGTAATAAAAACATTTGTATTGATAAGTTTGTTTCAATAATTACATATATTGATTCTCATATAAATGAATTAAGACTGTAATTACATTATAATTTAATTACTAATTGATTTACTTGTTTCATTTCAGTTAACTTTGTTTTTCGTTAGCTATCACTAGTAGCTTAATTGTCATGAAGTATAGGCTCAGCACTTTCCCTAGAAAAAATGGCATGTAAATGTAGTAACACTGTCTATTAATTAATAGTGAGATGTTATCAGTGACTGTGCATGTTTAGGAATAGTAACGTGTACATGTAGAAATACACATACGTCATTAACAGTGAGGTGTTATCAGTGATTGCACATGTTCTAGTATAAACTTTTTTTTCCATATCTGATACTAAACTGTATGCAGCTAATTTTGAGTTTAGTATAACTACTTCCTCATGCAGATCTTCATAACTGCTTTGTTTCCTGAAGCTGTAGTCAAACACCTACATTTCTTCACATAGCATCTTTCTCTTTGTTGTTGAATGGTTTCTGTAGCATAAACATCTTCTGCATCTTCTGGTATGCTAGATTCACCATTTATAATACTAGTTCGGGCTAGAAAGACTGATTTTTTGGCCAACCTTGTTTTTGTTTAAACTAATTTAGGTCAATTAATACCTGTTGAATCCAAATGTTTTTTGGCCAAACTTGTTTTTGTATATAAAGTAATTTTTAAACTAATTTAGGTCAACTTATACTTGCTGAATCCAAATCTGATGAGTGCCAGTTGCTAAAATTTGAGCATTTCTCGATAATTAAATTATAAAATGCACCTTTTAATATTTAGTATTTTAAAATCAAATAAATCATCTTATCTACCATTTACTCAAGTATTAGGCCATAGTAGCTTCTAAATGAAATTAGTTCTCTGACATAGCAGTTATAATGACATCAAATTTTTATCTGCTGAGTTCCTGTTTGTGCACATTATCTCCTTATATTATGGTAATTTCTGTCACTTTGTTGTGCTGCGTGCTTGCTTATGATCTGATTGGCGAGCGAGCGTAGTGAGCGAGACACTTACAGGGGTAACACAATTGAAAATTGGGGATGTTTGTTTATTTATATATATGTTTGGACGTATGTATGTCATTTTGTACTTTGACCCTCCGTATTTTTGTGTTCGCTCCGCGTTCGACCCCGTCCCAAATTTCACTAAACAGAATCCTCCGGTTTAGCGACCATTACCCGTATCACCTTAGAAATTGAATTGTTTACCGCTTTGAATT
>WLWI01003096.1_pt1 | contig 14277 bp, 7 predicted proteins | sample 6701501 | NCBI WGS metagenome assembly WLWI01 (sample SAMN12718690, study PRJNA515312) | sponge metagenome | isolation source: marine sponge | host: Mycale hentscheli | place: New Zealand: South Island, Marlborough, Capsize Point | collected 2014-11-01
GGGAAAGAGAGTCACATTTTGATATAGTCCAGAAAGAATCCAATAAGCCTACATCTGTACTCTAGCACAAGCAGAAAAAAAGCTTGTCCTGGCTAGTGTTAGTGAGTACAGGAGGATAGGGGAATCAGAAGAGAAGAGGGACATATTTAGCAATGTATCAAAGCTATTTATAGAACAATTATTGTGTTTGCTGCAGTGATGACTAGGAGAGAGTCTGCATATGAAGAAAACAGAGGAAGAAAGAAACAAAAAGTAGAGGAGAGAAGAAAAGATTATTTACTCAAAGAAATGTGTCATATGTGCCCAGCTGAAGTTAGTGCAGCAACAATTGAGCAACAATCTCGAGTTTCTCAAGACCAGAAACAAGAGGCTCATGAAGGAAGATGACGCCAAAGAACTGGAAGATAGTGCAATGAAACATAAAGAAAAAATTGACACGATCTCAAAATCTCTTATTCCCTTGAAGCCTGGCAAAGACAAATAACACCCTATCTTGGTTTCTAAGGAGATACATGTAGATAAGTGCTTGTGGTTTTGGGATAACTGACATTTAAGGCCAGAGATTTAGAAGTGATCATGCTAATCCAGAATTAGTTATGAGGTAGAGTCATGTGATCATTGCCAGCACCAAAACAAGCTATAGAAGTTAGTAGGTATACACTATACCTTATTCCAGCCAAGTCCAAGTATTCTACCAGATGAGAGTAGATTCAATTCAGCCAGTGCCATCCAGATTCATGTAGCTATTTCATATTTTTTTGCTTATTCTCAAATATAGCATTTATCATCATAATATTATTTCATAAGTAATGTGTGTCAAATTTGGTTGCCTCTCATATTTTGACCACAGGCCTGAGAAGTCCCTTGGTTGCATGTGTTCCCAATGTAAAGAATGACATCATTCAAAACAAGATGATTTGAATAGTGTTGTTTTAGTTTACTAAAACTAAAACCAGTTTTGGGGTATTTTAGTTTTGGCTGTAGAGAACATGAAAAAATATTTTAGAAGACAGAAAATTTCATTAAAACTAATACTACCGGTAGAGTGAATGACAAGCTAAAACTAAGCAAGTAATTAATTCGCCGTGAATTATGAAGACATAAATTTGCCGTCTAGACATTCTTAACTACATAAAATAATATCATATTATATTTATATCCCAAATATTTCTATGCTGTTTTTGAAGTTCTTTGGGAAAAATACATGAACTAATTTCTTTATAAGGAGTCTCATTATTGAAGTATTTGAGAGACAACACAAATTAACCAAAACTAAGCCAAAAAATTGTCTCCATGATATTGAAGAAATACTAAAAACTAACTAAACCTTCAGGGAAAAGTAGGGAAAATAAACTAAAACTAAGCTTTCAAGATATGTTTAGTAACTAAAACTAAGAAAATTTGGAATCTATACCAAAACAACACTGGATTTGAAGATGTATAGTAATTAAAGTAGAAGTCTGTAGCTAACTCATCTTCCGAACAACTAATTTTGCAGTTGATATCAAACGAAATTGAAAAAAAGTATAGTTTCTATATTATACTGGTGTGTTTGTGCCACTTAGTTTTATTAAATGGCTACTTGCATAATATTGCATTACAGCATAATAGGAAGAGTTTATGAGTAAAATAATATGGACTGATTGAAATAGACAAATTACTAAATAATGCCGTAAATGAATGATTTTTATCAACATTGGGTAGCTAGTGTGCATGTTTAACAAGAAATTATGGTAGTTATTCTATTTTACCAAAATTACTATGCTCAAAATTACATCCATTATGAAATTGCTATAATAGAAGAAATATAATTAAATTTTGCTTTTTTACTCAACAAGAACTGATGCAATGTGTGATCACTTAACAATTATATTTTTAAACACAGCTAACAATTATTGTAGAATAACTGAAGAAGAAATGTATTTTTAGTGCTCTTTTTATACACTTAAAGAGTTTAGCAGTACTAACAAATAAAAAAGAAGAAATTCTTGTGCTAAAAATGGGGAAGCTTGAATTAGAAGTGTATCAATTATCCCAATTTAGGCTAACTCACCAGTCAGAGCTCACTGATTCCGTCCCTCTCCAGTGTGTTGCAAATTTCAACTTTCACCACCATTAGCTAGCTATTATTTCGAATGGTGAGGATAACTATTTCTCCTTAAATGTGGACGGCATACTGGGGATACCTGTGTTTTCGAAGGGGTACCCACATTTCACGTCAATATGAATACGGGGGTACCAATATTCACGGAAATATAGGTATGGGGCCAACTGCTTTTCCGTAAATATAGGTACCCGGGGTACCCAAATTTGGGTATACCCAGTTTTATTTGACAGACCCTTCGTAAATATAGGGACCCCACGCTATGACAAGGTGAAGTTCCCTTATTTATGATAAAAATGGCGACCCCCTCTGCAGTTCAACCAGCACTTATTATCTAACTTTGTGAACTAAATCCATTATTTCATTTTCCTTCTTAATTATTTCTTGGAATAGCTCAGTAAAGCTCTTAATTAGGCATTACCTCTATAGCTAGTCTGGTAGGAGTTAATTAATTTTTCTTATTGAGCCTTCTTTAAAAAACAGTTTGTGTTTTTATGTTTTTGCTTAAACAAAGATAACAAAGATTTAACATTATTGCTATTTGTAGTTTACTATAGTAAATATTTTTTGATAAAATACAAGCCAACATTTACTTTTAGAAATTTTCACCATTCAATTAGCTCCATGTATATAATACAATAGCTAAATGCCTTTCTAATCGCAAAACTCAGGAAATGAAACTATCTGTTATAGATAACCAGGTACCACCTTAATAATAACACCAAGTTACTGATTTTGTTTGCCTCCTCTAGAGGAGTATTAGCCCAAAACAAATGCAGCAGTTAGATGACATTCTATAGCCACTCATTATATGAAGTTGAAGAGCAATTAATAGATGTAGAACTAGCCACATTGAATCTTATGACGGAATATCGTACAATGGAAGATTTTTCAATACAGAAAATAATAAAAATAACACAAAATAATAATAATAACACAGACAATTAATAATAGTCGTAATAATAATTAAAAAATAATAATAATTTAAGCTGGTCCCTCATTGAAAAGTTACTAATTATTATGACTTGAAATATTTAGTTTAAGGTGGTTCTTTGAAATGATGGGATTAATGTTCCCTTTGACTAGTCTATTTATGCTTCTTTTTTTCCGTGTTATCGTTTTCATATGTGTAAGCTGGTAGTATCATCATTCTGGGAATTTTTACTCCACCTCATCTTAATCAATGATATTCTTACTGAACCAAGTATTAACCTTTCTTGGGTCTTGGGAAATAACTCCTAGTGCTAGCGACCTGCCTAGAATAAGAGTAAAGATTATTCTGAGAATAACCTACTCTTGCTTTCCTTAACCAGAGGGTCAAAGAGCTCCTCGGAACCCAAACCTCTCACAATATAGTTTATGGAGAGTTACAGTTTATGATACATAATGTCAAAACTTGTCACATGAAATGTTGGTTAGTACCATCATTTTATTATTTTAATTAGAAATTAGATAACACAGTGTTTGCCTCCCCACCCACCCCCAATATGCAATAGATATCTAATATCTACTAAATTACTAAGCTAATTAAATTATAGCTGATCTAGGTTGATAATTACAGCTACTAAAGCATAATTAGTATACATCCACTACATTGTGTAAATAGGTTTAAATAAAGTATAATAAGCTTGCTATAATTATTTCATTATACAAAAACTGAAGTATGTAGGAGCTAATAGCTGATAAAGCTGACAGCAATATATTTAAACTGCTAGCTACCTTTATTGAATTATATGTATCCACAGGTATGTAATTATAAGCATTTATCTAAACTTTAGTTATAGTAATATTTACAGCAATAAGCACAGTCGATTAGATGTAGTTAAGTCTTTAATTAGAAAAAGAAGAATAAAACAGAAAAAATATGAATTAGAAAAAGAGTACGAAGAAAAAATAACGGAAAGTCACATTTAATAACTACTTTTCAAGCTAATGGAAGCCCACTACAGGTCATCAAGAGAGCTTTGCTTCAACAACTCCCACCACATAAACAGGATTATCAAAATGTTGGAGAAACATCGAGTGACAGACCTAAATTACCGTGCTTGCCTTATATAAAACACACAAAGCTGAAACCATCAATTGTGTATGCAATCAGGTTGGAGTTAGAGCAGTGTTTAGAGCACACCAGACACTGAGACAGACATTTGTAAAAGTTAAAACTCCTACACCAGAAAGAAAGAGGAAGGATGTCATATATGAAGTTTCATGCAATGACAGTGACGGTGTCTATATTGGTGAAACCAACAATTACGTACAAGAAAGACAGACGGAGCACAAGCTGCAGTACAACAGCAAGATCACAATAATGGAATGGAAATACATGTGGGACAAAAGTCATAATGTCAACTGGGAGAAAGCGAGAGTCATTCAGTCAGAGCCACTATAGGCATTATGGGTCAGAAAAAAAGATACAATAAGCAATCTTTATTATTGGCTCTCAGTGAATCCACTGTGGGGACCCAGTAATTGACAACCAGTTTAACAATCTTATAGTCATTCATTAAAGATCTATTAACATTATGAACCATCATTTTTTACATCGCTTCACACCTCAAGTATTGTATCATGCCATTATTCCATCTTAAACCCTGTACACTTGTCCACTGTTCAGTCATCAGTGAAACTGAAGAAGGTCCTCAGACCGAAACGTTTTCTTTCTAAGGATAATCCTTGCTATGACAAGTTAAATAATTTCTTTCGTATAATCACTGTATTTATTTCGTAAAGGATAACAAAATATTACGATCAAGTAAAAATTCAAAAGATGAGTGACCAATAATTTGTCAGTATTCTTAAGGTATAAAATGTCCATGTAACCTACTGTCTATTTGATATTTGTATAATAATTATAAATATGAATATTCTTTTGATATCTATAGAATAGATTCAACTCACATAAATTTGGTGAAGGAGTTTGTGGAGTAGTTTTTTTTGGGACAAGTGGATCGATATCATTTCAATCTTCTATACTAGAATCAATTCTCTGCCGTGAAGTAAAAAAATTAGTTTTGGATAATGTAGAGACTTTCTGGCTTAGTGTTTTGATTCCTGTTCTCACCTAAATGGATTTATACACTTAGGAATTTTCTATTAATATGCTCTTTTTATTGTGAACCAAGTTTGTGTCTGAAGTAATGATATTTTCTTGACTTACATGGTGACTAAGTGACTTAGTATGCTGTTTTTTATCTTGACCTAAACGAATGACTTTCTGTCTATATTTTCCGTTAGTAGGATTATGCTTATAGTAGTTTGAGGAATTGATGTGAAAACATATCTGATGAATATTTCTATTTACTACTTTGGTTATGTTGACCTAAACTTTATCTGTAGTTAGTAGTACAATTTAATAGTCTGGACTAAACACAATTCAAAAGTGTATAATATTAGGTACACTTTAGAAATAAACTATTAAACATATTGAACTTACTAGTTGTGATCAGTTTCTTCTGTACTGATTTTGTTGTTACATTTGTAGTACAACTGTATAATCCTTTGTTACCAACATTGAAATGGTCAATAGTGACATTAGAGGATACAAACAAATATGGAGAGATTACGTTCCTCCACAAGTTATTGTAAGTCTAACGTTGTGTTAATAAAAGTTAAGAATTTGGCTGTTGGTGAAATACACTTCAACGACGAAAGTTTCACTAAATATTCAGAAACTTCTGGGGTATGTCATTTATCTCTACTTGTAAGGATGCTAGTATTAATTATTGCACAATATTTTTTCTATTACCACAAAAATATAATTAAATTATTATTTTTAATCATAAACTATAAATAAATTTCATCTCGAGTATTACTATATGTCACTCTTAGTTCATATCTTAATATCACACAAGTATCAAAGCTAAGTTTCATAATTTCTTAATTATACAATATTTAATCAATGGTAATACTGTTTTATAAGTTTGTCCTAATAACCTTATAGGTACCACAATTTATTTTATCATAAAGGTTTACAAGATCTAGTTTACATAGTAAGCACAACGAAGTTATTATATCTTAATAAACATTTTGCACTTTTTTTTCGTAATTGATAAAAGAAAATTGTCAGGGTTATTTATGAATTCTATTAAAGTTGTTCAAGGATATTGCAGGGTCAACTTGTTGTTCTTGTACACTAGATTCATCTAGATAGACATGGTGGCATGGGTTGTGCAGTTTTGGCCATTTATTTCAAGTCAAATGTAATTTAAAGTATTCAAAGAAAAGAGTAGTCCCAATCACATACATATCTAAAAGTTGCTCAAGTTACTCCTGAGAGTGCCTCACTTGCTTTACTCGCTCAGAAAACTATAAGAGATATAAAACTAACATTGAGGGTTTCTAAACACAAGAAACAAGTTTTAAGTGTTGATTACAATATTTGAGAAACACTATCATCAATAATTCAATTGTTTCATGTAGCTAAACAAGTTTGTTATGATCATTAAAATTTAATTTATTACTCGCACAAAGCTGATGGAATAGTTGATGAAAAAGTTCTGTCTTAAACAAAACTGTATCAATATTCTTCTCATGAGATTATCCATAAATTATAAGTACATGTATAACCAGTAAGTATATACAGTTTACCCTCATAGATAGCCTTCTCAGATGAAGGGAAATGGTCTTGTTAAATGTTACATAAAACCTTAAAGTATTTTCAATAGTCAGGCAGCTAGATTCCCTAAACTTTGTCATGTTTTCATAACAGCTATTCACTTTATTTACACAAATGTTATTTGAAATTGATATAGTAGCAAACACAATGTTCTGCTTTATAGTTTGAATAGATTTGTATAGGAGATAGAGCCCAGAGGGTCTGAGCTTTACTTTCAGATGATGTTAACTTTAATGGAAGTGGTTTTGTTACCACTGCATAGTGAGCTGAAATGTTTGTGATCTGATCAAGCAAATACTTATGATCATAACTTGTACACGAAGGTAGCTTGTATCATTTAAAGCTATAGCTAGGCATTTTATATATGAGAGTACTAGCAGATGTGTCCTTTACTTAACTTTACTTCATTGCTTCAGTCCTGACCTAAACAAATAACTTCAGGGAGGAATTTTCTTTTCATATTCTTATTTTTATCAAGTGGCAATTTTGTTTCTGAAGAGAAGATTGAGTCCTGACTGACATGGTGGTTAGGTGTATTAGTTAGCTGTTTCTTATCCTTACCTAAACGAAAAACTTCGCTCAAGAACTTCCCATTATTGTTCTTGGAAGCAAGTTTGTTTCTGAAGGGAAAATTGAGTCCTGACTGACATGATGACAATGTGGCTCAGTTTATTGCTTCTGGTCCTGACCGAGCCAACATTATTTCAGGTCTATATTTTCTACTAGTAGGCTGATCAGATTGGGAGTCGGTGGCATTTACATCAGAAAGATTATTTCCATTTACTACTTTTATTACTATTTTACTAAAGTGAGGTTTTAGGGGGTCTAAGAAGGCTTAAAATTTGTCGAGGATATGGTAACTTTAGGTTGTCCTTCCACTTGGTGCCGCCATTAACTTTAAGCATAAAGATACCATAGGTTTCATTAACATGCTGTTTGAAGCGCAAGTAGGTGTTGAGTCCATCATAGTTCACATGGAAAAAAAAAGTACTTGAGAAGCCCAAAGGTTTTCCATTAACTGCCCAGACAATGTTTATGTCAGTGAGTTTTGTCTTGCTATTGTTCAAAATAAATTAATATAATATAGTAATCACAAAATTAGTGCCTATATACTAGTACTATAGTTCTATTATGCCAAAGACACATGAGTACTAATGTGCATCAATAAAAATTATATCATCCAGAAAAGTTTATATTCATAAAAAAAATATTATACATAAGTAATATGTGCACATAACTGAGTTGTGTGTTTTAGTGCAAATGTTGAGAGATGTCTGATTTGGATTTCAAATTCTAAATGCATCAACTTTTTCTAAATAATATGACTTTATGAGTAATTAGGTAATTCATAAGGAATTAACTATGTACAAGTATAGAAATAGACAATAATATGTTCTATTAACTTCTATTTCACTTCTAAACTACATAATAGCTCACTTGTGGCTAATCCACACTAGCACTTAATGTGGGTCTTGTTATTAGTTATTCATATAAGTGGAAACATTCTCTCATTATTATACTTTTCATCTAAATATCCCATTTTTTATACTCATTTAAATATCCCAATTTAATTTTCTTTGGCTGCATTAATTTTTTAAATACGTTTTTTTTTTAATATACAAATTAATTTATCAGTCACTGGGTGTCCAGGCAGCGCCTCCTATTTAACACCAAAGGTAAATTATCCAAACGCCCCATTTTTAACAGTGTAGTCCTCCCGGACCAATTTTGCTCTTCGGCTGCCGTGAAAAAAGTTCCTGGCGTCGAGGTCATCAATTGTAGCAAGTTCACAGACTAAAAAATGAGTATGAATTACAGTGCTTATTATGCATGTCGATGAGGAATGTAGCTAGCTAATGGATTAAGTGGACACATGTTTGGCTGGGAGGAATTTATGTTCATGATTGAGGAATTCATGTTGATCAGTTCAGTAGATAGTGGTCAATTAAGGAGGTTCTTTATCTTCCTGCTACAATAGCATGGTAACTAAGTGGAAATTAAGTGAAATACCGCAGTTGCTACGCTAAATTGTGCACACTTGACAATTCAGGTTAATGGTCATGCTTCATGGTACTCAAGTCCTTAGTTTAGGATGCTTATATTTATAGTTTTGGGATACAACACACGAGGGTGATGGCCTGCGTGTCTTGAGGATTAATAGATATTGTGCTGTCAATATTCAAATTTTGGAAGGAAGAATTATGCCATCGACACATTAACACTATTGCTACAGCATATGATTACATGCTTTCTGAATGGCAAGGAAGTGAATTGGTATGCAGTAGATTTATCAACACAAAGAAGCTTAAACCTGGCAACAATTTCTTGTGTCACATGCATTCTGTTGAAGTTTTATTCTATTAATTCTAAACCAGATTTGAAACATCTGTGTGAGGGATTATTGGGAAGCTTTGAAAAGCTTGTGGATAGAGCTAGCATTCAACACTCTGGTGGCAGACTACTTCCCTGGTTGTTTCCTGACCCCTTCTACCACATTTGGTGACAGCTCCTCATAGCTTCCACCACATCCAACAACAAGTTGGCTTTCTTAACAATTCATAATCCAGGAGGAACAATCAAGACCATAAGGTGCTCAGGAAGTCTATACACACTAAAGCTACTTATCTTTCAGTTCTCATCACCCCATTGTGAATAAGATTACTGTGGTAACGACACTGACCAGCAAAGCCAGTAACATTTGCACTGATGAGAAAGATAAGAAAGGCGAACTCTCTTTTGTTCAAACAGCTTTGAAAATGAATGTGTATCCAAATTCACATCATCAAAAGAATTTTACATCCAAAGAAAAAGAGAATCAGGACATAAAAAGAACTGCAACAATTCTGTATTATTTAGAACATTCATATTATGTAGGACAGACAAAATGAACTGCAGTAGACAGTTTGAAATAACTATCATAGATATGCATTGACATCAGGATTTCCATTCAGCAGTGGCAGAGCATGCAATAATGAGAGGTCATAATATCAAATGGAAGGACACCCCATCAAGTGATTATGATTGCCTGATCGTCCCAAACCTAAAAGCAGCAGAATAGCAACAGCCTGTACAACTACTTCTGCCTCAAGACATTTGGTTTTGCACCCACTCTAGCTACATTTAGTTTTTGTTTATTTTAGTTTATTCCTTAGACATTTTCACTTAATTGAACTATTCTCACTGATGATGACATCTGCATAAATTCTTATAGAGTTCTCTTGGGGAACATGGTGAAAAATTGATCCGTAATGGTTTTTGGTATTCTTGGTCATTTTTTTCGGTACCTCTTACAACAAAAGCTGATATGCTATCAGATAGCTCTTAAATAGGCCAGAATTTTGATACTTAATTAGTAGTCAGAGACCAACAGTGAAGGAGTTATGGGAAAAAACTTATTATAAATATTTAGGAGAATAATAATGAGAAAATGAGAATAATCAGTTCTTATAATCCTAAATTATAAGGAAAATCAATAGTGCTTTTTTTTTTCTTATACAACAAGGACAAACTTTTAGAAACATGGTAATAAGATAGATCTTCATTACTTCATTAGAACAGCTGGATTTGTGTTAGCTACTCGGTTATTGTACTTCTAAAATGAAAAAAAATGTGAAATAATGGAAGTCGTCAGCTCGAGTCAGCAGGTCATCTGGGGAATTATGCTAAATGGTTTCTCGAACCTTTTTAGCTGTAGCGGAGCATGTTTTCTCCATTCTTTGAACATTTTTACTGGGATATTCAATTACAACTCATTCTTAATCTCGTGTGAACTACACATGTTTTTGTTTACAGTGTATAGCTAGGGCCTGCCAGATTAATGCTCAAAACGTTTTGAATTATTCATTTTTTTTTCATTCCAAAATATGAGTTGTTACTCCAAAATAATAATGTATTATTCCATAAATTTTCTTATTATTCTCTTCCAAGTAGGAATAAGTGAAATAGTGATGAATGCAGTAGCTATATACAGTTGGTCTGTTATGAAATGAATGGGTACAAGAATCAGTCTCTCTTACTCCATACTGAATTACTAATTTTGGAGGATTCACTATATTGCTAGCTACTCTCAGTGAAAACCATGAATATCCCAGTAATTGAATATCCCAGTAATTGAATATCCCAGTAATTGAATCCCAGTAATTGAATATCCCAGTAATTGAATATCCCAGTAAGTACAGTGAATGAGCTCTGTGTCTTGACTAAAGTTCCAATGCAGTATGTAGTCTTCTCCAGATAAAGGGGCAGAGAATTGGTACCTATCAGAGAGGTCATGGCCACCTAGGCAAGAGGTACACAAGAGCAGAAACACAAAGATGGTGGCTGAGACGTACTCCATCTTGTTAAGTCTGTCAATCTTTGTGCCTACTCACTCTTTTTATATTTGTTGGCTGTCTGGAATTATTCAGTCAAAGGAAGTAACTTCAACATTCCTTACAGTCAGCAGCATAAGCAAAAGAGCCATATTATAGCTCAACTTCACCTCCAGATATAGTGCGTTTGCATTTTTCTACATAAATTCATTTTTGTAGGGTTTAGAGTTCATAGCAGCTTTGAACTCATAATTATGCTATAGTAATGAAATAGCAGAAATTTATATAATTTTTTTTACTGCATAATGTGCATGGTGTATGCTCAACCTTTGTCAAGTGGTCTGAATTATCACAAAAAAAAAACAATATATTTATATATATAGGTCCTCCTGTGATCTGACAGGCCACCGTGCCTACTAAACCACATTGGCAATGGAGGAACAGGAAATTGCTACAATACAATTATTAACGTTTGGCTCTCCCTCACTAAGCAGTGTTCTGTGGGGGGGGAGGGGGGGTTAAACTGCCCTTCCGGTAATAAAAACGCCATCAAAGCTCTTACTACTTGGAAAATTCATTTAGCCATTCCGGTGCTCTATTACTTTCTTCAATACACAGGGTGCCAGCAGAAAGGTTGCGTCCGCGCCATTATGTCGAGCCGTTGTTGTCTTTGGTGCCTAAAGCAAAATATCATGTGTATTACTAGTGCGGGTGGTTAGCTACTGCCCTAGCCAGACCTGCACGCCTCACTCTTCAAGGACCCAGTCACGTCTACAATCTGATTTTAACACTTAGTACTAGGGATGTGCTTGAGCACAAATGGCGAGCGAGCCTAAAACTACACTATTGTTAAACGATTGATTTTAACTTCTAACACTCAGCTACTAAAAAAAAAGTTGAGATTTTGAGTTACGTACGTACGGTAAAAGTAGTCTCGCGGGGCCAGACCATTTACCAAATGCAAAGCGAGGAAAGGGTCTGGTCAAGTGAGGGGGTGCGCTGTACAGGACCCACGAATTCCTGGGGGAAATGTGGTGTTAATCAGGACACCAAATTACCACCTAAACGTGAATTAGAACCGTTTCATTTGTTGCTCTGCTCTCACAGTTCGATTCCATCTTGGAGAATGAAGCTGAAAAGAATTTGGGAGTGACCTTGGATAAACTATTGGAGATCCATAGAGACAACTACTTGTGTAGGCTTTGTGATATGACATTTTTGAAGATGTCAGAACTTCACCAGAAGATAGAAGAATTGGAATATTCTTCTCTTCTTCCCCTGACCAGAAGATTAGTCACTTCTGCATAAGCAAAACTGCCATAGTTAAAGGGAGCCAATTAAACAGGAACTGTGAGAGCAGAGCAATAAGAGAAACGGTCCTAATTCGCGTTTTGTGGTAATTTGGTATCCTGATTAACACCGCATTTTCCCCAGGAATTCGTAGTCTAGTGGGCCCTGCACAGTCACTTGACCTGACCTTTTCCTCGCTTTGCGTTTGGTAAAGGGTCTGGCCCTGCGAGACTAACGGTAAAAAGAGATTCAATGCCATAGTAACCACTCCCTGCAATGTTAAAAAAAGCAACAAAAATAACAGGTCACGTTATTTCTTTGTGAAATAGTAGTTGCAATGCACAATACTTTCACACTTAACTGAACATGCCTATACTAAACTTAACTTCATGGTTAGTCTAGTGGACAATAAAATTTCAAGTATAAATACTGCTTCGTAGGCCTAAAAATTATGGCAAATAGCATTAACTTACCACCACCACTAACTCGAATAGAAATGGAACTCCTGTAAGTTATTGAGTTCTAACTGCACCCGCAAATAATTCAAAGCGTTAAAACGGGTAATGATCGATAACCAGAGGATTCGGTTTAGTGAAGGGACGGGGTCGAACACCGCCAATACACCCTAGAGCTACAGCAAATCTAAAATAATGTATGTGCTAATTAACATTAGCTTTCTCACTAGAGAAGATTGCCCCTACATATAGTACACTGTGGACACTGTGTAGAAGAATGCTGAGAGAAACTTCACCTTTGACAATAATGAAACAGCACATAGTGGAAATAATTATGCTAGAATTATTAGATATTAGTAGCTATAGCTATGAGTGGGTGAAATGCATGATTTGTAAAATAGTATTTATCTAATGTCACAAATTACAAAGCTATATAGCATGTGAGAATAGTTATTGACTTTTTTGACAGAAGAGCTTCAAATGTACATTTTGTTACATAGCAGTAGTAGTGAAAGTGCCTGCATGCAATGGCAACTGGCAGGCTAAGTGTTTAGTAAACCCATTTAAAGTTAGTGTCTGAGACCTTTTGTGCTGCACTTAGAGTTGGTTCAGGACGCTGGACATTTTGGCCCATATGCATTTATCTGTTGAGAACAAGAAAGAGACCAAGTTAATACAACAGCTTTCGAAAGAACTCACTCTACTTTCTCTACTCTTTTGCTTTGTTTTTCTTTTCTTTTTCTTTTTTTTTTATACAGAGCTTCTAGTTGCAGTAAAAGATGGACTTAAAGTAGAGCTGGTTAGCTTCCCTTACGACATGAATACAAAAGGTGGCAAAAATGTGAGCAATATATAGAGCTGTTCATGGACTTTCCTTTAACCACTCCCCTTCCAAATATAATGTTGAAGTTAACCTGTTATACCAGTTACGTTTATCTAAATAAAATGCTGATCTGCCAAAATCTCAATCTGACCACTTATCAGATGCTCACATGAATCTAGCTTATAGAAATGGAGAGAGAAGATTAAGGCAGAGTTGTTAGGAACTGGAAGCAAGAATTCTAGTGTAGGACACCCTGACTTCATGCCACAATTGTGACTCCTTCCTTACCGACACAAGCTAACTATATTTGAACTTTTCATAGGGCATTGATTCTGAAAATATTTCTTAAAGGGACATAATTATAGATAAAGTGCTATGCACATGGCCTCGTGCTTTATTGTACCAATTTTGCAAGAATCGCATGCTGGCTATCCAATAGGTTTATAGTATTTATGTTGAATATATAGCAAAATACTTGACAACTTGTACAACTACTAAACAAAACTCAATTATTGTTGTTTTTTGCTGTGAGTTCAAATGTAAATGCCACAAGACTATATATAGTCCATACAGATATTATTACTGCAGCCTAAGGGCAATGGCTGTAATAAACAGGAGAGGAAAATACAAGTCCACATGAGATGCCCCATCAATGGTACCTCCCGTACTGCGACATTCTT
>WLWI01003097.1_pt1 | contig 14277 bp, 6 predicted proteins | sample 6701501 | NCBI WGS metagenome assembly WLWI01 (sample SAMN12718690, study PRJNA515312) | sponge metagenome | isolation source: marine sponge | host: Mycale hentscheli | place: New Zealand: South Island, Marlborough, Capsize Point | collected 2014-11-01
CTGCCGCGAGGATCAAATGAGCACAGTCAACTAGACAAAACAAAGCAGAATTGAGAAAAAGTACAACGAAGGTTTTGAAGACAATCAACAAATGTAGCAGTATACGAAGAATGGGCTCGTCAGCGACCGCACCCGCGGAGGAGTTGTGGATTATATACTTGAGGCTGAGGAGCTCGTAACTTGAACGAAACAAGCTCCCAAGGCCCGTTCTTTTTATTTAGTTAGTCCATTAGCAGTACTCTTTACGATCCACCCTTAGTTGGAGCTCTACAAACACCAAGAAAAAAGTTAGTAATCCCTAGCAACCAAAATCCAATTATTGTGAATATTTGCGTGGGAGTTGTCCTAGCACCCTTAACCGTTGACACAGGTCAGAGTTTACTCAGAACGATGAATTAAGACCTCCAACTATACTAATTATTTAATATTTAGCTGATTAAAAGAAAACACTATGAAGTAAGCTTCATATATAGATAATAGTTTGTGTGGGGAATGCCCTCAACGATTACGTCATAAACACAAGGGCAAACAATTTCTTGCTGCCCACAGTAGTTTTTCTTTATTATGCTGGAATTTGAGTTTAGTGTGTAAAATATAATACCAGTGAGTGTCTTGTGTAAATTCAGCTACTTTCTCATATGAAATAAGCTTCTACTTTTTGAGCTACATCAATACCTAATTTATTAGGAATAGCCAAATAATTATATTCTTGTCTTAGAAATGATTTTGTAATAGCAAGCTATGATAGTGCTTAATATAAATATGTGCTGAGTTGTGCCCAATTTCCTGAGCATAGTCACATATAGTTCTACATTATAATTGTAACACTATAATAATACCACACATAGTATGATCGAATTGAACACCTTTTTTATTGAACCATTGGAACTTAGCCGCAGACAAGTATTGTACATAGAACGATAAAAGCAGTAATGGTTTCATAGTCTCGGTAAACAAGTGAATAGCAACTTCAAATTTTCTACCCATAGTTACAATAAAGCTTATAAAGGTAGAAAACTGTTATTGCATGTCTGCACAAAAATTTTGTCAATGTACACTATAGAGTTTTGGACAATCAGTCAAGAATGAATTAGATATCTAAAGTAACCATTCTAATGTTCAGAGAGTCATCATTATTTTAAAAAATTGCAAATAATCAGGCATTTTAAATACTATATTCTATGTTAAAAAAATTGGTGGTTGGACAGTACTATGGTAGTTCTGTAGTGTGAAAGCTAGCATCTTTATGCTTACGCCATAGTGTGTATATACACAATACAGCTACAATTGAATAAAAAATTGAACAAAGAAAATTTGACTTTTATATTATTATAGCTATAGGTAAAAACCCTGCGTAATGTATAAAACCTTAATTCTTCACATACATTACCACATCCTTGACAAGACTCTAAATCTTCTTCATCTGTTGAAGCTGTTACTTTTCTGCACTCATTGCAAATCCCTACATTTTCTTGAATTAGTGGTTCATTTATAGAAACTTCGTAAGGTAAGTCTGAAAAAAAAAAGAAATAATATTAACACATTTTGTGTCACATACATGTGCACTTACTGAGAATTCTATCTCTGTCTTGTTCAAAAAAGTCACAACAACTACTGCACACCTGGTCCCACCTAGTGCAATACTTTAAAAATGCCACATACTGACAATCAGGACACATGTGCTACAAGACAAAGGGTCAAATTAATATTTCGTAATATCAAAAACAATAATAAAGCTTACCAATGGGCAAGCCCTGCATTTCTTACGATTTTCTGTTTCACGCACAATCTTAGTTACATCTTTCATATTTTGAAACACTTTAAATTTTGCACCACATTTACATTGACCAAATTCTTCTTTTTTTCCAGGTTCAAATTGCGCAAAATTAAGTTTGTAATTTTCATCAAATCTTACCTAAAGTAAAAAATTAATATTGTAACTTTATTAATAGTATATTAAATACAACTACGAAAATAGAATAGACTATGTATAACTGTAGACGATAACTAGCTACTTAATGGTATAACAATGTAGCTACTGAGAATGCCAATTTTGGAAAAATGACCAACAAAAACACCTCAGCCTAAGAATAGTCATAATTTCACATAAAGGTATTCTCCGCAGCATCTAGACAATAGTGAAAGTAGACTGCCATAGTGCATACACAACTTTTCTAATCATAGCTCAGGGACATTAAGCCACGCCCCAGACCACACCCAAAATCACAACAATTATAAAGAAGCAATGATAAGCATGATATTTTAAAGTATGTATTTAATGTGATTCTGTGCAACCTGTGACAATAGTAGTGGTTGCCAAAGTCTGCGCAGTCACTTTTCTTCAGATTGAATCAATATATTCATGAAAAAAAAAAAAAAATTCTAGAATCAATTAAATACTCCTAATTTTTAAAACAGTGGAAGCATGTGGTAGTTTGGCAGCTCATGCATTGTAAACAGATTCAAAGTTAATCATTTCCGGGACAGACAATAGAATGTGTACAATTCCGTTGCGGGACAGTGGCTAAGTGATAAATGCGGCACTGTCCCGGAGCTTTCGGGCCAGTCGGCAACTATGCATACAACAAGCACACTAAATCCTACAACTGCAAAAGATCTCTTCTTTTTCCTTAATTTATCATTTTCTGAATAGTATGCATCAATATGATGAGATTTGCTCCTTCTTCCTGTCTGCATGATCCTTTCCATATCCACCAGACAGTATGTCCCCCACCATGCCAATGATATCGGTCATTGGTCAGTCACTGCCACCATATATTTAGCAACTCCTCTTGTCTCTCTCCCCCGATGCCTGTATAATCCTTCTCTCAGCATTGCCCAGAGTTAGATTTTATAGATTTTCAAGAAAGGTACGAAACCGAGAATCTGAAATCTTCTGTGTGAGCAATCCAGCAATATATTTCATGTATATATCTCGTATCCTGATAAATCATACTGAAAATGAACACACATAAATGCTAAAAAAAAACTACAAAAACTGTGCACACAGTCCTCATATCAGACAAGTGATTAATTTTAAGTACAAGGTAAGTGTTTGTGTTCTTGATTACTTCTAGTTTCTTTCTCAATCTGCTTTAATGTGGGGTTCTCCCTTCAGGGTTTTTATAGCTACCTTTACACTAGTGGAGCCTACCCAGCCAGGTTAGAGCAGCTGCTACAATATCAGCTGGGGTTATGTGTAGCCCCTAGTGAGTTTTCTGGCCAACTTTACACCAAGAGTTACCAGTGAAGATATCTAGTGTGGAATAAACCACTTATTACACTCATCAGAGTGATATGGCTAGATACTTAACTCTCAGGCTTCTTTTCACTCTGCCTTTGGCTCTTGAAAATAAATTAACCTGCTAGTGAAATATTTCACCATATGAAACTCTGACTTATGTAATTAGTACTATATATATTATGTATATAATAATATAATATGTGACAGGCTCTGGGAAAACCGGACATTTCGGGCAAAAATTGAAATTGAGATAATAGGAAAAATTCTTTCTTTCTCCTATTTTTGTTTTTTGCTGAATTAGTCTTAGTAAACCTTACTCTAAGTCTATGCCAAATTTCAAATGTCAAAACAACTTAAAAGACCCTAAGCGTGCTGTGGAAAGACAAGCTACTTTTTATTCTCTCGTTCTCGAAGTATAATACACGGGGACTGGGCGGAGTTTCAAATAAGCAGCTAAAAAAAACGGCATAGCTTTGAGACTATTGCATGCAATGTACAGCTTACCTCTGGCTGAAAGTTTACCGCTACATTGAGTAGAGTAGCCAAGGATTCCGACAAGACCGGCTGTGAAACGCTCTGGAAGCTAAAAAGAACTCTACGCAAAACTTCGATAGTCGCCGTTAAAAAGCGGCTGCACGATTTAATTGCATATGCGGAGTAAGCCATTAAGTATACGGAAATGTTAATTATACCGGAAGTGGAAATTCAATTTATTTTTTCTCGATTTTTAGTTCAATTGCTTTGCTGAATACAGCCCAGTTCAACTGCCAGTTTCTCTGCTCATCGAAGGTTTTACCCTCGGTATTTTAGCAATAAGTTGAGATAAATTGTAGCTTTTTATTAGCATAAAAAACTCAATTTTTTTGGTTTGAGTGAAATGCCCCCTTTTGGCAGAGCCTGTCACATAATACATAGTACTAAAATCTCAATTTAAACTCAATTGTGAGGGGCTCACTTTGCTCCTATTATTTATAATTTTAATACTTAATTAATTAATTCAGCTGATTGATTGATTTACTATTTCTGCTAGCTGTTTCCTAGAAAGCTTCAGCATCAAGCAGAAAATAAACTAATAAAGCGAAAGCTGAATGATTATGTGAAAGATAAGAGAAAAAATGCATTGATTCCAAGTTCAATGGTGAATATTACTATTATAATAATAAATAGTTTCACCACTAAAAAATATTAAACATTATAAAATAAGGTCCATGAATAACAGAGCTTTTAGTTGAGATTGTCAAGTCTTGATTGGAGTATAAAAAATATTTCAGCACTTAGAAATCCAGATTTCTCCTAATAAAATATTTAATTATAACTTATTTTAGTCTATACCATTTTTTATTATGCTTATACGTTCTAAACACTATCTTTATAGCTATCCAGTTAAATTTCCACTTTAAATGTATTGCAAATTTGTGTAATGAATACTCTGACTTCTGATTAGGCATGTTGAGATATATTTTTACAACATACTTGACGGGATACAGGTGGTACATATCATTTGAAATATATATAGTTCACTATCACAATTTCAATTCATCTCAACTTGAACTGACTATAAATACTGTACATAAACATCAATGCACACAAATCATGAATAGTTAGGCTCCAAACTATGACATAATTTCTTCGAAATGCTTTTTTATTTCAAATCACAAAAAGGAGCGGCGAAAGAGTACATGGTTTTGAATACCTTCACCAAACAAAATTTATAAACTCAATTAATGGTTATTTAGTCTATTAAAATGGCTCATTCTTAATAAATAGATATTATAGAAGTACTTGGAAAAAATTGTAGGTAAGAATGGAATTCTGTAATGTTAGCTAAAATTATATGCAATGGTGGATCGTATGGGGGCTCTTTGTTAAAAGCTAGAACATTAACTTTAGATAAACTCTTTGTTAAAGGCTAGAACATTAACTTTAGATAAACTAAATAGACACAGCTGTTTAGTGATATTCTGAACAAATGTTTCAGTGTACAGATCTTACAATATAAAAGTTTAGTGTTTTGAAATGTTCTTTGAATAACTGTGCACAATGACACCCTCATCATTAGTGTTCAAGCATATTTTATACACTAAAATACATTTATTCATAGATTTGTAAATTAAACACGGAGGAAAAGGAAAGAATATTTATGTATAAAAATAAAAACTAGATTAAAAATCAAATAAATGTATATCCATGTCTGAAATATTAATACTTAAGTTGCTAGGGAACCAAAACCATAATTGTATTTAATATGTCCACAGCTCTCTCTAAATACATAGCTGTGATTATGAATACATATATATATATATATTATATATGAATATAAATATATATATATATATATATATATATATATATATATATATATATATATATATATTGAAACCTTGACTTGTCTTGTCAATATTCCTGGAAAAGTTAGAGTACTACAAATCCTCATAGTTAGTTAAAAATACAATAGGTTGAAAAAAGAAGTCACTACTTTTGAATAATAAAGTCTTTACATTTTCAGCTATAATAATAATAGGTTTGTCCTATTTATCTAGCAACAACAGAAGTTGGCTGTGTTTCTTTTGGCTACAAGCTTCTGAAGCACAAAAAAAACAACTAACAAATCTTCAGACGATACCGCTGCTGGTGAGCTAATTCTTCGTCCACTTCCACATTTGGTTGATTGTCTTCAAAATCTTCATTTTAATTTATCTCAAATTTTATTTATTCCGTCCAATTGAGGCAGACTGACATCCAAAAAATAAAGAAATTATGACATTTTAAATTATATATTAAAAAATAGTATAGCTCATACATATTATTCAAAATTTGACTGTAATATCATATTTTATTGCAGGATATTTTTTTTCTTTACTGCTTTTACAACTCTGGAGCGCCCAAGAAGACAAGTTGTCTAGTTCGTTTTAATAGTCCGACTGTAGCCCAGTGCATAGCTTCACATAAAGCTGTTTGTGAAGTCAATATCTTCTTTTGAGATCTCAACAGTGAATAGTTTGTCATTCTTTTAGAGTACGCAATGATCTAGAGTGTTCAGAAAGCATTCTAGAGCTGGTGCTACTCACACCAAAAAGGAAGTCATTTTTAAGAAGCATCATCGAGGTCGAACTCACCCTCAGTGGAGTATGAAGGTTGAACTGAAGATCTTATAAAGATGCGTACCACCCCTCATAAATAGCTAGCTATTTAGGAGAGATATTCATTACCTCTGGGCCCTCTACTGAGTTTGTAGTCCATTTTAAGACATAGTCAGCTCTGGATATTAGTCAGCAAAGATTCTGAAGTGTGAAATCTGATATCTACCTTATTTAGAACTTAACAATTTGTATAATGCTATAGCAAATGCAGTGGGAGTTTGCAAGAGTTTGCAAGAGTACTGCAGAGCTATCATCACCCTCAGACATAACTTGCAAGGACACATTTGGTCAGACCATCAAATTAGCTTTAGCAATACTGCGCGGATCAATGAAAAGAGAATACTATTACATGCCACTATCTGAGTGTCGTCATACCAATACAGAAAAGTTAAAGGTATGTTTTTATTTGTTATTTCGAATGTGTTGTTAGTGTACTGCTAAATACTTGTAGCATTCGTTTTACCTGGACAAAAAAACTAAACAAGAAAGCAAGTGCCACGTTTTGCTCTGGGGTAACATGTAACAAATTCTAAGACCTGCATTTAGACCACATAGTTTTTATCTTTGGGAACATGTTTTTCATTCTACTTCAGTCAGGTCAAATTCAACTTCCTATATGTATATCTTAAGCTAATTTTATGTACTGTCTGCTGATACCTTCCAACTAATGCTTATATATAGTATCTATGAATTAGAGTTAATAGTATATGGCAGAAATATAAGTCTTAAATTTAAGTGTTCTGCCTTGTTTTTTTAATAACTTGCGCACAACAACTCACTTACATCAGTGCTTAAGCATATTATTTATACTGAAATATAATAAGCACATTATTTATACTGAAATACATTATTTATGTATAGATTTGTGTCTAAAATTTTATACACAAATCTATACATAAATGTAAAGAAGAAGAGTTGCTATTTTTTAAAAATGAAAACATGTAAAATTCCAATAACAACAAATATCCAACGGTTAAATATTGATACTTAGTTGCTAGGGAACCAATACCACATAATCATATTATTTATTATGTCCTTAGCTCTTTATTAATATATTATAGATGAGGTGATATTATGAATAAAAAAATTGTAATGTTAGTTTGCCTTGTCAATATTACTGAACAAATGAAGCGACTAATGTGTGAACCCTCGGCGCTTCTATACACTAACTAGCTATAACAAAATCAATTCTTGGAACGAAAAAATAATGTGTTTGGCTATTCCAATAGGTATCAATACGGCTCAAGCAATGAAAATGTTAATGTAGCTAATTGCTGTCTAAAAATAAGTAGCTAAACATGCAGGAAACTCTCACCGATAAGCACTCTAACTTTTCAGCATAAAGCAAAAACTACCGCAGGCAGAATAAGGAATTATTTGCTCATGTGATTGTGGCATGAATGTTAACTATAAAAGCTTGAACTTACGCAAAGCGGACAGCTTGCTTTTTCTAAAAAATATGCCCGAAATTCTAAAAAGTAGCACAATATAAGGTCCTAAATAGTTGTTCTGAGTAAGTTTATACCTAAATCAACAGTTAATTGTCAGTAATATCCAAAATCAGACCGTGACAGACAGACAGACAGACAGACAGACAGGACTACTATAACACTCCGTGTATGCGCACAGAGGGTTAATTAATGATAAAAGATAGCGCTTTCACATAATATAATGCACTAATTCATGTCATTAATACTGTGACTTTTATTCAGGCATGCTTCAATCGTACTTATTACCACATATTTAAGGTTAGGGTATAGTGTTATCTCATGAATATTAATGAGTTTCTTTTCTCCTCTGTAACTACTATTTCTTAACTAAAATAAATCTTAGAATGCAAAGAATTCACTAAGAACTTCCCCAAATCCCACAATAACTTTATACTTCCTATTCCAAGGTCCTTATACTTATCTTTATGCTTTTGGCCTTCTAATCAAAGCCTTTCTTATCATGCTTTTCTAGGAAAACTATACCTACCACAGGTCTAGATACAGTCAAATTACAATAATCAACGCTAAGAAACTAGCATATTCTCCATTACTTCAAAGCACACCACACTGTTCCTTCGCAGCCCAAAGGAGGGGCCTCCACGAATAGCTTAATTACAGATTTTCGAAGAGATATTTTTGTGCGAACCATTCCCAGACTCTAATAAACAAGAAACTTTAGAATTTATGGTCTAATCTTAATAGAACAGGGGGGGAAATGATGCAGAAGTAGGACACTCCATAGAATCACATGTGGTTAGCTGAATACATGGTAACGCCCACAAACCATGCTGAATCAGTTAGTTTTCCCGCGAAGAGATAGCTCCTCCCTGTTGATTGGATAAGCTACTGGTGCCCGGGAGATGGAAAGCAAGCATAAGGTGCATTACAAAAGCATCCTGCAGGCAGTCAGGAATGTGTTCAGGAAAGGAAGTCAGCATGCCAAACAAGTGCACAGTTCCATACAGCACAGTCTGCTTGCAAGGAAGCAAGGAGGGGCAGCATAGGCTCAAGATTGTATGGGCAAAGACAGTGTGGCGGCATTGAGTTGCTGAAGGATTGTTAACATATTGACAAACTGCAGCAGTACACATCTGAGTTAAATCAGTATTCATCTAGCTGTGATTGTTCAATTATTTTAAATGGTGAAGTGAGACTGGGGTTTACATCTATTTTTTCTGAGCAGTGGTTAAAGTTCCTGCACACAAGCACTTCAGATACATCCTCTAGAGTAGAAGGTCCTTGAAAGTATGCAAGATGAGAATAGAGTTTGGCAGCAGTATGAGGACAAATAGTGACGGGAAGTGAGCATAGTCATCTTCGGGAATTTTTGGGCTGCCAAATGATGACTACCTCAGCCTTTTCAAACTGAGAGGGACATAGGGGATTGGTAGAAGGAGAAACTCAGTGAGTCTATGTTTAAGGCAGGTAGAGAAGAGAAGTGTATTGAGACATTGATCTCCCAGTACAAAGAACGTCAAGGATGTCTTGTGGGAAAGAAACTTCAAGAAACAGGAAGATTTTTAATTCAAAGCACTTACTTCTAAAAATTTTGTGTACAAGATATCACTGAAAGATACGAGAGCCACTAAACTGAAGTGCACATTATTAATCACTTATATGACATAACCTGTGACAGGTAAAGATTATAATTCTCTTTCAATTCCATTTCATCACACTGCTGAGAAAGTCAAACACCTGCAGGGTGGGCGTTGAAAACCAAAGGTTAAAACCATTACATGTGTAACTAACCATATTATAAAGACATTCATAACACATTCAGTTGTGTGGGTAAAACAACATTAAATATATAACATACAGGATACATTACAAACAGTTAAAATACTAGTGATGTGTTTCAGTACAAATGTGTTAACGTCTTAGATCCTGTTTACCTAGTTTAAAAGGCATCATTCAGTATATTTAGTTAAAAAAATAGCTATGTAGTCATTGACAACAGCGTCGTCTAAATGACCTGTGTTCCCAACAAAAAGAACTCCAGCTATTTAAAAATTGCTGAGTTTTTTAATGACATACCATAAGGGGGTTAAATGCCATAGCAACCACTCTCCACAACTATTTGACTTAAAAAAATAAATAAATAAATAAATAAAAAGTAATAACTTAGTAACTAATAAAATAAATAAAAGACATGCTTTACTAAGGAACTACAGCACAGTTAATAGTCTTACCCTAAATAGTGACTTGCTTGCTACAACAGTAACCAAATAGGCTGTATAAAGGCAATAATATGTTTATTTGGTAGTTGTTTATGTTGTGCTATTATTTAGCTAAGCAATACCTGTAACACTCTACACTTTCACACACACAGCTGTTGACTGCATATACCAATACAAGACTTACTTTCATGACATGACTATAGGACAATGGATATTCAATACCGTTACACAGTAAAAAATGATAGTTAAAATAAATTATTTTGTGTTATTTTGCAGATATTTTCACTGGTTATTTTTTTGCTTCATTATTTATATTAACTTATTCTAGTTAATTTTACGAATATTTGTAAACATTAAAATTAATTTTAGTTGTTTTAACTAATTTTAATTGTCAAAACCGAGTAACAATAACTAATGGTTGAATTAAACATTTAATAATTAATGTAACAAAAAGAATTGTTAATAATAACCAATAAAATTGTTATATTTAATTTACAAATTACTTTATAACTACACTGTAAAATGATTGTTAAAATACATTATTTTTTGTTATTTTACAGGATATTTTTGGCTACATTAATTATATTAACTCATTCTAGTTAATTTTACATATATTTATAAACATAACATTAATTATAGTTGTTTTTACTAATTTTATAATTCAAAAACCAGTAACAAAAATAGTGGTTAAGTGATAAAATTAATAATCAGAGCAACAAAAATGAATGGTTAATGAAATGCTTACGTTAATTCAAAAATTGCTTTAAAAACTAGCTATATAAATTGAAGTATAAAGTAAAGTAAATCCAAAAGTATGGTTAAATAACTTCTGAGTTTCTATCACAATGTGATCAACAGCTGATTCCGACCAGCCTCGTATTTCTTTTAAATTTAAAATAAATAGAGCACTCTTCTTCATTTGTTCTTCATCGTCAATTCCCAAAAGTTGATCAATAGTGTGCTGAAAATTCGCTAAAGCTGTATTGGATGATCCAAAATCCACTGCATCCGCTACCACATTGATTTCAAGTGCTTCATCTGATGTTCCAATATCTGCTACATTTTCCAATATTTCAAACTGAGCTTCTGCTACTGGTATAGATTCTCCACTAACAACATAATTTCTGTGCTTTCTGTAAACGTGAGATACTAGAGATGAACATTTACGATATATGAAGCATCACATCCATCAATTCCACAGGTATCGAAAAACCCATCCTAGTCGTAATGCACATTTCTCAGGTGGCTCAGCCACAAATTCTTGAAGTAGATTTAAAATTACAGAGCGGGCAGTTAATAGCACTCATTCCGTTAGGGGGACTTCAATCGGGAAGTATCTTATGGTCGGTAAAGATCGTAATGCTAGTGTGTAACAGTTGTAAGGCAAAGGTCGTCATTTGCAATTGTGTGGAGAGAAGAAGTGACCGGTTTCTAGCGCTTAGCCCAACCTATGGATAGTTTTATAGCGAAGAGCGTGGAGGAAGTATCTCAGTGGCTGACTGAAACGGGAGTTAAGGAGCAGTTTTGTGAACTTCTTGAGGGTAAGGTCAACAATTTTCTTTTTAATGCTTCCTTGTTACGATTTGAGACTGCTTTAACGCTGTTGTGTTTAATATCTTAGATAATCTAATTGATGGAGAGGCATTTGTAGAACTAACAGAGGAAGATTTGAAGGGTATTATTCAGCCAATTGGAGTTATTAAAAAGATAATGCGATTCCAGCAGTCAATCAAGGTATGTGGTTGAAGGAGTAGCAGGAACAATAAGTAATAACACTCATAAATATCACTGTGCTAATTTTTTTTTACAGACAAAATATTATTACTACAACCTCGTTTCTCTTTAGTCATAGCTGTTTTTATTTTGGGAATGCTGTGATTAGTGGCCTTATTGTATTATAAACTTGATTGTTTTTTTTTGTTTTTTTGGCATACGCACTTGTGTGCGTTCACATTTGTAGACTACTTCAGAAGACGGTATCGGGTGTTTTTTACAAGACAGCCAGTGTAAATCTTCTGCTCGATTTTCGCCATCAATTTCGTCCAGTTTAGGAGCAGATCCTTCAACATCAAGCAATTCAGATTGTGCTTCTTCAGAGTGCTCTTCTGTTTCTTGTTATAGCAAAGGTTTTTATATTCCCGAAAAATGGAAACCATCTATTATGAATGCTATTGCCATAAAAAAGCTTAATCGGATATTCGCAATGAAATTGTTAGAGATGTAGTCGTACATATGTATGCGTGTGTGGACAAACCAACCTCAGCTTTTGTCTCTACAGTTGCAGACCAGATAATTGAAAAATATCCGTTTATGAGAGACACCAATAATACTTTATGTCCTTCGGTGAGTGATGTATTCTTTTGTTAGTATGCATAATAATTAGTAATTAGTGTACTAATAGGGTTCTTGGGCACAAAAGATTTTAGACCGAGTTCATAATGTGGAGAAAGGGAGAAAACGTAAACAAGAAGGAAACAGTAATGGAGACACCCCCAAAAGGCGCGGTCGACCTAAGAAATTGATGTGCTTAGAGTATCGATATCCCAACATCAGCCCTCCTAGAGATGAGGAAGAAGATCAAATAAAAACCAAGTGTTTAGGGAGAAGACACATCCAAAACGAGATACGGTGCTCCAACTAATGAAGGCAACATTTTCTTTTCGAAGGCAATATATCTTGCAAAGTGGAGATTCTGTGCATTGTAAAATTAAGAAATATCCTGGACTGAAGATGCCTGTGGTTGTAAGTATATATCTCAGTACTTGTTCTGGGTAGTACTCTTGTGTTCATAGTCATGTATGTTCGTATTACTGTGGTTGTAATTATGTGTGGTCATATTACTGAGTTCGTATTAGTATAATTATGTTCATGATACTGCATTAACTGTCAGATTTATTTGTAACAGAATTTCATGGAGAAAAAATTTGGCCATCTCAGCAAATGAGGAAATTAAGCTTAAATATAAGAATTGATCTGATATGTATTGACCCCCTTGAATCCCAATTTGGGGGGGGGGGCAGAAAATGCCCCCTCTTTCCCCCTTAAATAAAACCCTGATTAGGTAGGCTTATCTTTTTATTTCAGATTGAACAAGAAGTGGAGCAGATCCTTCATAAGGAAGAACTGTACTGAGTGGTCTGAGAAGTGGGCTGTTGCTGTAATTAACTATTGCCGAACACTTAAAAGGAAGGATGTTAAAGAATATCTAAAGAAGCTTGGAGACGGTAGGTTTCAACTGATAACAATGATTTGCAAATTAATTTTGTATATTTTTAGATCATGATCAAATTTACAATGAGAAAGCGGCACTTGAGCTATTGTTTCTTTTGTTGTGCGTTCAACTGAAGAAGCCAGAACTGGGTCCAGGAAACTTCAAGTTTGTATTTTGTCAATATGATGTAAGTGTGCACCATTTAGAACACCTGAAGATATAATTGTATTTAATATTAATAAATGTGTGATCATCTGCGGGAATATATGGCATGTGTAGGCAATCGAAGAGACTTTAGTAGAACCCCAGAAACTATTTCATCCCCATCAGTTCCAGCAGGTGTGATCTAAAATGCTCATAAGTATGAGACGTTTTCCCACCCAATAAGAACTCCTACAATCTCTCAAAGTTACAATTAACGACATAAAACTATTTTGCTCACAACCTTTTTACTCGTTATATCGCATGATAGTCACAAATTATTCATCAAATTTAAAATACTATTAATTTTTGAAGAGGTAAAACTTTTCAGAAGGGGAGAAGGGAAAGAGGTAGGGGATATGGAAAGTTTTTCTGGGGATGAGGTGGGAAAGGGTAGGGGAATAGGGGGATTTTTTTCTGGGGGGAGGGGAGGAAAATCCCAGGGTGTCCCTAACTTTGTGAAATCCTGTGATTTGATGCATTTGTAGGTGCTAACAATTTATTTGATGGAGCTTTATGCTGTGCCTGATCAATCACATGTAATGAATATTTTTTCATTCATAGCCAATCCTTAATTTTATTATTTCATTTCTAGATGTCAGCTGATCCTGAATCAGTTGCCAAGGAAGTCTCAGGACGAAACAACCCATGGATAGGAGAATTTGTTGCGGAAGATGGTGACCCTATCTATTTTCTTTTTATTGAACAGCAAGTATTATTTTCTGTGAACAGTTTTTCTAGGGCTCTTTTTTGTTGGTTTTCTTCTTATTATGTGTTTAACTTGGAATATGAGAAAAACTCAAAAGAGCTCACT
>WLWI01003100.1_pt1 | contig 14271 bp, 5 predicted proteins | sample 6701501 | NCBI WGS metagenome assembly WLWI01 (sample SAMN12718690, study PRJNA515312) | sponge metagenome | isolation source: marine sponge | host: Mycale hentscheli | place: New Zealand: South Island, Marlborough, Capsize Point | collected 2014-11-01
TGGCTGAATTATTAGAATTCTGTCAAATTATAAAACATTATTCAGAAAGATCGATTATTAGAATTCGGTCAAAATTATAAAAAAATTACTCAGAAACAGAGATCAAATGTTAGGCTCTTGTCAACATCGTAAAATTCTCAGAAAGAATCTATTAGGATTCTTGTTAACATGATAAAAAATGACTCAGTAAGGATCGATTGTTGGACTCTTTTAAACATTATAATAAAATAACTCAGAAAGGGATACATTATTAAATTCTTGCCATTATTATAAAATATGACTCAGACAAAATCAATTATTTGACTCCTGTCAACATTATAAATAATCACTCAGAAAAAATCCACTGTTAGACTATTGTAAAAAATGACTCGGAAAGAATCAAGTATTAGACACTTGACAACATTATAACAAATGATTCAGAAAGGATTGATTATTGGATTCTTGTCATCATGATAAAAGGAGACTCAGAGAAAGACCGATTATTAGATTAAGGTGACACAGAGAAAGATCAATTATTAGGTTCTTGCCTATAATATAAAAATGACTCAGAAATAGCAAGTATTAAACTCCTGTCAGCATTATAAAATATGAGTCAGAAAGGATCAATTATTGGACTTGTGTCAACATTATAAAAATGATGCAGTGAGGGTCAATTATTAGACTTAAGACTATTGTAATTAATGACTTACAAAGAATCAATTAGTTGACCCGTGTCAACCTTGTAAGCACCAACTCGGAAAGAATCAATTAGCCATTAAACAATTCTTAATATCATAAAAAGGACTCAGAAAGGATCAATTATTAGATGTATGTCAACATTTAAAACGACTAAGAATGGATCGATTATCAGACTCATGTCAACCATATAAAAATGACTCTGAATCCACATTATACAAAATGACTCTGAAAAGATAAATTATTAGATTGTCAATGTTTAACAGAGTGACTCCAAAAGGATCAATTATTTGACTCCTTTAAACATAAAAATGACTCAGAAAGAATCAACTGTTAGTCTCTTGACAAGATCATAAAAATTGACCAAATAAGGATTGTTTATTAGATTTGTGTCAGCATTAGAAAAAATAACTCAGAAAAAATCAATTGTTGGACTCCGGTCAACATTATAAAAAAATAAATAAATAAAATAAAAATTAAAAAATAATTAAAACTCCGAAAGAATTAAAAAAATGTCAATAATAAAAAAATGGACTTGGAAAAAATTAATCATCAGTCGCTTATCAACCTCATAAAAAAGGTTCAGAATGGATCGATTATTGGATTCTTGTCACCATGATAAAAAATGTCTTAAAAAGGATCAATTATTATTAGACTAAGAATGGATCGATTATCAGACTCATGTCAACCATATAAAAATGACTCAGAATCCACATTATACAAAATGACTCTGAAAAGATAAATTATTAGATTGTCAATGTTTTAGAGAGTGACTCCAAAAGGATCAATTATTTGACTCCTTTAAACATAAAAATGACTCAGAAAGAATCAACTGTTAGTCTCTTGACAACATCATAAAAATTGACCAAATAAGGATTGTTTATTAGATTTGTGTCAGCATTAGAAAAAATAACTCAGAAAAAAATCAACTGTTGGACTCCTGTCAACATTATAAAAAAAACTCCGAAAGAATTAAAAAAATGTCAATAATAAAAAAATGGACTTGGAAAAAATTAATCATCAGTCGCTTATCAACCTCATAAAAAAGGATCGATTATTGGATTCTTGTCAACATGATAAAAAATGTCTTAGAAAGGATCAATTATTATTAGATTCTTGCAAAAAAATCACAAAATATCAATTATTAAACTCCTGCCAACATTATAAAAAATGAATCAGACAAATGACATTCACACTTGTCAACATTATATAAAATGGCTCAGAAAGGATTGATTATTAGTTTCTTGTCAACATGATAAAAAATTACTCAGAAGAATCAAGTTTTAGACTTTAATCAACATTATTCAATCGACTAAGAAAGGATCAATTATTAGATTGTGTCAAAATTATAAAAAATGACTCAGAAAAAAAATTATTATGCTATATTCAATATTATAAAAACACTGAGAAAGGATCGATTATTGGACTCCTGTCAAAATGATAAAAAATGACTTCGAAAGGATAAATACTAGATTCTTGCCTATTATAAAAAATGACCCAGAAAAATCAATTAATAAACTCCTGTCAACATAAAAAATGAGTCAGAAAAGTTAATTTTTAGACAATTTTCAACATTATATAAAATAATTCAGAAAAGATCGTTTATTAAACTCTAATCAACATTATAAAAATGTCTCAGAAGGGATCAACTATTAGACTTATAATAATAGACCAAGAAAGGATCAATTTTTAGATTCGTGGCAACATTATAATAAATGACTCAGAAAAAATCGATTATTACACTCCGGTCAATATTATAAAAAAGATTCAGAAAAGATCGATTATTGGATTCTTGTCAACATGATAAAATTAATGATTCAGAAAGGATCAACTACTAGACTTTAGTCAACATTATTCAAATTGACTAAGAAAGGATCAATTATTAGATTCATGTCAAAATTATTATTAGGCATTGGTCAACATTAGAAAAATGACTCAGAAAGGGTCAATTATTAGATCCTTGCCTATATTATACAGAATGACCCAGAAATACCAATTATTAAACTCCTGACAACATAAAAAATGAGTCATAAAATTTTTCTTATCAGACAGTTTTCAACCTTATATAAAATAAATCATAAAGGATCAATTATTAAACTCCCGTTAATATTATATAAAAAAGATTATGCAGAAAGGATCAAAATTATTAGACTCCTGTCAAATTATAAAAAAAACTAGTTAGGAAAGATCAAAATATTATACTCTTGTCAACATTGTAATAAATGACTTGGACGGATTGATTATTAGATTCTTGCCAACATTATAAAACATGCCTCCGAAAAAAAATCAATTATTAGACACACGTCAACATTATAGAAAAATGATAAAAAAAGCATCAATTATTATACTTTAAGAAATTGACTCTTGTTCACTTATTAAAATGACTCAGAAAGGATCAATTATTGGATTATTGTCAACATGATTAAAAAATTAATAAAATGACACAGAAAGGATGAATTATTAGATTGTCAACCTTTATAAAAATGACTCAGAAAAGATTAATAATTAGACTATCAACATCATAAAAAGATACTCAGAAAGAGATAGATTATTATATCCTTGCTTACATTATAAAAAAGTGACTCAGAAAACTCCATTATTATAACTTCTGTCAACATTATAAAAAATGACTCAGAAAGAATCAATTATTAGACTCCGGTCAACATTATTATAATGACTCAGTAAGGATCAATTGTTAGACTCATGTCAACATTATCAAAGTGACTCAGAAGTGATCGATTATTAGACTTTTTTTTAATGTAATAAAAAATGACCAAGAAAGGATTAATATTAGACTCTTCTTAACCTTATAAAAATGACTCAAAATGGACCGATTATTAGATTAGACTCAATTGTCAACATGATAACGAGTGACTCTGAAAACATCAATTATTAGATTTGTCAACATTATAAAAATAACGCAGAATGGATCAATTATTAGGTTTTAGTCAGCATTATTAAAAAGAACTTAGAAAGAATCAATTATTTGACCCATCATGTCAACATTATTATAAAATTGACTCAGAAAGGATAGATTACTAGACTTGTGTCAACATTATTTTAAAAAAATGGCTAACAAAGAATCAGTTTTTTGACACTTCTTAACATTATTGAATGACTCAGAAAGGATCAATTATTAGATTATTTGTCAAAATGATAAAAAATGACTCAGAAGGGATCAATAATTGGACTCATGTTAACATTATAAAAAGATTTTGAAAGGATCAATTATTAGACTCATGACAAGTTTTTTTTTAATGATGACTTAGTAAAGAGCAATTATTAGATGTCATAAAATATATAATAGAAAGAAATCAGAGGAGGATAAATCCTAAATACTTCACGATGTATATAAAAATAACTTGATAGATTTTTTAGGTACTAGACTCTGAAAAGATCAATCATAATTACTTAGCACTGCGTAAACGACACAATAATGTCAGTCATGATTAGGGAGTGCTTTGAAGGCACAGTAAAGAATTATGCTCTAAGCAGGTTAACAAAAACTAAGTACGTTAGGTGCAGCAAACGATGGTTTACAGGTTGTGAAAAAGAAGCTATGTAAATGTGTAATAAACATTGAGTATAATAAACTAAGAATGGATCGATCAAATCAAATTCATAAAGAGTCCGGCCAACATGAAAGTTACAATAAAATCGGCGAGAATCAGTTGTTTTTAACATAAAAAGGTAATTATTGTATAAACTTGACACAACAAGTATCAATTAAAGTTGAAAATAAACTATTCAAAAAGTATCACCAACAATTATTATCTAAACATTGGGCCCAAAAGGATCTGTCACAATTAGTCTCAGCTTATTGCACATTGTGTAAAGGTTTTAACAAATCAATCACAATCTTAAGACAAACCCATAAGAAGGAGCAGCCACAATTATTAAACACTGACACAACAAAAATCAATTACAAGGACTGTTTGTTAGTCACAATTAGTCAACAATATACAATAATATAGCACAAATCATAAAACAGTGGACTCAACATGTATCAAATTGTCGAAAATATACTCTCACAAGAAAAGCTCAGAATGGATGTATTATACGATTTAATGAAATATCACTACCAGGTTCTAAAACGATAAGTCACAACCTTGAAACACATTGTAAACAATAATTACAGCCACAAAAATAAACAAAGACAAGGATCAATTATGATTGCACTTTAAAAGCTATACCCTAAACTTTAATGACAATACATCAAACCTTTTGACTCGCATGGCCACAATAATTGTTAGGAAGCAGAAAGGATCATATTTATCCATCATTGTAAAAATCAAACTCAGAAAAAATCAACACAATCCATATGCAATGTAATGTAAAAAATGACAAAAAAAACGCAAGCAAGTAGCTAACATAAAAATAGAGTAATTTTTAACTCATTAAAGATCATAATGCTTGATTAAAAAAACACACAAAAGGATGAAGGTGCAATAAAAATGACCAATTGCGGCATATAAATGAAAACAAATATAAACCAGGACATCATAAGTAACTGAAATAAATTATTTGGAAGGAAATTAGCAAGATGCATCAGTGTAATAAAACCAAAATGTAGGTATGTTGTCTAGTTACAAAAAATACTTGGTAGTCATAAAAAGTAAACTACAGAATAAAAAAAGGATTAAATAGAATGGAAATGGTTTAGAAATGGTAACTATTTGAACAATATACTTCAAAGAGGTTATGGTTGGACCAGTTAAATTTTATTTGGAAACTGAGACATTATAGAATGGAAAATTAAAAATAAAATAAAGATGGAATATTTAATTAGTCAGTCATAATCAATCATCAAATTACATTTCATTTGTTAAGTAAATATCTCTTGAAAGAGAAAGAACATGCAAGAAATGAATATTAATATAGGAGATAACATCTACAATATGATATAATATAGTGTAAAGTTACGACGGTCATTTCTTTGATGCGGTCACAATGGAGCCAATATTATACAGATCAGGAAAGAACTGCGCTACCATACCACAAATATTCAATTTTCATTTAATAGACAGACTAACTGATAGAAACATGTGTTATATGTTAACTTTATTTCATCAATATTTTTATTCTAAGAAGTATGCATTATATTTTTGTATGATTGGACAGTTATTAAATATTACATTGAATTATAATGATTAAATTGACAACATAAAAAATAGAATTGTGTAAACATGGGCTCATATGAGCATGAGAAAAAATAAATTATTTATTACCAAAATTTCCGAAGGCAACTGTAGAGGCAGTAGCTAGGACCTTGTAGCACTATTTCATTAAGCTAGATAAAAGCTTGCATGCACTATGTGTTAATTAGAAAATTTAAATTTAGTCAAAGTAGCTTTAATCACCCAAAAAAGTTACACTATTGCTTCAACTGAAGTGTGTGGAAGTCTGGCAATCCAAAATAGAACATACCTCTACAAGAAAATGACCTATGACTAGTAACTAGTTGAAGATGATGTTGAGTATGTTGTATGTACTAAATTAGAGGTAATAATTAATTACATTAGATTATGTTTAGAATGAACTAATATATAATTTAAGTGTAATTAACTTGAGCATAAATTATTTTCAATGCTAAGTTTTTTTATTTACCATACGGTTTTTTAGATATACATAATCTATTATGTCATCACCAATTATTGATTTCATAAGAATGAAAAGAAAAAAGTTATGTTTATTGCATTTCTTATAGCTTTTGTCATAGTAGTATTTCTTTTCATGAATGTTTACCAGGGAGTTATCAGTTGAAAACACTAACTCTCATTTTCCCAAAGAATGGAGAGAAGAATGTTTGATTATGAAAACATTGGAGAACAAGAGAAAAAGAAAAAAAGTAATAACAATAATTAATAATAATGTTAAAAGTAGGTAAATAAACAAAAAAATTAATTAATAAATAAAAAATAAAAAGCTACACAAATAAATAAATTAATTAATGAACTAAAATAAAACCCACAATGTTTTTGTATGCAATTGTTTCTAACATAAAGAACCCACTAAAGGGATCCTGCTTCGCTGTGTGTGTGCCCCTCCTTGTTGCAACAATTGCCAGAGAGGAATTTTGGGTCAAAAAATAAAATAATTCAGTTCGTTACAGGCCACATATTATATGCCTACTTTCACAATAAAATTATGCGATCCCGCGTAGTTGCCGTGGAGAAAAATTACAAGAAAAACTGTTAGCTAAGGTTGAAGTTAAAGCTGCCTCCTTTATCGGTAATGGAACGGTCCACTTCAGGAAAAACCAATCACCACCTATTTCTGTAGGGCTGTGACTCCTTGTTAGTACTGAAGGAAGTTCCACTAGTAGTAGTAGACTGTGGTAAAGTGTTGTGAGCAGATCAGATTGTGATATCCTTCCTCAGAACCTCCCTTTTTTGCATGAAGTACTGCAAGTCAGAACTGTGGAGTCATGGCAAAGTAACATGCTTCGTATTGCAAATTGAGAGTGAAGCTTTACCTAATGATCAAACCTGTGGATCCTGTGTCAGCCAAGCACACACAGATGCTTACAATGTGAATGTTTTCATGTGGGACAAATACGGCAGGTAATAAATATTTCACGTAAAGCAAATATTATTCAGATGGGAGAAAAATAGTTCCACAAAAAATTGTCTGGCCATTAGATTTATTCCTGTTGCTACCAAAAATCTATCATGAAACTGAATATCACTGAAGGCTTTGCAAATTGCGTGTACAATCGAGTTCATCATGTTGCCACCAGACTCTTTACACGATGTGAGTCAGTCTATGTAATATAAGGAATTTATTATGCGTATAAAAACCTCATCTAATCCAAACAATTTGAAGCCAGCATTCCAGATTAAATTTTAATACTACAAGTAGGCATATTATATATTATATGCGTGTGTTACTAAAATTATGAACAAGTGAATTGTTAATTTTGGTCTGGTAATGTTTAGTCAGTGGCGTAGGAAGGGGGGGGAGGGGGGTTCGGGGCTGGAACCCCCCCACCCCCGTTCCATAATTTTTTGGGGCACCATTCATCACTGTCAGGAATGGTGCAATTGAAAATAGGTGATATTTGTTTATTTATTACGTATAGACATAAGTATGTTCTATTTTTTTTTATTTGACCCTTCACATTTTGTGTTAGCTGACGGTCGACCCTGTCTAATTGATCTTTACCTATGTCATCTCAGGAAATTTAATTATACACCCTTCTTGATAGGTTGTCTCTGACACACAGTTAAGTCTTACAAACTTATCAGAGTTCATTTTCTATTAGAATTATTGGTGGTGGTAAGTTATTTTGGTTATTGCTGTTTTGTCATAGTTATACTCCCACGCCGAAGTATAGTTCTTACTTAAAAAAATCCCATCAATAGCCAAGTCATGAAGAGAATACGCAAGTTTTATGTTGGTTTATCCAGTACATAATTGTGTGAACGTGTTATATGCTAATGGTGCTACTTAGCTAAAGAATAGCACTAGCAATTAACTGTCTTTGGTTCTTTTACCAAAGGTTTTACTGATTCTCACCTTCTATCTTATAAAAAAAAAGTCAAACATGATTGAAAAAAAAACAGTATACTTACCATGTGTCATGTCCATGTTGAGTTCTATGCCAAAGTTGATAATAATCCCAAGTGGTAATTTTTGACAGTTAGCACTAATAGTTTGAACATGTTTTATTAGCTAATAGTGACGTGCTTGTGACAAATATTGAGCAAGCTTGTCTAATTAGGTTACACAAACTATTGTGTGATGTAACAGGATTCTATATATATAGCAGTTGACCATTAATTTTAGCAAACAAATACAAAGTTACTTTCTAACTCATTTTCTTGAGTAGTAGTAACTTTTGTAGTATCAAAATTTAAACCATTTTGACTATCTGGATTACCAGAAATGGCGAAGTTTTGAAATTATGTCTGGTAAAGGGTTTTCAATGTCATGTAACCGGTCGCAGCAACTTTTTGTGACTTGAAACAAGCAAAAAAAACCCGGTGTGGTGGGTGTTTCATTTAGTTCTGTTCTTCATTTATCACTTGTGTCGTGCATCTGTTTACGGAATTAAATTAACACTTAACCTCCGACCACGAGTGCTGGATCACATAAAGGGTAGCTACTTAATACTTCTACCCTTACCTACGGAACAACTTGGTGGCAGCTCTACTCATCCCGGGCACTAGGCTTGAGATTAAAACCCTAAGGCATTCTCGTGAACCCCCACAGTGGGCACTGGGTCACTCAAATAATATAATAAATAATATAATTTGGATAGGGACTTTTATGCCATAAAGGTTTAAAAAAGCTTATTTAAATTCAGTACACTGCCACTACATAGCTGGAGAGTCGTTTTACTCACCAGGAAATCCACCCACATTTGATTATCTGAATTGAAATCTATATTGAGATACTTGATAATTATTAGTAAGCCCTGCAATCAAAATTCAATTATGCTGTGGGGTGGGGGATTAACTTATTATAATATCTATTTGTGTTTACGTTTATTTTTGGACAGGTCAAATAATATAAATTGAATGATTAATTTAATCATGACAGCTGATTATAAAATTCAAATCTTCTGCTAACTTCAGCACAGCCTTATCACTGTTCAAGAATCTTAGAATTTTATTTAGAAAAAAATTAGTATGGCCATTAATAAAACCCTCCAACAAAATATTCCTCACACAAGAAGCACATACACAAAGACTCTCTATTTTTGTCCTCTCTCTCTAAACAAAAAAATGTATGATTACGAAGAGTCATTCTTGACGTGGTACAGGTAATTTCAAGACTAAAGTTAATGGACTACTCACTGGGAGGATTCTCGGATCAATCTTTTGCATGTGAAACCACGACCAGATCTCTCCAATCACCCAGGAGTTATCTATCGCATTCCCTGTCTAGATTGAAGGTAGTGAAGGTAGCACTGTCACTTGCACAACACTGCCTGGAGGAAACCATAGGATTGACTGGCAAGGCAGCACTGCCAGTTGCACAACACTGCCTGGAGGAACACCACAGGGTTGACTATGGCAAGGCAGCACTGCCAGTTGCACAACACTTGCCTGGAGGAACACCATAGGATTGCCTGGCAAGGCAGCACTGCCAGTTGCACAACACTTGCCTGGAGGAACACCACAGGATTGACTGGCAAGGCAGCACTGTCAGTTGCACAACACTGCCTGGAGGAACACCATAGGATTGCCTGGCAAGGCAGCACTGCCAGTTGCACAACACTTGCCTGGAGGAACACCACAGGATTGACTGGCAAGGCAGCACTGTCAGTTGCACAACTGCCAAGGTAGCACTGTCATAGAAAAAGAAAACATCTGGCACATGCAGATGAAGAATTGAGGAGGCAATGCACATCAGAAGAATTCCTAATTTCAACCAAGATCAGGGACTTAACACCAGCCCGATATGGATGAGCAACATCACATAAGTACTACCTTCAGCAGTGAATGCAAGTTTAGTTTAGTTCTGACCTCGTTAACAAACCTCCTAACTTCTCTGAAAACTCGCCGTTAACCACGCCGACAAGTCTGTAATGTTTTGGTAATTTGACAACTACTTTGACAAGGCTGCAACTTTTTGGAAACATCTTTGACAAGGCTGCAACTTTTTGGCAAACTACTTTGACAAGGCTGCAACTTTTTGGCAACTTCTTTTTGACAAGTCTATAACTTTTTGGCAACTTCTTTGACAAGGCTGCAACTTTTTGGCAACCAATTTGACAAGACTGCAAACTTCTTGGCAATTGATTTAATTTCTTTGAAACATCTATGTTAACCACTTTGACAACCATATAAAATATTTGGAAACATCAATATGGTCATTAATATAATTTAAATACATACAGTTATACAGTATTTAATATATTATTGTTAATGAATTATCTATAATTAAACTTTTTAATCGTTCTTTTCTAAAGAGAATTCAGTCACTCCATCTACAATACACAAACAACATCATTGATAAATAGACAAAATATATAATAGCTACATTAAAACTGTGTCTTACCACTTCCATCTTCACTTTCACCATTTTGTCCTGGAAAAAAAAACATAGTTAATGATTCAGTGATAGCTAAAATATTGTTCAAATAAGTGAAAATACTATACTTGGCCAGACCATTTTATTATAGCTAATAAAGTCATCTTAAAACTGTTACATAGCAAATACATTGGTGAGTTTTCTCAGGGGTCAACTGAGGTCGAACTCTCTTTGGTGATATAATATACACAATATAAACAGCAAGATTATTGGTGGGCCGGTGGCACTTTTACTGTTTAAAATGATGATTTGCATGCAGCATAGACCAGCCATGGCAATTCAACTGTATTTCACCCAATTCAACCATGAATTGATGTCTTCTCAAAATCTAACTTAATTCACGGTCACTGTACTTAACCCAATTCTTTGGTAACACTGCATTAATATATGCCTTTAACAAAAAAAAAACACTATAAAGCCCTATACATACTCGTTGTTTTCGTCAATCATATCGAGCTTTTTTCCCATAACCATCACTCTTTGCATTATCTTTGTCTTTAAAATTTTTTCTAATACTTTCATACTTTCTTTTTACTCCCACTACAATATAATATATATATATATATAAGATATGTATTTTCAATTGATAATGTACTTATATTTAACCACTTCTTCGGAATAATCATTTTCCGGATCATTAATTATTTCAGCAACAATGGCACTCATGACCTCTTTGTTATGTTGCGATCCCACACTATGTATATACAATATAGTACTTATTACATTAGTCAGAGTGTGATATGGCAAAATATTTCACGAGCAGGCTACTTTATTTTCACTTATCTTGCCATATCACTCTGACAAGTGTAATAAGTGGTTTATTTTACCCTAGATAGCTTCACTACTGTAGTTTGTACTAGGACCTTAAGGAAAGTAACTGTAAAAACCAAGAAAAGTGATGAGCTTGGCCAGTTGTTATAACTACTAGGGCTTGCCAATACACCAATACACCATGAAATATCGTGAGTTATTTCATGGGTCAAGTACCTAAAAATATCATAGTGAAGATATCTAGGGTATGATCTAAAATGGATCTGGCAAACTTTACCCCTCTATTAAATATACTAACCCTTCATTTCCTTTCAATTTTTTAGGAAGACCATCATGTAGAGCAGCCACACGTTTCTGACACATACATTAGAAATAAAAATTATATACACTATAAACATTCATAATGCAACTTACATATAAATCACGCTGCACAACTCGAATTGGCTGTTTTCCCTTGGAGTCCTTCAAGGTACTTACTTCTTTACATAATGTGTGAATGTCATTCTATTAAAACATAACACGTTGGAAAGGAAGCAGAAGTTCATTCTATTGTATAATTGTAATAGAAACCGAATAGAACATGAAATCCATGATTATTAAAAATTACAAAATATATTATTAAAATATTATTAAAAACTTGGATTACCACTTAGTTTCGCAAGTCTTTGTGTTGATACCCAATTATGGCACCCTCTAGCCAGTCACAAGTAAGAGAGCACGGAGCTGTAACTGGAGAGACATGAACAAAGTAAATTACTGTGCGTGCGTGTGTGTGTGTGTGTGCATGTGTGCGTGCGTGTGTGCGTGCATGTGTGCATGCGTGTGTGTGTGGTATGGGCTGGAATAGTTCTAATTGACCAACAAAGTAACCTATTGCTTTGACATCACCAAAGGGTGAAATCTGCTACTCAGACCTCCATGCATTGGATCACAAGGTTAAATAATGATTACATCAAAACTTAATTATAGAATGGTAGAACTTGTTAGTTTAGTCCCACTGCAAAGGAAACTTAAAGGATCAAATGTTGAATCTGGTTAAATAAACCCTCGTTATTCCTATTTGCATGCTGACTAACAGAGCTACAAGTCAAAGGGTGTTCAGTCCAGTATAGTATTCCACAACCCCCAACATTGGTTTGCTGACTACAGCTCGTTGGATAATTCGAGCATTTAATTGAGGTTCTTCCTTCTACGTACATCATAGCAGAAATTTCAACCAGTCAAGCCAAGGGTTTTTCCCCTCTCCCCTACCCACCTAAGAAGTAATATATTAAACAAGGAGGTCGTGTATAGAAGGGTGTAGCTGGGGATGTATTTCGCAATAAGTGGAAGATGGCGCTTGCCAGTTTTTGTCACCAACTTCCTGGAGACCATTATAGTTTGCATTACAGTTACTTAGCGCACAAAAACTAGAAAACAATGTCACAAAGTAAGAAATAAGTCATAACAGATGGGAAAACAAAATCAAACAAACACACAAATGGCAGGCTATTAATAGAGAAGGAACAGTACTGTTTGACATTCACACACTCAAATTTAACTGCACAGGATATACAGTGTGTGGTCAGAGTACTGCTAGATACTATCCCGACGGCTCATCTTCAATCAATAAATACTTCAATACACACACACACGGCATTGATAGGAGCTAGGCTTGATTATTATCACTCACAGAAATCATTACACTATAGCTGTTTGTGAATTGGGGCACTCGTTTTAAACATGGTATGGATCAAATTGAAAGAATAGTGACCTATTATGGAGGGTTCTCTTTGGGTGACTTTTTTTTTTATTTGAATAGAAAGGGAATGCTGCAGATTCTCCTTTTTATACCTGATGATGATCTCAGAACTGGTACAAAGTTCAAACAGAGTGCACAGCTTAATCACCTTCTAGTTGTTGCATAGGTGTCCAGAAGTGTCCACCGCATCCCATAGTCCCATTGGATCATGGGACATTCACAAGATGGAATACCATTGCTCTTATTTCGGTTTTTTATTACTTTTTAAGTCGGAGAAATGTATAAACAAAAAATAAGAAAATTCCTTAGATAATAATTTATTCTTAGATAACAAGACAACCACAATAACCCTCTCATGCATGAGTGCTGGGGGTAATGGAGAATGGCCAACCTATAGTGTCATATAGCGCTATTGATAATGAAATGGTTAATTTAATTTTGGCATGAACATCCCATAGGACACTTCGATTGGTCCGACCAACAACTGACAGTCGTACTGGACAGTGAAATACACAATCTAGAGGCATAGTTCAATATCCTGTAACAAGGCAATTTTAACAAACAAGTAAACACTGATCATGTACCAGGATTCACATAAAGCATACCAAACCATTTATTATTAGGTGCTGACTAAGATATTAGAGCACTTATGAATGTTCTAAACTAATTGACCAGGTAATTGATATATAAACCAACTACCCTATATGCAACATATGATGATAATACAACTATAGCTAATTAGAATACATATCAAATCTTGAACTGAAAAAGTAAATTTTAGTTACATATTAAACATATTTGAATGTGATCGTATTTATAACTTCAATGTTATATTGCTACTTCACCACAAATATGCACCATGGGTGGATGGGGGTACTTCCAAAAGGTGCACATCACAATCCCCTTCATATTATAAATATATATTTATTGCAGCTTTGATATTTTTACTTGAATATTTCCGCATCACGCGAGCGTTCTGTATTCTCCCATATTGTACGGTTTATATTGTACGCTCCTTGTAGCGCGCGCGTAGCGAGTAAAAT
>WLWI01003102.1_pt1 | contig 14270 bp, 11 predicted proteins | sample 6701501 | NCBI WGS metagenome assembly WLWI01 (sample SAMN12718690, study PRJNA515312) | sponge metagenome | isolation source: marine sponge | host: Mycale hentscheli | place: New Zealand: South Island, Marlborough, Capsize Point | collected 2014-11-01
GTCATCTTGCTCGGAGGAGGACCTACCAAAATCAAGGGGGGGATGGCCTTCTATTTTTTTTACAAAAAAAAAAAATTTTCCCCCCCCCCCCCCCCCGGCGCTTCCCTGGTTCTTATGCCAGTGTGTATTACTGTAAGTAGCCATCACAAAGTGTTAGTGCACACTTGGCATAGCAAATATTTAAAAAGGTTGTACATATTATGTTATAATACTAAATGGATTAATTCCCAATACAACAAGTTTACCTTCGATAGTGTCAATTTTCTGATCACAAATTCTGCATTGGGATGTTCGGAGTCCATCTTCACTGTAAACATGCTGTTTAAGCATGGAATGTACACTTTGTTAATGTTCGATGTTTGAGGCCAATATTTCTCACACTTTTTCTGTGTAATAGTATCCATTAATTATATCACATTTACTGAAAATTAACACTCAAAGAGTTTAGCAACTTCATTAAGATGAACGACTGCACTAAAACAACCTCAAACTTAGGAACAATCCACTTTCATACTGCTAAAGGGTAAATCTATTATAATAGTCTCACTCACAGCCAGGTGTGGGGCAAAGTACTTTGAAAGGTATTAGGGTATTTTACAGGTACTTGTAAATTTGTAATGAGTGGGTATGAGTACATATACCTCAAGTTTGCAATGGGTATTTGAATAAGTATGAGTACATTGGTATTGTACTTAAGTACCAACTGAATTACACAGATGATTAGTTTTTGAAACTGGGCTAAATGCAGTATGTATTTCATTGGCTTTTGGGAGTGATCAAGTGGGGAGAATACTTTCAGAAGTCCATAAATTAATTTTTTATGTTGAATAAGGTACAAATTTGTTTCCCACTGTCTGTTCTTTCAGAATGTAAGTGGAGGTCATGTGATATATCTTAACTATAGTAACAAGTACTTCAAAGGACTTCAAAAGTAGAAGTATTGGTAAATATGGGAAACCAAAAGGATTTGAGTATTTCATGAGTACTTTATGACCTGCACTTAAGTTAAGTGCGCTTAAGCATGAGTACCAAAGTACTTTATATATCTGCTCTCAGCAGAAAAATGTACATTCTCTCTTCCAATTACTTTTTCTGAAATTTTTTAAAACTTTTTTGTTTTTGGCAATTGATCAATTCCACAATTTCTTTCATAATCTTTCTTACAATTCAAAATGAAAGAAAACATTAGCTAATTGGCTGCCACAAGGGAATAAAAAGTGTAATTAAATGAATGGAATCATGTTAAAAGCATAAGTATTTGTTTGTCTGTTATTGCAAAGCATTGCTATATGTGATCCAGATAAAGGCTATATTGTGTTTAAGTTGTTTAGCCATCATAATTTTAAATTAAATCAGGGAATGAGTGTTAATTTTTATTTTCACAAATTTCCTGTAATTGATTCTATATATCTAATATAAAGCAAACTTGTTTGCTATGTCTGCTTTACAACTGACAGAAAAATTAATTTACTCTTATTTTTAATTAGCTAACTAGCTAGACACAAAACTATAAATAACAACTTGATGCCGACATTTAGCAAATTTTTATACATGTATCTTACCCTTCCTTCGAAAACACGAGTGAGCATAACTATAGTTGGAATGCTATACTCCCACACCATTCTCCAAAAGTCTTCTACGGTTTCCTCTTTAGGACCTGTTAATAGTTTGGAGTATGAAAATAATGCTATAATTGAAATTAAAAAAGCAACAACAACATACAGTAGTTTTATTGCAAAAAAATAATGGGAACAGAAAAGTTTTTTGATCGAAATGCATTTTAATACATGTTTTTCATGGAATTGAGTTCTAAGAATGCTTTAAAAAACAGCATATTCTACCTTGTGCTGCAATGTAAACTTTGCTTCTGCCATATCCCTGCAATAGTAGTCATCATAAACACAGTCAAAAACAAGTTGTTCTTACATCGATGAAGCTAGCATTAATATAGTCTGAAGCTTGAATGCCTGGAATGGTGTTTAGAGTTACTCTGTTGAAGTTATCTATATTACAAAGGAGCCAGCAACAATAACAGATACAGATAAACAAAAATGAAAGGATATAAGAATCTGTGATATCAGGTAGAAAAACAACTATATAGCTACAACATGAGCATAATAACTATTGCAGTGGAACTCGAACATTATTTTTGTTTTTACATGACCAATTTAATTCCCCTACATTCCGTCTATGTGTGCACACTCTACCTGTAAAAACAAATTGGTTACCACAGATGATTGTTATATTATTCATAATTATTAATATCATTATTATTAATAATAATATCTGTTATTATTTAAACTGCATTAATTCTGGCCTCATTATAATACTACTCAATTACTGTTAAAGTACAACATGCCTGCTTAACTTACAAGGATAAATGTTGGAAAATCTATTTTTTTCGATGTTTGTTGGATATTGTGATATATCATAATCTTGCCCATTGAAGTCCTTTCCTAGGCCCTGGTATTAATTAAAAACATTTTTTAATTACAATCAGTGGGCAACAATTGGAATAAAGCTGCATGCAATCTTTATTTTATGTTTTTACAGTTACTACCAGGGAACTTAGTTATTGCTATGTACATGGAGAAATCATTAAATGCTCATACATACTTCAAATTCTTGTTCAAAGCAGTAGTCTCTATCAGCTTGCATTTTCAGCACATGGCTATTGAATTTATCAGTTGCCACAGGTGAATAAAATCGATAATCAGAAAATGATGTCACTGCAGCTGAAGGCAAAAACAACAAAAAAACAACAAAATAAAACAAAAAAACAAAACAAAAGGAAAAAAAGAGCCAAATGCATAGTTTAAAAATATTAGTATCAGTATTAAGTTAAAAAAACATTGATTGAGTGACTTGCATCATACCTGTATTAATGGAGGTGGAAGTTTTGTTCACATTGTGATCCAACATGGTAGTGCCTTGTGAATTTTTATGTTGCTGTGGTTTTCTATTTAGTTTATACAGAGTTGTTGACAATCTGTTCTAGTAGCTACATGTAAAATGGCGTACCGCTTAATCACAGTTATCATTAGTGACACAAGACAAAGTGCTACAACCAGGAGAAAGATGATGAACCCAGCAGCTGCAATTAGCTCTGTTACATACAGTATATGTATAAGTTTGAGTTCACAATTTACTTTAAATACCTGTTCTATAAACATCAATGAAACTTGGTGAAGTAGATCGAGGTTCTGATACTTCAGAATTCTTTTTATCAGTAACTATTATGGAAGGACTAATTGGAGAAGTGCTGGAAAATAACTGAGAATGAGTCTCTTGAGCTACCATTGAATAAGACTGTGTAGACACACTGCTGTTTTGAACCTTACTGAGTTGCAGAGACATAGTGCTCGTGGTACGTATGTCACTAATGGATAAGGCAGAAGAAATTGCAGGTAAAGTAGGTGTGATAAACCTAGCAATGGAGGGACTGATAGGTGTTGTGGTAGATAAGGTATCAGATGGGATACTTGTTGTATCCAAATTGTTCGTCATAACCATTACTGTAGATTCCATTACATTGCTTGACATGAAAGTAGAAACCATAGTTCCAGTTGATTCAGTGGACTGAGGTGATATCATTGTGGTTGCTACAAATCAAAGTGAAGGATTGATGCCCGCAGTACAATGGTTGGCATATTCTCGTGAAAATTAAAATATACTATAATTTGCTTCACTACTGTTACTTTATAATGAGTTAATAGCTTAATGATATCGTATGACCAATAATAATAATATGGTTAAGATTGATTGGAGTACATTTGAGGATAACCAAAAATTTACCCTAACCTAACAATTGGTTTGGTAGTATCTTAAAAGATCATTGCTATACATTCTCTGTTTACTTGGGGTACAATTATAAAACAATTATTTGCATTACTTACTAGAGTTAGCCATGACCACGTCCCAAGAACAGAGTAAAAAATGGCAGAGAATTAACATCGCACATTTCATGTTCACTCCTTCAGCTACTATTCTACGGTGGAGTTATGGCCACTTTAGTTTTGACATGGTCATTTATGAAGCAAGACATGTTGTTATAGCAAACATGAACAAGTGAAACGGTCTCCTTGGAAGCAACAAGTCTGTGTGTACAATAACTATCAAAATGTGAATGGCATTCAAATTGTTGCTTTTATAGGATTTCCACCACCAAAAACTGTTTATCAGGACTGCTTAATATCCATGTGGCCTCACAAAATAATATCTGAACCTTAGCAGATATTTTATAGCACATATAGAAAAATAATAAAATAATAAACATTGGTGAATATTCGTAGGTAATAATAATGAATGATAAATAAATACAAGAAGAATGAAGGTGTGTACTGTGACAGAGTTGTGACAACTATTTTAGTTGTTGTGGTGTTGAATGGGTCAAAGTCCTTATGTGTCACTGAGTTTTGACAACTACACAGCTAAAAACGAAGTATGACTTACATACCAAAATTGGTATGATACTGCATGTCACTATTTGCATCCCAAAACTTGGTGTGATACCCATACTTTTTTTTGCCATAGTATGTTTTACATACCAATATTAGTATAAAATCCATACCAAAAAAAGAATGATTTACATACTATATTTTAATATAATTTTCATACAAATTTCATAATTGAATAAAATTTTACAAAAAATTCATATGTTATTTATGCTTACAATAAAATGTTGTAACTTGCTTCTTTTATATACTTTGTCTAAAAAAAATGCTCTAAAAAAAAATAAAAATTGGTACATCCACTTGGATATTCCAAATTGAAAACATAAAAGATAGATAACAACGTAAAAGGAATGTTGTGTTTGTTTATTTTGTACACAGTTTTTCGTTCAGCCACTATGTATATATTGGTGATGGTTTGGTTTTGTAGTTCCACTGCTACCAGAGGCTGTGCGTGTGGACTCTCTCTTGCTATATCTGCTGGATCCTACAGTAACAATAATATAAGACAACGTCAATAACTGTGTATGAATGCAGATCTTTATTACACTGTATTAACATTCTTTATTGTTGCTCACCTCAATGACAATGACAATGTTCTTATAAGTGGACTTGCTCCTGGTGTCTGGTAGCATTGCATTCATCATTATCATTGCCTGAACAGTTTGACAACCTGAATTGTAATAGAAGAAGCAATCAAACATTTCAATATACTAATTTCTGTTCGCCATTTCCTATTACTGATGTCTTAACAAATAATAATAATGTTACGATTTGCAAACCATATAGTTTCTATTTATATGCAAAATGTTGTCTTCAAAAATTGGAAGCAATAATATAGGAGAAATAAATTTAGTAAATTGTTTGCCGAACAGAAATACATCGATATGATTTTAGTAATTGTACTTTTAGTGGGATATTATTTATAGCTTAAAGCAGATATTAAATAACTTATCACTTCGTGATGCAAATAGCTAATACTATTTTAGAAATATTGCAACTTACTTCAGCGGTATTTAAGCAGAAACTTTCTATAATATCAATCAACAATATGGCAGGCCAAAGGACGTTATTTCTTCTCGTCTATAATGGTTCATAAAAGCACAGCACATAATTAGAACAGGAAACAAGAACAAGACCGCAGTAATTGCTTAAGGAAATGCGACTAGCTAATACTGAACTAGTTCCGTGGATGATACTTGGAAAATGTAGTGGAACAAATTGCTCTATTTGTAACTAGTTACTACTGTACAAAATTTATTAGAAAGGTAAAATTTCATTAATAATGATTAATTCTTTTTTTAATAGGGTATCTCGGAGATGATAAAGGCTGGCATTATGATGCCTGTGTAATGCATTAAAAGTTTCTTATGGCCACTCTTTATGTTTGGTTTGTATTTTAGCAAGATTAAAATTTTGGTTAGCCACAAGCAATCACATATTATCATTTGATAAATAATAAATAGCTGTGAGCCTGCCATTGTTATCTGGTGGCTACTCTCAACATTTAGATTGTAAAATGAAAGGTGTTACTTGTCATATCTAAGTAGCTCTATAAATGTATATAGGTACAAGCTCTTGCTTTTACTAAATTTCAGCCTATATCTAGCTATAGTAAATTGTACCGCAAGCAAATAGTCTCAGGAGTATTTTCTAACTAGCAATTGTCTATGATATACCAGAGGTTCGAGCCACTATTCATTCTAAGTAGCTAATAGTAACTTTATAGTAAAACTATCATAAGTTCTGTGTCAATATATCTACTTTTCTGAAAATATTTTTATACAAAAATAATCATTATTGCACATGCTTTTACAAAGTCAATTTAAACTCAGTAGCCTTAAATTAATAATAATATCATTAGAATTTTAAATTTTATAGACTTCTGACACATGTTCGCTGATAACAATGTGTTAATTCGTCATCAGATGTAAGAAGGAAATTACAGAGAGAAAAGAAACTATAGAGAGACGTTTTTAGTTTAATAGATTAGCTACCTAATTTATCTTGCTGCTGTACTAAGCTACTTTGTTTTAACATTAATTACATAGCTACAACCAGAACGAGTGATATATCATCTTCAGTTAATCTGGCTGTTGAAGTTCTACAACTTGAGTGTGAGATTAACAACTGTTGGAATCTGAAATGATGTGAGCAAAAACATAGGATGAATCTAGCACTCAGCCATTATTCTGTAATTTATCTTACAAAAGTTGATCACAGATAGAACAAAGTCAACCTGTATCTTTATCATTCTGCAAAAAATAGAACTTACTGAATTTTCGAATTCTTGCTCACAGTACTGCAAAGAACATTAAACAGTAAGGTAAGGTAACTTCAATTTTTTTTTCCTGAGACAATCCACTCACTGTTTCTAAACACTTGGCTTGGCATCTAGCAAGTAATATAGCCTCTTCTTGGTCAGATGTTAATGGCAGAACATTGGGCTCTCCTGTGCTGCAAGGATGGCCATCACATCCAGTGACTGTTCCATTCAGATCATTCCTGGCCCAAACTGTTCTTGAAGAAAAGAGAGTCGATAGCATGTAATGAACCCAAAGGATCTCCATAGTGGCTGTGTTCAACAATCAAATATTGTCAGTCACTATAAGAAATGAACAAGGAAGTAGATATCTTTCTAAATAGCCAAGTCTGATCAATTTAGTGACTATTATCATGAGTTCTACCAGGAAGTGTTTCACAACATTTCTTAGCCCAGGATGAAAGTGCATGATCTGCATACCTACTGCCTGTCAGTGTGCCAAGCCAAAACGATCATTTGCACTAGAGAGCTATAAATGTTACATTGCAAACTTTGATTTCAGGCTTGTGACAGTTACATTTCTTCTTGATTTTACAGATTGCCTCTATATACATATTGGTATTTATTTTTGCTGATTCATTCCAGATTTCTTAGACTTAATTGTTATACAAATACGAAAGCAGATCACTTGGAAGCTATTTACCTATATACAATGTATCAAAATGAGATAATATATATTGGCAGTGTTCAATTATATAATAGTCAGTATCTTATGTTTGCAATGTGATAGATATTTGAATACTGATTGTATTGTGCTTGGATAATGATGACTTTTGTGGTGCTGTGACAAATGGTAAATGAGCCAATCAACTTAGATACATAGTAATGAAATTAAGCCATCTAATTTGCGAGATATCGCACCGTTCACCTGGTATTGATAGCTATCGTTGCTTAATGCTCATAAAATTCCATGGAATCCCCTAGTACTGCTGTTGATGGTAGCTATTATCACTTAATGCTCCTAAATAGCATGAGATGGATAGTTGGAAATGATATCTTAAAGTCAATGAGAATGAGGGCAAGTACTTAAGAAATATGACAAGTTTCAATGAAAATATGTAAGAAATACAGTACATAAAATATCACGACATTTTGTTTTCCATATAATCAGGAAATTGCCGTTTTTTCATAGTGTTCTGATAGATAATAGGGCAACATCATATGATATTTCCCTGATAGATGTGTGTGGGAAACAAAAACCACATGCAAAAAAGTTTGATATTTTGCATATTTGACTTTGACAAAAAAAAACATTTAGCAAATGAAAAATTCAGTTACTTCAGACAAAACTGAGACTACAGTATTAATACATATACATACGTATGTATACATGCATATTTGCCACGTCATTAATTCATAGCATAATATTTGTGCAGTTACATGTTGAATTTGTTGTGATTAAAGTATGTGGTAAGTTGCCCTTAATTAGAGGTTGTGGAATTAATGAAGGATTGATACATTTTAGAAAATCACTATTCTGGTATTTTGTCTCATTATAACATTCCAACACACACACCAACCTTACCACACACCAAGATCAATGACTGAATCAAATAAAACACTTATCTCACTGTCTACCATATATCTCTTGGATATACTCATTTGTAGCCAGTACATCTATAGTGGCATATAATATCAATCACTCCAATTTGCTATAATAAGAGCTAACAATTAAAATCTGACTTCTTCTCACACAATACAAGAGTTTAACAGGTGAGATGCCTTTGATTCTTCAACAGTTGAAATAATAAGTAATAATAATTTAAGAGCCTTATTAAATCAATTGTTTCGACTTCTTGCCAAAGGCCTCCTGAGGTGGATTTTGACAAAAATTTTAAATTTGGTTAAGTTGCATTGCTGTTAAAATAAAGAGCTTTAGTTACCTTTCATACTTGCTAGAAATTGGAATTGAGCATGTCATTAAGTTGCCTCACTATAAAGTGAGAAAGCAGTTGCAATACTCCTAAATATTATCAAGTTCTGATCCTTCATAAAAACTAAATCGAATCTTACAAAGGAAAAATGTGAAAAAATTTAAGTTGTTGCCGGGGAATCGAACCCCGGTGACAACTGATGTTTTTGTGAGTTGTTGTAGCTCAGTGGCTAGAGCACTGGTGGCTAAAGCCAGGGGTCCTGGGTTCAATTCTTCGGCGACAACTGAGACTTTTTCATACTTTGCCTCTGTTTCTCTTTAGACCTTTTAAGTGAGAAAGATTCGATCTACTCCTGAATATTTAGACATTTCTTCACAATAAATCAAATTATAAATTAATTAGCACAAGCTTAAATAAAACATATACATTTAACATAGTAACATAATTAAGTCACACAGTTTAATTTGAGCTATCATTTTTCCGTGGCTATTTTCTTTAACTTCATTTCTGTTCAACATATATGTTGTGATTTTTTCCAATGCTGAAATCTCCCTAGACAATATAATGACAATTTAAAGATTATTTGCGCAGTATTATGAATTTATAATTGACAATCATCATACTTCTGTGTTAAAAAAAGAAAAAATAATAATATTGAAAAAAAATAAAAATAAAAACGTGTACTCAGTTGTTATTGTTGCTGTTGTTGTTTTCTAAAGTAGGTTGACTTAGTTCTGTATTGTTAGTAATAAGCTATACGTTTAGCACGTAAGTTTAGGGCTAGGCTCACATGATAATAGCTCATAGATCTCACTAATTTGTAATATCTACTATCAATTTCATTAAATATATTAGGTATGAAACATTTCATTTAACTTGTCAAAGCCGCTAGCCAACACTTACTTCAAGTGCATTCTTCATTTGTGTTCTCTTATACAAGCATATGACCGCAAACACAATGATGATGCAGATGACCACTGGTGCCGCAATGGCCACACCTACTCCCACGCCAAGTCCGATATCTTGGCTTTTCTGATTTGTTTGAGTTGGGGTAAATGGATCTAGAAACATAGAGTGACATTTTATTAATCTGATGAAGGTACCATTTTATGCATTCCTTCCCAATTTTACAAAATTGATATTGAATTAAGTGAGAATATTGTGACAAACCTTGTTTAGGTAAAAAAATTTAAATATATATTTATATAATTATAGCATTCAATAATTTGCCAGTAATCGTGTTTTTTCTTCTTTTATTAATCTTACTAAGAGTAATTTAGAAGGTAGTATTGGCTACTAATCACTTACATTTACTTGTGAAATAGGCTGACAATTTTAGAAGATAAAGTAAGATGGCTACTGACCTTGCTTTAGGTGATTATTGCGCAACAAATATTTGGTAGTGAACATGATTGCGAAAATATTTACCGCAAAACAGCAAAGTGTTCCTAGAGACGACTGCTAGCAACAACATTGTGGAGTTACGAGAAGTAGTAGAAGCATGGCTCTCCACGAGAATGCCAAGCGACATGTCTCGGGTACCGGGAGGAAACAGCAGTAACAATAGCAATGGTGGCCAAGGGAATGGTAGACAACAGCAAGATTGCAGCAGCAGCAATGGCCGGAATGGTAACAGCAGCAGATACGGAACTGGAAGACGAGATGGAGACAGGCCGACGTGCACAGTGTGTGGAAGATACGGTCACAAAACAGAAACATGTTGGTACAACAAATCCAACGGAGCGACCAACACTCTCAACATGAAATCGTCGGAACAGTGAATGACAGTAATGTGCTACACATGCAAGCAGGAGGGACACAAGAGCAACGAGTGTCCGCAGAAAAATGGAGGAAGTGGAGGCAACAAACAACCACCGCCCAAGGGAATCAAGAAAGAAGTGAGTGGCTCCAACTTTCGCAAGATCGGAGTTGTGTGGCCCAACAAGCTCAAGAACAACGTGCTCCAGGGAGAAGTGAATGGAAAGGAGAAGTGCTCATCGACAGCGGTGCCGACTATGGTGTAGTTCCAGCCAGGGCAGTGGCAAAGAAAGATTACACCGGAGAACGAGTGTGGGCAAACGGTGCCAGAGAAGGACTCAAAGACGTGGCATCGGCGAGTTTCGTTATTGGTGGCAAGACGTTCAGACGCAAAGCCATGGTGGACAAAGAGAGATTTCACCATCCAGAATTTTGGTTTCCACTGGATCTCGGCAACAGCGAGGAAGTACTGCACATTCACGCATTATTCAACGGCAGCAGCAATACTCCTGCAATTACATCAGTGAACGTAGTGACCACGAGACGCCAAGCATGCCAAGAAGCAGCAGTTGACAGCAAACACCCAGACAAAGAAGTAATAGTCAAGCCCTTGACAATGGAGAAGAATCCCAGCAACAACAAGAAGATCCGAGTGACAAGCAAAAAGCAAGAATCTCAGAAGAATCCAGTGACAGCCAGCAATGGCATCACCAAGACAACGAGCACCAAAAAGCTCAAGGTGGTTCAGCAACCACGAAGCAACAAAGAGAAGGAAGAAGAAACAAGCAGTGAAGTGGTAACTGCTTCAGTGGCAACATTGCTAGAAGTGATTGACTCCAAGGATGGCAGCAGCAACGCTGAAAGGAACACAATCGGCAGCAATGCCGAACAAACAGAAGCAACTGCCGCAGCAACGGTGGCAGGAAGAGAACAGCCAGGAGAAGTTCTGTCCGGCCAACCAAGTGATGTGAGTGAAGGAGGAGTGGTGGCCGAGGTAGTTTGTGACAGTGGTGCCAACAACAACGACAAAGAAAACTCAGAAGCAGCGGAGTCATCAGAGAAGTAGCAGCACTCGAAGCCGCCAAAAGTGTTGAAGCTCGTCAGAAGCAGTATGACAAAAGAACAAGATTACGACAATTTGCGCCAGGAGATAAAGTTTGGTATCGCATTCCAGGCTTGCACGATAAACTCAGCGAGTCGTGGGAAGGCCCTTATGAAGTGGTGGCCAGAAACAGAGACATAGTGTACAGAATTCGAAAAGAAGGCAAGAAGAACGGTGGCAAGAGTATCCACATAAACAACCTCAGGAGATATGACGAAAGAAAGGACTTCAATTGGTTGGACGTAGTCATAGAGGGCGAGGATGACAATGACGAGGAAAATGCAGGCAGAGAAGGAGGAAGTGGAGGAGGCAAAATGGCAGAGTCAATCTCAGCGGAGAGTGCGAGGGATTCGACGCTGCACAATTGGAGGCACTAGTGCAAGACTTCGGCAATGTGTTTGGAGAAAACAACATGGGAAGTACCGACATGGTGACACTCAGCATCAACACGCAAGACGCCGAGCCAGTGTCTCAGCCTCCGTATTCAGTGCCACTGAATTTATGAGAGCCCGTCCGTGCAGAAATACAAGCCCTTGAAGACGCCGGCATCATTGTACAATCAGATAGCCCGTGGGCATCCCCACTCATTCCGGTACGCAAGAAAAATGGCAAAGTGAGGCTGTGCGTTGATTATCGCCGGCAAGAATTCCATCAAGTCGAAGTGGAACCCTCCGACAGACAGAAGACGGCATTTTTGTGTCCGTGGGGGAAATGGGAATACCTGCGGATGCCGTTGGACTTCGGAATGCACCAGCTATGTTCCAAAAATTAATGGGTCGAGTGTTGACAGATTGCCACGAGTACAGCAGCGTCTATATCGACGATATCCTCATATGGTCCAGCAACTGGAAGCAGCATCTCGAACATCTGAGAGGAGTTTTTGGGCAATTAGAGAAGGCAGGACTAACATGCCAAGTTGCCAAATGTGAGTTCGGCAAGAGCGAGCTCGAGTTCCTCGGTCACAGAATTGGCCATGGAAGATTGTCAGTGCCAGCAGACAGAATCACGGCTCTCATCAACTACAAGAGGCCAGTGTCAAAAAAAGCAGTTCCCACGAGCCTTCTTGGGCTACGTCAATTTTTATCGAAGATTCGGAATACATAAGATGACTTCTATACTCACACCAACCACATCAAAAGATTCGCCAACTACAGTGAAGTGGACTACGTCTATGGTTGATGCATTTGACATGCTGTGCAAGTGTTTGTGCAAGAACATAGAACTGTGCATTCCCACGACAGATGACAAACTCGTGCTGGAGACGGACGCAAGCATCACTGGCGTTGGAGCAGTATTACACGTAGACAGAGGAGAGCAAGGAATGCTGCCAGTTGCATTTTACTCATCCCAGCTGCGCGGCGCGGAATGTAATTATGCAGCACAAGAATTGGAAGAATTGGATTTGGTAAAGGTCATCAAGCACTTCAGCTTTTATTTATATGGGAGAAAATTCGACGTACTCACTGTTCATGAATCTCTCCAGTCCATGATGACCAAATTCCAGAAAAATAAACGTGTGCTGAGATGGACTCTCTCGTTGATGGACTACTCCTTCAACATTATCTATCGCAAGGGAGAAGAAAACACCGTAGCAGATTGGCTCAGTCGCCATCATGACGACGATCAACAACGTGGACAACAACTGCAGCCGCAGATGCCAGCAGCTGAGGGGAAGATTGAGACAAAGATGAAGAAAAAGACAGATGCAACGTTAAGAAGAAAAAACAGAGGAGCGGGGGAAGATGTGAGAGAAGCTTCCCTCACATTCAGTAATACTAGGGATTGACTTAGTTAATGTATGGGTGTCTTGTTTTCATAGCAATCATTGCTGTGCAATGTTATGCTGTGAAGTATCACACCAGCTGTGCCTCACTCTGAACCCATTATCTTACCTATTGAAGAACATTATGATTTGCATTCTTTCATTAATGTAACATCACCCCATCTGTCATTATCACATCATTTATGCCTAGTCATGCTCTCATTTATTGAGTTGTATATCAGCACCTGAAATTTAAAAATCAGTTCAGTTGATGTTCTTCACCAGTTAGTGCAATTACAGTTAAACTCTAACTATTGCCAATATTCTCTAGAGACGAGCTATCGTAAGGGAGGCTGGGAGATATCAATTCTGGTGGCAGCGATTACTACATATCGTTGGCACTGAAGTGTTTGTGAGGAAATTAGTCTCTGATCCTCAATAATACATAGGACTCGCATCACAAGGAGATAGTAATGGCTACTAATCACTTACTTTTACTAGGAATAGGCTGACAATTTGGACTGTCATCAGGAAATCGAAGTAATGCCACATTATCACTCCACGGACCCCACATGTACATATTTTTTGCTCTAATCTGCAAATCAACAATAATTGACATTGATAGGAAGAGTGTGTACTATGTCACTAGTTTATACACTTTGATTTAGCTACTTTAAAATGCATTTATTGTTAATTTAATGCTGATAAACTTACTTGAGCGAACAGGCAAACAGTATCTTTTGGAAAAACTGTGTATTTCTCAATAATGGTATAGCCAGAGAAAACTGTCTGAAAATTATAACATTATAATAAATGAAGCTAAAATATAGTTCAATGTTATTGTAGTGATGGGGTTTATAAGTTGTGCAACAAATGCACAAGATAATTTCAAACTATTAGCTTGATATTTTTTTACATTAAATTATAGTCCGCAACACATACATGCATTTCGGATGTCACAGTCACTTGAATAGCATGAGGAACTTCACTATCTGAGATA
>WLWI01003103.1_pt1 | contig 14269 bp, 15 predicted proteins | sample 6701501 | NCBI WGS metagenome assembly WLWI01 (sample SAMN12718690, study PRJNA515312) | sponge metagenome | isolation source: marine sponge | host: Mycale hentscheli | place: New Zealand: South Island, Marlborough, Capsize Point | collected 2014-11-01
AGTATGTAATTGACTGACACTGTTGGAACTCTACTTTCTGTAATGCTGGCTGATGTTTCAGGAACTGTGTAACATTGAATATTATAAATTAATATTTATACATTAATAATAAAATACCTGACACTGAAAAAGTGACTGAAGTCATTAGAGTAGAACTGTTAATTGAAGCCATACATTGTACAGATGGATTGTGTTGGCTCACTCTCTCTATTCTCAACATATCTGTGAATGTATTTGTACTTCCTTGTACAGCCTGACCTTGCTGTGGACCACGAGATACTTGACCAGTCCAAGTAAATGATGGAGTTCCTCTACCAGTTATAGTAGCAGTACATGTTAATGTAAGAGACTCTCCAGCAACAACTTCTGGGTTGATAGGAGAAATTGAGATAGAACATACTATAAACATTAATGGAGTAAGCATCAGTTCAGTGTGATTGTTTAGTTGATATTTTAAATTTGCACAGTATTGCAAAAATTTTATGAAGACATCTCTTTTATTTTTCAATAAAATTTTCAAATATTTACTTTATAATGCATCTTACATAAAAGGGCTAACTATTAAATTGCTGCCTTTGATGACATACAAAAAAGTTGAATTGTAACTCATAGTCATATTTATGCAATGCCAATCAAAGTATCATTTCTGTCAATGATAATGCCGACATAAGCAAGAAAATTTTACTAATACTACTTCTAGTATTACTACTTGTCATACTTACACATAATATTTATTGTATGTGTAGGACTGGTAACATCCACATTGTTGACATATACTGAAGAGGCTGTGTACTGACAAGTATATTGTGCACCGTTTTCAGTTAGTGGTAGACGTCTCAGGTTCAATTCTCTATCATTGTGATTTGGTACAACTTGTCCATTTCTTCTCCACTGATATGATGGTGAAGTCACTTCCAAAGAAGAAGGAGGTGTGGCTACACAGGTGAGGGTATAGTCACGAAGAACAACAGGTGACTGGCTCTCCATTATATAGATCAGTATAGTTGGAGCTAAATATGTATAGCTGCATGAAATAAATCTCGCATATTAAAATGACAAACTCACCTGTAACTGTTACTGATACAGATCTACTCATACTAGATGCTCCAATAGTTACAGTACATGTATAAGTTCCAGCATAAGATTGTCTAACACGAGTTAGTGTTAACGAATTCCTGACCATATTAGATGGAGCTGTAGCCAGTGGTGGAGTACGCATCATTTGTCCTGTCCATTCAACTCTAGCTACAGCATGTCCTGATAGAGTTCCAGTACATGTGAGAGTAACATCATCTACACCAGCTACTCCACTAGGGTTGGGTGGAGTTATAGTGACAGAGATGACTGTAACTGTATGAAATAGATTGAAATATGTACTTCAATTTAAAATTATTATGTGTATACCTTATCGTTGATTGTCACTATTTATTAGTGATAATGTATATTATTTTGAGAGTGGGTTACACGGGAAATCTAGAAATTATGGAAAGGTGTTCCCTATTCTCATTCAAGTCACACCCACTCAGACATTTTCATGCCTAAATGAAGTTACAATGTAATATTTCTAGTTTCATGTTTGGTATTGTCTTAACGAATCATGAAGAGAAATTTTTTTACTATTGTTAGCTAAGTGTTTACTTATGTTTGAAGTTGCTGATTGTCCACATAATAAAGAAGAGCTAAGGTAAGAAGATTAGACACAAAGAATTGATGCTCTCCAAATTGTTTCTGCTTTTATTGGATATAACAAACAAACTGTAGTTATTGTATAAAAAATTCTACTTTGTACATTGTTCCGAATAAATTGTTCTGAGGTGAAGTTGTAACTTTCCTTTCTAAAACTTAGAATGAAAATTGTGAGTAAACTGACCGGTTGGAGTGCCTCAACCATGGTCACTTGCAGTCTTTTTATGATTGTTATATTATTGGTATTGTTGATATGATAACAGCAGTTAGATAGTTATGGGTCAACATGAGAGTATAACAGTGGAATATTAACTATACTAACCTTTACAATATGAAGTAAAGTGGCTGGTCTCAGCTAGTGGTGCTTTCAGTAGCCAAAGATATTTCTACTGTTAAACTACACAAACCTCTCACAACCCAACAATATTTAAATAAAATCTTAAATGTGCAGGATCAGCACATAACTGACAATATTTGAAGCAGCTAATTATAATTTTGGGCGCTAAAAGAAAATTTGACCCTCTCAAATTTCTGTTCGTCAGGTAGTTGTGCCTTTTAGGAAATTGAGAAAGTGGTATTTTATGTAATTTTAAGATGAATAAGGGGTCTTTATTTTAAGTCATTATTATATTTCAATGACTTAGAATTAAATGTTGATTTGGATACAAATGCAACAAAACAAGCAATTACATCAAGTTCCTCATGACGTTTCTCCTATTCCATTTGGCTATCCTAATTACAAAACAGATGCATGTGGTTATTATAGCTCAAATCTTATTACCTGATTTATTTTGACACTTTCAGTCAAATCTCAGTATTTCACTCCTAAGTGTCATTTATTTTGATAAGTTATCTTAGTACAGGAGGCTGTAATCACTGTAATTGAATCAGACCAGGTAGCTGCATGTCAGAGCAAACTAGCTGGCAAACAAGCCACTCAAATCAAATGAACAAGAAACATAAACAAGCATAAAGTAAATATATTAGCTCAATTTGTGCTTCGTATTCTATACATTACATTTCAAAATTGTGTGTACACAGAAATACTAATTTCTCCAAATGGAAAGGAAACTACTGATTTTGTTTCAAACTTCAACACAACATCCCTTTTTAGAAATTTGAAAATGTCTGCTAGTTTTATCACTAAATTTGAAGTGATACCCTTCTACTTGTCTGGACTCAGTCTGCAAAAGAGAGTAAGCATTAACTATAGAGATGCAATATATATATATATATATATATATATATATATGTAAGCTGTGAGTTAGACTTTCCAAATGGAAAGTTTACTTAAACACCATTGAACGCTTTCTGCCTATACCCTTGCTAATTAGATTTGTCTGTGTTAATACACAACTGTTTAATGAATAATTTCACAATTATACATTATCTACTCAGTTCTGTTATACTTACCAATTATAAGTACTTCATGTGTGGGACTTGTTCCCATTGTAGGATTCAAAAGATATGTAGATGTAGCTGTATAGTGACAGGTATATTGTGTTGTATTCTGAGTGAATTGTAGTGGACTCAAGTCTAACTGATAAGTATTCTGTCCTATAAATAGAGTATTTCCCTCCATCCATGAATATGATACTATCATTAATGTCGATGGAATATTCACATTACAAGTGAGTGTGTAATTGGATGAAACTGTTGGCACTCTACTCTCTGTAATGCTGGCTGATGTTTGGGGAACTGTGTAACATTGAATACTATAAATTAATATATTTTTGGATTGATAATAAAATACCTGACACTGATAAAGTGACTGAAGTCATTAGAGTAGAACTGCTAATTGAAGCCATACATTGTACAGATGGATTGTGTTGGCTCACTCTCTCTATTCTCAACATATCTGTGAATGTGTTTGTACTTCCTTGAACAGCCTGACTTTGCAGTGGACCACGAGATACTTGACCAGTCCAAGTAAATGATGATGTACCACCTCTACCAGTTATAGTAGCAGTACATGTTAATGTAAGAGATTCTCCAGCTACCACTTCTGGGTTGATAGGAGATATTGAGACAGAACTAACTACAAACATTACACAAGTAAAAATTAGTTTAATTGATTGCGTAGTTGTGTTGTTGTTTTTTTTATATTTTGAGTTACACACTATTGTAAAATGTTGCACAAAGACATCTCTTTAATTGTTTCAATAAAATTTTCAAATATTCTACACTACTTTATAGTTCAACATGAATAAACCAACTAATAAATTTCAGTCATAATGACACTCAAGAATGTTGCATTGTCACTCAGAAGTTTATGTTATGCAACAAATTAAAGTGTCATTTCTACCAACCGCAAAGAACTGGTAAAATGATGGAAGTGATTTGATATAATAGAATATTTGATTATTTAATTTGCTAGAGAGTCACTTTGCCAGACATGATTATATGACCATGACAGTAGTATAGAACATGGGAATAGATGATAAGCAATTCAGCTCTTTGCATTAATTTCAGCAGCAAATTTGCTATGGTGAAGTTTGTATCATCAAAATATAAAATAATACAAAACAAAACAGAAATAATCTAGCTACACTATTTACCAGATAATATATTGATGATATTAACTGTTGCATTGATAAGAATTCCATTATTATCAGGTACTGAACATGTATATATTCCCAGTGGTCCTACTGGAGCTCCTGTACTTGCCAGACGAACTTGTTGTGCATTCAATACTCTGTAAAATGTATCTGTAGTCTGTCCTAAATTTGCTAAATTAATAACAGCAGAACCTGAGGGAGTGTACCAGTTCCCAATACCTCCCATTCCACTGTCAGCATTTCTACAACACGCCATATTGACATTTGTAGTGTCACATATCAATGTATTTCCAGGATCTTGACGATCAGAAGGTTGACCTCCTATTTCAGTAATATTTACGAAATCTCCGTCACCAAGTGTTCTTGCTCCAATTCTAAAGAATAAGTCTGCAAATTAATAAAACAATAAATACCAGATAACATTCTTCATTTAACTTTAGCAATGTCAGCATGTAATATATTGAATTTGTTGTTTGAGCATCACTGAAGTTTGTTGAACTGTTCCTTGTATGCTAGTAGGACTGCTTACTAAAGACATATTATGTATGTAAGTGCATCTCCAGTTGCACTTTAATTACAGATTATATTCAACATAAAGTGCAGTCTATAATTAATTGACAACGATATAGTTGACATATGCAAGAAAAGTCTACTACTACTACTACTACTATAACTCCTTACGTATAAGTGTTATAGTATGTGTGGAACTGGTAACATCCACATTGTAGACATATACTGAAGAGGCTGTGTACTGACAAGTATATTGTGCACCATCTTCACTCAGTGGCAGAGGACTCAAGTTCAATTCTCTATTAATCTGATTAGGTACAACTTGTCCATTTCTTCTCCATTGATATGATGGTGAAGTCACTTCCAAAGAAGAAGGAGGTGCGGCTACACAGGTAAGGATGTAGTCACGAAAAGGAATTGGTGACTGGTTCTCCATTATAGAGATAGGTATAGCTGGAGCTAAATATGTACAGCAGCATGAAATAAATATCACATTAAAATGACAAACTCACCTGTAACTGCTAATGGTACAGATCTACTCATACTAGATGCTCCAATAGTTACAGTACATGTGTGAGTTCCAGCATAGGATTGTCTAACTCGAGTTAGTATTAATAAATCCCTGACTGTTGAAGATGGAGCTGTAGCCAGCGGTGGAGTACGCATCATTTGTCCTGTCCATTGAACTCTAGCTATAGCAGGTCCTGATAGAGTTCCAGTACATGTGAGAGTAACATCATCTACACCAGCTACTCCACTAGGGTTGGGTGGAGTTATAGTGACAGAGCTGACTGTAACTGTACAAAATAGATTGAAGTATACACTTCAATTTTTATTATTATGTGAATACCTTATCATTAATTGTCATTATTTATTTAGTGATATGTATTTAATGTTGAGACTGGGTTACTGGGTCAAAAAACGAATTCCTTGTTTTAATTTAAGCCACAAACACTCAGACATTTTCATGTCTAATGAAGTTATAATATAAAATTTCTAGTTAATGTTAGGTGTTGGTTTAAACAATCATAAATAGATTAATGATGTTTCTTGCTATTGTTAAATATATTTCTTATGTCTGAAGTTGTTGATTGTCCACATAATAAAGAAGAGCTAAGGTAAGAAGTTCAGACACAAAGAATTGATGCTCTCCAAATTATTTTTGCATTTATTGGATATATCAAACACAGCGCAAGTTATTGTATAAAAAAATTCTACTTATTCTCTGTACATTTTTCTAGATAAATTGTTCTGAAGTGAAGATTTGACTTGCCTTTCTAAAACTTAGCATGAAAAAATTGTTTGCCAACTGATCAGTTGGACTGCCTTAAACAATAATCACTTGAGTTTTTTTATTACTATTATTGTTATTTTTGGTATTGTTGATATTTTAAAAGCAGTTACATAGTTAAGAGTGAACATGCAAGTATGTCAGTGAAAATACTGACCGTACTAACCTTTAAAAATGAAGTAAATTTTCACTAAGACGTGGTTGCTCTCAGCCAGCGATACTTCCAACAGCCAAAAATATTTCTACCGCAAAACTACACAAATCTCTTAAAACCACTGTACTTAAATAAACTCTTAGAAGCGCAAGATCAGCTCACAAGTGACGAAATTTGAAATAGCTAATCCTCATCTTTTGCACTAAAACGATATTGAACCTTCTAAAATTGTGGATTGTCAGCAAGTTGTGCCAGTTCAGAAAATGAGTAACGTATAAATTATGTATGTTTTGAGCTGAAAGAAGACGTTTCATCTTAAGTGATTATTATATCTCAATGACTTAGATCAACAGTTGGTTTGGATATAAATGTGATATGCACCATCTACAAGCACTTATACTAAGTTCATAATGACTTTTTCCTATTCACTTTGGTGATCCTACTTAAAAAACAGTAGCCATTTATAGCTCCAAACTTGACATATTTTGACACTTTCAGTAAAATTTCAGTATTTCACTCCTAATTGTCATTTATTTTGATATGTAATCTAATAAAGGAGGCTTCAATTACTGTATTTGAATCAGACCATGCAGCTGCATGCCAGAGCAAACTATCTGGAAAACTAGCCATTCAAACTAATAAACATACAAAACAAACAATGAGCATAAATAAATATGAAGTAAAGAACATTATCTCTGTTTATGCTAGCACTCCATATATTAAATTTTAAAAATATATGCACAGAAAATGCAGATTTCAGCAAATGGAGAGGAGACTACTGATTAGTTTAAAACTTCAACCCAACAGCTCTTTTCAGAATATTGAAAATATCTGCTAATTTATATCACTAGATTTGAAGCAATACCCTTATACTTGTCCAGGACTCAGTCTGAAAATGAGAGTAAACATTAACTATAGAAAGACACTAAAAGAAATATGTCCAATCTGTGAGTTACACTACTTCATAACAAATAGCTTCACAATTAGTTTTGTGACATTCCTACTGAATTATACTTTATTTAACTGTTCTGTTATACTTACCAATTATTAGTAGTTCATGTGGGGGACTTGTTCCCATTACAGAATTCAAAAGATATTTAGATGTAGCAGTATAGTAACATGTATATTGTGTTGTATTCTGAGTTAATAGTAGTGGACTCAAGTCTAACTGATGATTATTCTGTCCTGTCAATAGAGTATTTCCCTCCATCCATGAATATGATGCTATCATTAATGTTGATGGAATATTCACATTACAAGTGAGTGTGTAATTGAAGTAAACTTTTGGCACTCTACTCTCTGTAATCATGGCTGATGTTTGGGGAACTGTGTAACATTGTATACGATAAAATAATATTAATACATTGATAATAGAATTACCTGATACTGATAAAGTGATTAAAGTTGTTAGAGTAGAACTGCTAATTGAAGCCATACAGTGTACAGATGGATTGTGTTGACTCACTCTCTCTATTCTCAACATATCTGTGAATGTGTTTGTACTTCCTTGAAAAGTCTGACCTTGCTGTGGACCACGAGATACTTGACCAGTCCAAGTAAATGATGGAGTTCCTCTACCAGTTATAGTAGCAGTACATGTTAATGTAAGAGACTCTCCAGCTACAACTTCTGGGTTGATAGGATATATTGAAACAGAACTAACTACAAACATTACACAAGTAAAAATTAGTTTAATTGATTGCATAGTTGTGTTGTTGTTTTTTAATATTTTGAGTTACACACTATTGTAAAATGTTGCATAAAGACATCTCTTTAATTGTTTCAATAAAATTTTCAAATATTCTACACTACTTGATAGTTCATCTAACATGAATAAACCAACCAGTAAATTGCAGTCTTTGATGACACTCAAGAATGTTGCATTGTCACTCAGAAGTTTATGTTATGAAACAAATTAAAGTGTCATTTCTACCAACCGCAAAGAACTGGTAAAATGATGGAAGTGATTTGATATAATAGAATGTTTGATAATTTAATTTGCTAGAGAGTCACTTTGCCAGACATGATTATATGACCATGACAGTATTATAGAGCATGGGAATAGATGATAAGCAATTCAGCTCTTTGCATTAATTTCAGCAGCAATTTTGCTATGGTGAAGTTTGCATCATCAAAATATACAATAATAATAAACAAAACAGAAATAATCTAGCTACACTATTTACCAGATAATATATTGATGATGTTAATAGTGGCATTGATAAGAATTCCATTGTTATCAGGTACTGAACATGTATATATTCCCAGTGGTCCAACTGGAGCTCCAATACTTGCCAGACGAACTTGTTGCGCATTCAATACTCTGTATAATGTATCTGTAGTCTGTCCTAAATTTGCTAAATTAATAACAGCAGAACCTGAGGGAGTGTACCAGTTCCCAATACCTCCCATTCCACTGTCTGCATTTCTACAACACGCCATATTGACATTTGTAGTGTGACATATCAATGTATTTCCAGGATCTTGACGATCAGATGGTTGACCTCCTATTTCAGTAATATTTACGAAATCTCCGTCACCAAGTGTTCTTGTTCCAATTCTAAAGAATAAGTCTGCAAATTAATAAAACAATGAATACCAGATAACATTCTTCATTCAACTTTAGCAATGTCAGCATGTAATATATTGAATTTGTTGTTTGAGCATCACTGAAGTTTGTTGAACTGTTCCTTGTATGTTTGTAGGAGGACTGCTTACTGAAGACATATACGTACGTAGGTGCATTTCCAGTTGCACTAATTACAGATTATATTCAATCATAAAGTGCACTCTATAATTAATTGACAACGATATATTTGACATATGCAAGAAAAGTGTACTACTACTACTACTACTACTATAACTCCTTACATGTAAATGTTATTATATGTGTGGGACTGGTAACATCCACATTGTTGACATATACTGAAGAGGCTGTGTACTGACAAGTATATTGTGCACCATCTTCACTCAGTGGCAGAGAACTCAAGTTCAATTGTCTATTATTCTGATTTGGTACAACTTGTCCATTTCTTCTCCACTGATATGATGGTGAAGTCACTTCCAAAGAAGAAGGAGGTGTGGCTACACAGGTGATGGTGTAGTCACGAATAGGAATTGGTGATTTGTCCTCCATTATAGAGATAGGTATAGCTGGAGCTAAATATGTATAGCATCATGAAATAAATATCACATTAAAATGACAAATTCACCTGTAACTGCTAATGATACAGATCTATTCATACTAGATGCTCCAATAGTTACAGTACATGTATAAGTTCCAGCATAGGATTGCCTAACTCGAGTTAGTACTAATGAATCCCTGACTGTAGTAGATGGAGCTGTAGCCAGTGGTGGAGAACGCATCATTTGTCCTGTCCATTGGACTCTAGCTATAACAGGTCCTGATAGAGTTCCAGTACATGTGAGAGTAACATCATCTACACCAGCTACTCCACTAGGGTTGGGTGGAGTTATAGTGACAGAGGTGACTGTAACTGTATAAAATACATTGAAATTATACGCTTTTCTTCATCATTATTATGTGTGTACCTTATCTTTGATAATCACTATTTTTTTGTGATAATGTATTTAAATCTGACAGTGAGTTACGGGGGAAATCTAGAAATTATGGAAAGGACTTCCTTATTTTCATTTAAGCCACACCCACCTAGACATTTTCGTGCCTAATATTGTTATTTTTAATTTGCTTGATACTCAACTTCGCTTAACATTATCTGAGCCTCTTCAAAAGACCTGATTATAGTATAGAGCAAATCAATGGATAATAAGCAATCTCTCTATATTAATTATACCAACACCAAATTTGCTGGAGTGAAATTTGCATCATCAAAAAAAAAACTCAATTAAACTAAACAAAAATAATCTAGCTACAGTATTTACCTGGTACAATATTAACTGTTGCATGGACAAGAATTCCATTATTATTTGGTACAGAACATGTATATATTCCCAGGGGTCCAACTGGAGCTCCTCTACTTGCCAGACGAACTTGTTGCGCATACAATACTCTGTAAAATGTGTCTGTAGTCTGTCCTAAATTGACTAATGTAAGAACAGCAGATCCATTGGGGAAATACCAGTTCCCAATAGCTCCCACTCCCATTCCAGTGTCTTTATTTCTACAACACTCCATATTGACAGCAGTAGTGTCACATATTAATGTATTTCCAGGATCGTTGCGAATAGATGGTTGATGTCCTATATCAGCAATATTAACAGAATCTCCATCACTAAGAGTTCTGGATCCCATTCTAAAGAATAAGGCTGCAAAGTAACAAAACAATAAATACTAGATAACATTCTTCTATTTGTCTCTCTTTATAACTTTAGCAATGTCAGCATATTACTATTAATATTTTAAATTTTTAGTCTGGAGAACTATGTTTTGTATAATAAATGCACCTAACATTTATTATAACTAAAACTTACTAAATCATGCGAGAACAACACTTATCAGTTAAACTGTAAGAAGACTATTCACACAACTAGCGTAAACATAATTAAGAGAACTGAGAGCTAGTAAAATTATGTAGAATTAAGTAACATAAAGCAATCGTTAGACTCAAATTCTGAGTTTGCTTCCCATTTACAATAAATTGGAAGAAAGTGATCAAATGTCAGTGCTCTAATTATCAATTTAGACAGGCAAAATACATTATTGTTTTCATCATTATAAACATTCTATAGCTGGATTTTTTATGCAGTCCTAGTTCATTTAAATTTGATGATGTACAGAAATGAGACTCAAGAATTTCAGTAGAAACTGATTTAGGTTAAGTGTCATATGTGAGTTTAACTATTAATCATTTCCAATGTAACAACTGTATTAGTTTGAGTATCAAAGAGACCAGAGCTGTAACACTTGGACAGTCTGAAACATGAAGTAAGGTTATTTATAAGTATCCAGCAAGTTGACATTGAGCTTTTATAATATCTAGCTAACTTCATTGTTATGTATAATCATAGTTATCCCCTTATAACATGAGTACCAACTTTACCTTGACTTCTTACAAAGGGAAGTAGTACAAGAAGAACTCAACAAAATTGGAGAAAAGAAGTTAAAGGCTGGTATTCCCTCTAACTCAGTAATGGTACTACTACTAGAACCACTTCAGGTGAAGTCTAATTGTACCTCTCTCACTTTATTGTCAACGTCTATCGTGGCTAAGTGTAGGTGGATCTACATGGGCATTTTGCATTAAGGGTCAATGATAGTTCTCTCAGCAATTACTTTTGTTCTGAAACAGTCACTACATTATTTGAACTGAATATTGTTTGTCTCATATTATTCTTATTTCTAATAAAGTTTACCGGTTTACATTCTACAGTTAAGTTCTGTTTTTTATCTCCGTGAGTTTCCCATGTTTTTTTGTTACGTTTAACTGCTCTTAGCTTATTTGTAATTGTACTCAACTTTCTTGTCATACATTTGTGTTTTACTATAATTATAATAATCTGTATTTAGACTCACCAATCTAAATATAGCTAACAAAAGAATTTTGGTATGGATTTTAATTAAGGTCATATTAATTAATAGTTATTTGTGTCCCTGAAGTTTTGCTGAAAATCTTGGAGCCTTTATTTCAAATGGTCATGGACAATCTTTTTTGTACAACTTCTTTGGCTGTCTTCACAAAATTTCAACACAGAATACAATGATTGAATTGAATTTTATAATCTTGTAAATAGTAAATGTTTCTAACAATGAAGAACTTAATGCAATGGAGAATTTACACCACTTTTGTATCAAAATAAACATTGCAGTAGCTTCTAATAGTTCTAATTCAAAAAGGTAAACATTTAATACTCAGAATTGAAAGTAGTTGGACTTCATTATTGCACCAGCTACTACTCTAGGTTGTTCAAGTTTTTTTTTGTGAAAAAAATCGGCTCAACTCTAAGCCATTTGAGATTTCTTAGCTACTCTATTTGTATAGCCTAGTATGGTTTTCCTCTCATTATTTTGTAAAGTAGTTTCATATAGCTACCACTGAAATTACATTTGTGGAAAAGGCAAATTTTGAAGCCTATTCTAAAAGTACAATAATTTTGATTTTGTCACATCCATATCTGTATCCATAGTCTGCGAATGTCTATACAATATTTGTACAATTATAATACATAATACCAAAAAAACTTATTTTATACTTCCTAATGCCATTGATATTTGTATTAACTTTATGTACAAGATGTACAAGTTCCCTAAGAAAAACTAAAGCTATTCTCAAGACTTATGTAGCTATTTACAGCCACTATTTACATTTATTATAATTATATAATCCATATAACATGATACAAATCTATTTATGATATCTATGACTAAAAACGTATTTGCTTAATGTTTATGCACAAATATAAAATAACATTAATGCCTATGAAGCTATCACTAACCTCCATGAGCCACTATCAGTAAATTTGATAGAAACAGAATGGAGGTCATCCTTTCTTCAATGGCTCCTGCTATAAAAGAAACTCCACAACATTTCCCTTTTATTCTATGAGCATGCAAATTGACAGGAAGTGAACTATTAACGGGTAACTATGGTGAAAACAACATTTACTGCAAATACCATGAAAAGTACTCTCATGTCATGTATAAACAACAAGGCCAAAAACCATTTAAACTTTAATGGATGCTTCAAGTAGCACCACTATTTAGTTTCTTGAAATTTTTTTTTTATTTTATCACTGGAATCACTGCAAAATCGTATATTCTGTTAAAATATATGATATTATGTATTACAGTAAGAAATGTTTCATGAGCTATACTGAAGAAATATCCTTTGATAAATTACTTCATGTCTTCAAATATCAAGCAGTAAAATCCATTTTATTTGAACATTTTAGTAATTAATATCTTTGATCACTGCACAATTTCTAAAAAGGCTAAAACATTACATCTACAATCTCACAGATTTAATGTATGAAGTGTTAGCTACTAGAAAGATAGACAGCTTTAGCTCACTTTCCCATTTTGTGCAATAGGAGTTAATTACTAGAAGTTGTTCCTTTTAAAAGATTTACATTAATTGTCACGTCTTTCCCCTTTTAACCAGCTCATCTAACCATTCACATTATTCAAATATTATTTTGTTACACATTTTTATGCATTTATAAAAATACCGATGGCTTAATAGTATTTGTGAGTGCACAAAGCCACTAAGACTACTAAAATTGTTACATGATTGTTGCATGTATAATAATTCCTTTATAAAGTATTATAGAGCATAACTATTGATGTTGTTGTCGTTCTTAGAGGAGCAAATATTTTTACTTAGCTATTATTCTAAAAGGTAAATAATTATTAAAGCACCATACATATAATGTACATATAGATATTATGTATAATAATATTATTACGGCTGTCTGTCTGACTAAACTAGCATTGTTTGTCAATAAGCTTAAACATAGCTTTCAAAATAAACAATGAAAAAAAGCCTGAATGATCTTGTAAACATGTTATGACATTTGTCTTACTCTTTAACAAACTGAAACCAAAACACTAAATAATTTTTATAAATATATTTTTTAGTTCCATTGTTGACAAGTTAAAAAGTACAGGCTCTGTATTTCAGTTCAATGCATCATTCATTAGTGTCTTACTCTTTAACAAACTGAAACCAAAACACTAAATAATTTTTATAAACATATTTTTTAGTTCCATTGCTGACAAGTTAAAAAGTACAGGCTCTGTATTTCAGTTCAATGCATCATTCATTAGTGTCTTACTCTTCAACAGACTGAAACCAAAACACTTAATAATTTTTATAAACATATTTTTTAGTTCCATTGCTGACAAGTTAAAAAGTACAGGCTCTGTATTTCAGTTCAATGCATCATTCATTAGCTAATCTTATGCACGGAGATAAAGTAATTTAGGCAACTAATATGAGCATTGTATTGTCTAGCTATTTAGAAACATTTTTTTCTCCGTCCATGAAGAAAAAAATTAGAATAATAAGCAAACTTCTAATAATTTTGGATTAATTATGAGTTATAACTGATAGGTTCAATATCTGAGAAGAATAGTAGATGGTTATTTTTAAT